>ERZ1673741.56-NODE-56-length-152161-cov-30.893693_pt1 | contig 152161 bp, 151 predicted proteins | sample MGYA00580209_ERZ1673741 | MGnify/ENA primary metagenome ERZ1673741 (study PRJEB41218, sample SAMN15661754) | gut metagenome | host: Homo sapiens | place: Canada: London | collected 2015-08-20/2019-03-30 | study: EMG produced TPA metagenomics assembly of... | reverse complement strand
TGCCGTCCACAAAAATACGTTTGCGTTCCATTCCTGCAAATTCCTTAACTGGTTATTGTTCCGTTTATATTGTTTCGTTTTCATCTCGGGCTGCAAGCTCGATGATTTGTTTGACTTTGTTCACTTTCCGGTAGTAGTCGACGACTTCAGGATTCCTGCGGAGGAGTGAGGCGAAGAAAAAGCCGGCCTTGCACAGCAAATCTTTGAAGATGTAGTATGCGACCTGGATTGCGGAGGCCGTCGGTTGATGATACTTGCGGCGGATGCTGTCCGGATTCCGGTAGATGCGGAGGCGCTTCCGGAGCCATCCGGAGGAGAAGCGTTCCGGCTGATTCATGACTTTTTCATATGCGTGCGCGTTCATCCGGTTCCGCTGTTTGAACATGTCCCGGACCGCCCGCGCGTTTTTTGCATTTCCCTCCTGTTCAGGCAGAATGCCTTCCGGGAAAAATTCCGGCCATGCGCCGATCAGAATGTCCGGACGCAGGATTTTCCACTTCGCCGAGAGTTTTCGGACTTTGTTCCAGTCGACGCGGTCATGTTTCAGAATAAACCCCGCATCCAGCAGAATTTTTGAAACCGCGAGGTGTGTGAAATCTGCGGTGGACGCGTGTGCGGAAAGCAGAAGCAGATTCATTTCCGGAGTCAGAAAGTCGCGCCGGTTTTCAGGCGCGGAACGAATTTCCTCCCATATCTCATCCGAGGCGGCTTCCTCGAAACTTGGCAGATTCCAGTGCGGTTCTATGCAGAATTCGCCCTTTACGAGCGGGTCGTAATGATGCTCTCCGGGATCCAGGTCTTCAAGACCGCTTACCGGCGCCCATCCGTTCTGTTCAAGAAATTCTGCGGCCGCGCGGCAGCGCGCTCTGGGGAACAGAATGTCCCAGTCCTGATGATGCCGCAGCGCTGCCTCCGGATAGATTCTGTACGCCAGATCGACTCCCTTGATCGGAATGAATTCAAAATTGTTTTTCTTCAACAAATTGCATACATTTTCAAACGCATGTTTTTCGCGCAGGGAGAAGGAGGCCTCGGTCTGAAACTGTCTGCGGAATGAGTCGCGGTATTTGTCCGGAAGCTTTGTGTGCAGATAACGGTAAAACAGAGGCTGGAGTTTTTCTTTTTCCGCATAACTGCACATGAGTTCCCGGTCGTGTCCGTTCAGCGTCGACCAGGTTTCCGATGCTCCGGTGAAAACAATTTCTCCAAGCAATTGATAAAACAGATTCATTTTTCGTCCTTTGTTCCGTTTTGCCGCGGCGGGCGGAAAAGGAAGCGTCCACCGCGCATGATCCAGTGACAGCCTTCCGAATCGATTCGCAGGACGGGAGACGAGCCGAAATAATATATTGAAAAAGCGGGGAATTCCACTTGTTTCAGAAATCTGCAGCTCAGACGGAAAGGACTTTTCTGCAGAATATCCGGGATCAGATTCCGGAACCGGATCCGGCGCGTCAGATGCCGCTGATTCCGATGAAATTCTTTTTCTCCGGCAACGCCCCCGGACAGAAGCATGTGGACTCCATAGCGCAGACGCGCGACAGCCTTTTTCACTGGGGAACCCGGCGGGACCGGAGGGTCGTCGTGAATGCAGTTGTCGCCTCTTGTAACCAGTTCCGGTTCAGTGCGGACGACCCTGTGGATGATCATTTTGCCGTTCTTTGCGAAGAAAACGACAATATCTCCGGGCTGAACGGAAGATCTTTCCGTTTTGACCAGTTCGACGATATCTCCCGCGTACAGGACCGGGTTCATGCTGACTCCGGTCATAAGCACGTGCTCGACTTCCCCCGTCATTTGGAGAGCCATCCGCGGCGTTCCATTTCCGACAGGAATTTTTGTATGTCGCTGTTTATTTGTTCCTGATCCGGAGTGTTTGCGGAGATGTGAGCGAGCTGTTCCGAGAGTTCTTCCACCGTATATCCCGCTTCGATCTGACGATAGAGAAACAGGGCGGTGCGGTTCAGCGCAAACGTCTCGCCGCTGTCCGGATTGTAGAGGATTCCTGTATGGTCGAATTCTTCTGCGACGAGCAGCATCGGATTGAGTTTCATTGTTCCGCTTCCTTGATTCCGTTGTTGATTGTTTCATGTAAATTCGCGTCGAGTGAGGCGCGCAGCGTGCGTGTGCCGAATTTTTGCGTGATATCTTGTACGAGAGACATAAATTTCCTGCCCGCATATATCTTTTCCGATTCGCTGAGAATGCGCATGGAGTCATAAAGATGAATGGTCGCTGCGGAAAGAACCTGGGCGCGCCACAGTCCGGGATGCACCTGTTCGATGCGTTCCGGCGTTCCCTGTTCCGCGCGGGTCAGCCAAAGGGCGTCTTTCAAATGCAATCGTTTCATGACGGGGAAAGTGTCCCGGCACTCGGGATCGCTGAAAAAACGGCTCCAGGTCGGCAGGGGACGACAGAAAAATTCGCCTTCCGACTCCTCCAGAAGCAGAAGATCATCCGCTTCACAGATTCCGCCTTCCGATTCCCAGCGTTTCATGCTGGTCGATTTCCCGATGCCGCTTTGACCGAAAAGAAGAACGCATTCTCCATTTTGCGTTTCCGGCAAAGCTCCATGCAGCAGTCCGGTTTTCCCGTCGCTTTTCAATATCTTGCGGAGATAACCAATGCTGAGAAGCATTCGGATGACGGCAAATTTGCGGCTTCGGGTCCGGAATCTCTCCGGGGCCTCGACGCAGAGGACGCCATCCAGCGGACCGCCTGTGTAATGGATGTTCGACAGACGGAACCGGGTGATTCTTTCGCCGTCGCGGTCATAGCCGGGATCAACGAGCTGCAGGGCGTCAGGGGGATTTTCCATCTCACACGGTTCGGGGAGGGTCAGCGCATCGGCCATTTCTTTCAGAACGGATTCTGAAAAAGCTCCGCACGCGCTGAATGAAAGCCCGCTGGATTGACCGGATGGAATGGTGAGTGTGAGGCTCATGTTGTCGTTCCAAATTTTGCGTTGAAGTGAATGTAAAAAACACTCCAACCCCGCTTTTGAAGGCAGGATTGGAATGTTGTACGCTCATTTACAGCGTTTGAAATCCTTATTCCGGATCTGCACCCGGATCCACCGAGGCGCCGTGAACGAGGGGGATTGCCTCCGTCAGCTCTTCGATGACAGGAGCTTCATAAATGAACTCTTCCATTTGTTTGTCCTTTCAGTTTATTGCCGGGCGGATTGTTCTTGTCCGCCCGGTGTTGTTATTTTTGCTCTGTCGAGACTCAGGCAAGCTGAACCAGGATCGCGCTCTTGTCTTCATTGAAGGAGAGTTCGAAACCATCAATCCGTACGCTGTCACCCTTGGCGTCTTTCTTGAAGAAGGAAATCACGGCGCCGAGGTCGTCGATCGAATCGAAGGCGGAGAAGTCTCCCTTGAAGACGGTCGAGCCGTCTGTGAAGTTTGTCAGGTTGAGAGAGTCACCGTTGAAGTCGATGGTATCCTTACCGAAGTCGAAGAATGTATCCATTCCGTTGAAGGTGAGGTTCCACTCGCTGACATCATCCAGGTTGAAAGTTGTTGCGGAAGCGGTTGCTCCGTTCAGTTCAACCACATCGAAGAAGCTGATGTCCTTTGCAACCAGAACACTGTCTTTAACGTTGAGGATACGGTTTCCGCCGACGTAGGAGATGCTTCCGTTCGCAGACTCGGAGTCGCCGCTGATCGTGCCGAACTTGTCGGTCGCATCGCAGTTGACGAAGGAGATGCTGGTTCCGTACGCCACCGCGCCGCGTCTGAAGGCACCGCCGTAGATCGCATCGATCTTGAGATCGGCGCTGCCGTCGATCACGATGTTCGTGTTGTTTGCGGAGGTGTTGACGGAATCCTCGTTGGTGAGCGCCATGTTCGCTCCGAAGATCGCTTTATTGACCGTGGTGTCTCCGGTGACCGTGATGTTGGTTGTTCCAACCTTCACCAATGCACCCGTGGAAGCTCTGCCGCCGCCGACGATGAAGTCGTAGGTGCCTCCGTCAACCATGACGTTGATGGAGCCTTCACGGGATTCGATGGAGCCTTCGCCCGATGCGAATCCGCCGCCGAGAACGTTGGTGATTTCGCTGTTCACGATCTTGAGATCGACGGTTCCGAAAGCACCGGCCGCACTCTTGATGCCTTTGACGAAGCTTCCGCCTGCGACGTATGCGGTTTTGACGTTTTCGATGTGGACCGACTGGTTGCCTTTGTTTTCAACGATCGCGCCGTTGGCGTTGATGCGGCTTCCTGCGAAGACGCCCGCGCTCATGTCGGCGTTGATGACTTCGATCTTGCTTCCTGCGACGATGGTCGAGACGTAGATGTCGTCCTGACCCTTGACCAGGTTTCCGCCGAAGGCGTAGGATCCGCTTGCGCGGTTCGCAGCATCGCCGATAACCATTGTGCCCTTGATCTTGCCCATGACGGTGTCGGTGCTGATCTTGGAGCCCATGAAGTTCCAGCGGTCGTTGAGATCCTCTGCCTTGAGTTCCTTTTGGGCGGTCGGAGCGGAGAGGTTCCAGCCGTTGTAGGCAAGGCGGGTGACCATGACGTTGCCCTCTGCATCGACGAAGAGGTCGTGGAAGTTCTTTTCATCGCTGGGTGCACCGTTGATCAGGTTCAGGATGGTGTTGAACCCGTTGAGCTCGCCCGTGAATCCCGTTGCGATCTTGTAGGACTTGTTGTTCGTCATCAGGTTGTTGCCGTCGATGGTGAGAACGATGTTCTGAACATCGAGTTCGCCGGCACCGGCCTTGGTGAACTGGATCTCATCTTTCGCATCAAGCGCGAGTTTGCCGATCGTGAACTTGCTGTTCTCGGTGACTTTGACGTTTGCATCATAGAAGTTGCTGATGCTGGTCTTTCCGTCGACGACGACCTGATACTCTTTGAAGAGATCAAAGTCGCCTTCAACGGCCTGGGTGTAGGTGTTGTCGCCGGAGAAGATGAACGTCGTCGTCGAATCATCCTTGAGACCGACCGCGGAGACGACCGCATCGGAGAGGTTGAATCCGAAGATGTAGCCGGACTTGCTTCCGCTGGAGACGCTGCCGTCGATCATGATGCTCGTTTTGTCGAACTTGTCGGTGATCCACAGATCGCCGTTGAAGTCCACAAGGTCGGCGTTGACGGCGTTGTTGACGAGCTTGAACTGATCTTTGTTGTAGGTCTTGGAATCTTTGCCGTCGATGAGTTTCTTGGCTTCATTTTCCTTGAGATCGGCTGCATCGATTGTGATATTTGCGACCGTGCTTTCGTTGATGAAGTCGGCGTTGGTTGTAGTGGTAATGGCTGTGATGTCAATGAGAGTGTTGACATCCATGGCGAGTCTGGAGCCGTCTTTCAGCGTGAACTTGTCCGAAAGTTTGAAAGTTGCACCGGCAAGCGTCAGGGAACCTTCGACATTGATGACGTTGAGGTTATGGGTGCCTTCTTCGACCGTGGCGTCTCCGATGACGTTCAGATTCGCATTGGCGAAGAACGCGTCATCTTTGACCGTCAGGACGCCGTTTTCCGCAACGGTGAGAGTTGCGTTGTAGTCGACTTTCGCACCGGCTCCGGCAAGAGTCAGGTCGCCGTTGTGGATGGTGATGTTGCCGCCGTTAAGAGCTCCTGCAAAGGTTCCGGAGAATGCTTTGTCGTCCGTACCGAAGGTGGCTTTGGCGTTCTGCGCGTTGATCGCTTTTGTATTGAGCTTGTTCTCGGATCCTGTAATGACAATTTCGCCATCCGTTCCGGCAATGACGGCATCCATATCGACGGTTGCATTTTCGAAATAGATTGCAGCGCCGTTACCCGTAATGTTTTTCGCTTTGACGGAAGCGTCGACCACGTTGAGGGCGGAGCCTTTCTTCAGAGCGATCGAATTGATGGTTTCAAGGAGTCCCTTGTCCGTGACGTTGATGGTGACGCCCTTGGAGCCTTCCGCTGCATCAACGCCGGAGCCGATTGTCAGCGATGCCGCCTTGAGCGTGCCGCCCTTGACGTTGATTTCGCTTCCTTTTTTGAAGCCGATGATGACGGTGCCGGTATCTTTGTCCTTGTTGTCGATGGTGATTGCACCGCTGAGTTCCACCGTGGACTTGTTGTCCAGGTTGAGGTATGCGGCGTCAGCCATGCTCAGCGTAGTTCCTTTGAGAACAGACGCGTTGAGTTCGATGCTTGCATCGTTTCCGGATCCGCGATACTTCGTGTAGGAGTTGATTACAATTGCGCCGAATTCCGCAGAGGAGTTGTTCAGAGCGAAAACGCCTTTTGCCGGATCTTTGAAGTCTTTCATGAAATCCGTGACAGCAGACTCGCCGCCGGATTTGTAGACGCCCTGGGATTCAACAGCGAGCATTGCGCCTTTGACCTGCGGGGCCGTTGCATCGTCGGAACCTTTTCCGTTTGCGGTGAATGTCGCACCGCGGATGAGCAGAGCTCCGGCCGCGTCAACAGAACCGTTTTCTCCGACAGTGAGTTGGGTTCCGAAGCCGGTGACCTGAATCTGACCGGCGGCCGTCATTGCGCCGTTCATCGTCAGGTTGATGGCGTGGTTGCCGTTGTAATCCGCGGAGCCGCCTGCTCTGTTGTCCATGAAGCCGACCCAGATCTTGCTGGCGGAATTGATGTTGGCGTTGATAGTCGCAGACGGAACTTTGGAGTCTTTGACCCAGTTGTTCAGGTTGGCCGGATCTGCGCCGACGAGGAGGAGGTCCGTGCTTGTACCGCCGAGATCGGAAACAGTGATGGTACGGACAGTGCCTTCGCTGCGGATTTCGGAGCCGTCAATGAAGGCGAGGATTGCATCGCTGCCGTTCGTGGTCTGGGTGATGTCGGTGTCCGTCTCCAGAATGATGTTCTTGACGGTGAGCGTCTTGAGAGCGCTGTAGGCGTTGAGGTTGTTTGTTCCATTGTCGGCGTCGCCGAGGGAGTTGAATGCGCTGTAGCCGTAGAGTAGTTTTCTATTCTCGACAACATCGCCCTTGGTGTAGGTGTTCCAGGCGGAGTTGATGTGGATGGTCTCCTGGCTGCCGATGTTGAGATAGAGGCTGTCGTTGAAGACGCCCGCGCCGTAATTATTTTTGAGATTGTCCCAGTTGTTGACGATCTTGGCATAATAGTTTTCATCCGCGCCCATGCCGGGGGTTCTGGTCATGACGCAGTAGATCTGATCGTCGATCTTCTTTTCCATGCCGTCTGCGCCAATGTAGGTCGTGGCAATGTCGATGCCGGCGTGGTTGAAGAGGTACTCGTAGGTGGCGTTTTTCTGGTTGTCGATACCCTGGGCAATGGTAAGGTCGGCGATAAGCTCGTAGTTGTTAAACTGCATCGTTGCATCGAAGTTGATCTGCATGATGCTTCCGAGGTGCATGGTGATGTCACCGATGCTGTAATCGACGCCGTTTTTATTGTTGTTGTTGATCGTGACGAATCCAACACCGTCAATCTTGTCGGATTTGCTGCTTCCGATGATGAGTTTGTCGCTGCTGTGATTGCCTGTAAAGGGATCGCCGGTGCCGCTCCATCCTTCCGGTGCGGTGGCGCCTTTGATCCAGCCTTCCTCAATTCTCTGGATCCCGTTTTCCGTGATACGGACGGTCACCGGAATGTTGTGATCCGCATCCGGTTTGGTTTCGTAGGCGAGTCTGTTCAGAGGAATTTTCTCGATTTTTGTTGAAACGATGATGTCAGCCATGATAAGTTCCTTTATGTTTGGCTTGTTGTTTGGAGTTTACAAACGTAGAGATTGAAGTCTGTACACAAGATTCCGGCTGAAGATCGTCAGGAATTCCTGCGTACGTTCCTCAATCGCTCTGCATGCCGTCTTCACGGCATTGCAAAGAGCGGATGTTACCGTGATGCTGAGGTCCGCCGCATTCCGGATCAGCCAGCCCGCGAGTTCGAAAAGGGCGCAGCAGACGGAAATGCTTCGGGTCTCTTCCGGCCGAACTGATTCGACGGCCGCAGAGGAACGGAGGGATTCTTCATCCGCCCGGACTTCAACGCATGGAATTGCGTTGCAGCGTTTTTCAGCCGGAGCGAACCGGCATCCGCTCATGTGTTCAAATGTGAGGGTTATCACTTTTTTTCTCCTTCCGCGAAATTTCCGCGGACCAGTTTGTGGTTGGGTGCTTCATTCCTTCTAGAATGCCGCTGAACTTGGAGAGTGTCTCGAAGCTTTCAAGGAATCCCTGCAGCGGCAGGATGACTTCCACTTTTCCGGTGAACCGGAAAACGCCGTTGCTTTCTGGAATCGCATTTGTCAGAAAACCGATTCTGACCGTGTTCTCAAAGAACCGCATGTTTTCGATTCGATCCGAAAAAACTTCTCTGCAACATCCCATGTTCAATAAATTCCTCCTTTCTCTAGTTCCGTTTTCGAGTTGTATGTTTTTATTTCTAGTGGACAAAAAAGGATCTTTCACCTTCCGGGTCTCTTTTTTTTACGCCGTCGATTGGATTAGAGGGCATATAAAAAAATAGGGGTCGCGCCGAAAACTTAACGACAGAGCTTTCGCCGCACGGCTCAAAAGAAGAGGGGACCGCGCAAAATTCCTTTCGCGCAGCTGGAAGGTGAAAGAAAAGTGGAATATGCTTTTCCGGTAAAAGCAAGCACTTATTATAATAAGTGCTTGCTTGCTTGCTTGCTTGCTTGCTGAAGACAAGAGTGGAACAGGAACTTCAGTCCTGTGAACTGTATTGATGTTTTTTGAATCAAGAAACATTTCAGTCTCCCTCATTTGTCATTTCAGCATTTATTTTATCCCGCTATACAACATACACTATAAAACAGAAAAGTCAAGCGTCTTGGTATCATTTTTTTAAAAATAAATTGTCTCAGAAGATTATTTTTTTAAATTATATAGAATGCGTTAAGCGTATTGCTTGTCTTATATCTATGTTAGTAAATGATGATTGTGTGTACAGTTGAATATGTTGGTGAAAAATTAATGTTTTTGAATAATCTTTGTAACTTGTTGAACTGTAGAAGTTTATGTTGTAAGATTTAACATTTTTTATTGCATTGTATTAATTGATGTGATTATGGAGCTGAACTTTAGCATTTTTTTTGTTTACAAAAGCTTTTTTTGCGGTATTTTTATTGAATTTTCCATATTTCTGGTGCTGTGCTTTTCCCCGCATGAAGTCAGGCCTCTTTTTTAGTTTTCTCTTTTTTGCAGAGGAAACGATAAAAATTTCTTTTGTCTTTGTGTACCAATTGCTTATGCAGTAAAAATGAAATGCTCTGTTTTTCATGATTTGCCTGTTGGATATTGGAAAAGTCGTTGATGCTTATATAGTTATGGATATATGTTGCGAAATGCAATTTTTTGATTCTATGATTCAAAATGTCTGTGGCAGACGGAACTTTCACTGAAAACTGTGACGGAGAGTCTTCCGATATGCTGAATTCTCTGAAAAGCGTATTTTTTAATGGGGCGTCTGAAAAACATTTTGGTTTCATGAAGGAATGGCGATAAGTGGTAAGAAATTTTTAAAATCAAGTTTTTATCGCAGATGGAATTGAAAAATATGTTTTGGCGATTATTTTACCGCAAAGGAGATAATAGCAGGATGAAGAAATTTTTCTGTTTTGCAGCCGCTCTGCTTTTCTGTGCGGGCTGTGCGTTTCAGCCGTCCGTGGAAGTCAAAGATGAAACAGTCGCCGGACTCCGCAGAGGCCCGGCGTCTTATGCGTGCAACCCCGCGTTTCCCGTGTTCGGTCCGGCAATTCCGGTAACCGCAAAGGAAGGAGTTGAGTTCGATCGGATAGAGCTCTACGCCGCCAGCCCTGTCGCCGGAACCTCTTATTCCATATATATAACGGATTCTGAAGTTCCGTCAAAGCTGCCGTCTCCCTCTGCCTCCGGAAGGTTTCATGGGAAGGGTGAGAAAGAAGTTACGGTGATCCGGCTGCGGAATACGCTTCACGTTTCCGCCGGAAAGTTTGTGCTGATTCAGTTCGGGGGACTCGGCTCGCGCTTCTATTTCTGGCATGAGGGGGCGGTTCCTCCGGGGGAAGCGGATATCCGCTGGGTCGGTCCGCTGAAGAATGGCGCTTTTCAGAAGCTGGGGACGAACACCGGATCCTTTTCGGGCGGAGCCCCGCGTCTTGAACGGGTCCCGCGGGAACTTCGGGAGCTTGAAGCGAAAATGGAATCTCTGGAAAGACGGCTCGAAGAAGCCGCTCCGCGAAAAGAATCGCCGGAGCCTGAGACGGAAATCATCCTTCCGCCGGAAATCTATGCGGTTCCGGGGAGGGAAATCAACGTTTACTTTGACAATCTTTTTCTTGAAGACAACCGGTACAGTCTGGATGTTTCCGGAACTCTTGCCGGCGCCGTTCAGCAGAACGAACGGTTGAAGATCACCGCGGAGAAAACCGGCTCCGCGACCCTGACTCTGACCGCATACAGCCGCGACGCCGCATACCGCAAGCTCGCCGAGGCGAAAACAAACGGTGCGGACGGGCGACGGCGCGGGAAACATCAGGGCTCTGTTCATCGGCGATTCGATTATGGAGGGCGGAATCATCACGCAGACTCTGCTCGAAAATGCGGCTGCGGACGGCAAACTTTCCGTGACGCTGTACGGTTCCCGCACCCGTTTCAGTCCGGCGAACCGCCACGAGGGGTACGGCGGTTTTGTCGCGTGGTCGTTCATAACGAATTCGGTTGTCCGTTACCATTTTGCCGTTTCCGGCGTGAAATCTGTTCCGGTGATCAACGGCGCGACAACGTACCGTTTTGGCGATGCCGTGTTCAAGATTCAGACGGCGGAACTGACCCGGAATTCCGCGGGAACTTTCGACGGAGAAATCGCCTGTTCGCTCGAATCCGGAATGATGGCGCCGCAGAAGACCAGGGGAATTCTGTCGAAGACGCCGGGCGGTGTTGCGGAGGATCCGGAAACGATCGCGTATACGGGGCTGTATACGCTCGGCAACCCGTTCTGGAACGGGAAAGCTTTGAGTTTTTCGGATTACCTGAAGCGTCACGGCTATGCGGTTCCGCCGGACTGGGTGTTCATTCAGCTCGGCACGAACGCTCTGTTCGGAGCGCTGGATGATGCGGACGCCGAGACGCGTAGCGCGGGGTCGATTTCGCAGTTGGAGCGCATGATTTCAGTGATCCGGGCCGTATCTCCCGCGCCGAAGATCGGGATTATGCTTGTTCCTCCGCCGAGCCGCGATCAGGACGCCGCCGGCGCCAATTACGGAATCCGGACGAACCGCGACCGCTACAAGCGGAGTGCGATGCTTGCGGTCAAAAAGTACATCGCCGCTTTCCGAAACCGTGAATCGGACGGAATCTACATTGTCCCGTCGAATGTTTCTCTCGACACGGTGAACAATATGAACCGTTCGAAGCCGCAAGCCGTGAATTCCCGTTCGGGCTGGATTCCTTCCGGAGTCTCCATTCCGCTGGAGGTTCGCCGCCAGCGCAACCTGGTTCATCCCGCATATTCGGGCGCCGCTCAGCTTGGCGACGCTGTTTTCGCTTTTCTCAAGAATCACGCGGAGTGACACCGCGGGGAAAGCTTTTTGCGGTAGACGCGGGAGATCTCGCCTCAGGGGTGATGGCCGAATCCGATGACCTCGAATCCGGATGGAGAAGCTGTCGATAAAAACGTTCCAGTTTCTCCGGATGTTCACGCAGGGAATGTATGATGAAATTTTCCATTCTGAACTCACTTCCCGATGCAGAAGCGTGAGAAGATATCCTCCAGGACGTCCGGCGTTGCGGATTCCCCTGTGATGGAGGCGATCGAGGCGACGGCGAGGCGCAGATTGCTCGCGGCTAATTCGTAGAATTCGTGTTCGATTTCCCCGTGCGTGTGCAGAAGTGCAGTGTCCGCCTCCTCCAGCGCGCGGGCGTGACGCAGGGAGACGGCGCACTCCGGTTCGGAACGGTCGCCGTTTTTCCAGACCGACTGTTCGAACAATTCCAGGAGCTCCGGGATGCCATTGCCCGTTTTCGCCGAAACGGCAACGCTCTTATGCCGGCATGCGGGCGGACGGAATCCGGAGGGAAGGAGGTCTGTTTTGTTCCAGACCGCGATCACATCCGCCTGCGCGGGAACGGTTTCGCTCAGCTTGCGGAGGTCGGCTGCCGGATCGGCGGTTGCATCCAGGATCCAGAAAACGATTTCCGCAAGATTCAGGGAGCTCTTGGAACGCTCGATTCCCATGCCTTCGATTGCGTCGGCGGCGTTTTCGCGGATGCCCGCGGTGTCGGTCAGTTCAACCCGGATTCCGCGGATGCCGGCGGATTCCCGGAGCGTGTCGCGCGTGGTGCCTGGAATGTCCGAAACGATCGCGCGGTCGTAGCCGAGAAGACGGTTCAGAAGACTTGATTTCCCCACGTTCGGCGAGCCGGCGATGACGAGGCGGACACCGTCGCGCAGAATCGCGGAGGATTCGCGTCCGGAGAGCAGTTTTGCCAGTTCGGCGCGGACGGTATCGATGGTGGCGAGAAGTTCTTCGCAGGGCTTCCAGTCGAGATTCTCTTCGGGGAAGTCGAGACGCGATTCGATTTCCGCGAGCAGGTGATAGAGCGTTTCGGAAATCGAACGGATCCGGTCGCCGAGAGCTCCGGAGAGCTGACGTTCGGCGAGGCGTCCGGCGGATTCGGATTTGGCGGAAATGAGGTCGGCAACCGCTTCCGCCTGCGTCAGGTCGAGTTTGCCGTTGAGGAACGCGCGTTTTGTGAATTCCCCCGGCTCGGCGCAGCGGACGAATCCGGTGCGGAAGATGCGTTCCAGGAGTGCGCGCGGCGCGTATTCGCCGCCGTGGCACTGAATTTCCACGACGTCTTCCCCGGTGTAGCTTGCGGGACCGGGCATGAAGACGGCCATACAGGTTTCGCCCCGGACACCGTCTTCGCGGAGAGTATGGCCGAAGGTGAGCACGCGCGGATTCTCCGGCGAGAGCGGTTTCCGGGAAGTCCAGACTCGTTTTGAGGCTTCGAGAGCGTCGGGACCGGAGATGCGGATAATGGCCAGAGCACCTCCCGGAGCGGTGCAAAGAGCGGCGATTGTGTCATTCTTTCTCATTTTTTTGCGGAATCCTGCTTGATTTCATAAGATTTTAAGCTATATATTATCATAAAACTTTTATTTGTCAAAAAAAAACGGAGATTTTTCATGCCTATCGTGAAAAAAAGTTTGTCGGAGGTCTCTCCGGCGGTCCGCGCCGCGTTTCAGAAGGCGCAGGATGTTCTGTCTAAAAACAATCTGGCTTACGGGATCGAGCTGCTGAAGGAGATCGCGAAGAAAGATCCGGGTTTTCTCGATGCCAGAATCATGCTCCGGAAAGCGGAAAAGACAAAATACGCGCACATGAACCCGATTCAGAAGGTGCTCGCGCACGTTCTCTGTCTGCCTCCGATTCTCAAAGGCGGTGCGCTTGTCGCAAAGAGTCCGCTGAAGGCGCTCGGATGCGCGGAGGACGCGCTTGCGATCAATATCGCCTCGCCGCTTGCCTACAATCTCCTGGCGAAGGCGGCGCTTGCGCTCGAAGCGGGGTTCATCGCCGTGGAAGCGTATGAAGCCCTGGTGGACCAGAATCCGAAGAACGAGCCGAATCTGCGCAAGCTCGCCGAACTCTATGAGGCGGAGGGCCAGGGCGCGAAGGTGCTGCATATCCGTCAGATTATTGCGGCGAAGTATCCGGACAACCTTGAAGCCCAGGCCGCGCTCCGCGCCGCGGCCGCGCTCGCAACCATGGAACAGGGCGCATGGAACGAATCCGGAAGCTCCGTCGCCAAGGCCGCGGCCGCCGCAAAGAAGAGCAAAGGCAAGGAGGTCCGCGACGACCGTATCATCCGTGCCGAAGAGGATATCCGCGAGATGATCGGCGTTTACGAAAAACGGGTTGCCGCGGGCGACGAATCGATCGACATGCGCCGCAAGCTTGCCGAACTCTATCAGCGCGACAACCGTTTCCAGGATGCAATTGAGGTCTACGACTGGCTCGTCAAGAAGATGGGCACGCTCGACCCGACCATTGACAAGGCGATCGAAGCCTGCCATGTCGCGCTCTCCGACCTCAAAATCAAAGATCTGCAGGCGAAGAACGCTCCGCAGGAGGAGATCGACGCCGAGAAACAGGCAATCGCCAAGTACCGCCTCGAACGCGCCGAAGACCGTGTCCGGCTCTACCCGAACGATACGCTCATCCGTTACGACCTCGCGGTTCTCTACTGGGATTTCCGCATGCTCGACAAAGCGCTTGAACAGTTCCAGCTCGCGCAGCGCAACCCGCAGAAACGTCTCTCCGCAATTGTCTATCTCGGACGCTGCTTCGCCGAGAAGAAACAGTACGACATGGCTGTGGAACAGTATGACAAGGCGATTTCCGAAATGCCCGTCATGGACAAGGACAAGATGGAGGCGCTCTATCATCTCGGCGTAACCTGCGAGGAGATGGGGGACGACAAGCGCGCGATGGAATGCTTCAAGGAGATCTATTCCGCGAACGTCAACTATCTCGACGTCGCCAAGCGCATGGACGCCTACTACGCACGAGTCAACGCCGCCCGCGAAAAAGCGAAAGCGGCGGAGGCGGCGCAGTAAAAGTCCGCATCAAACCGATCCTTTCTTTTGCCGGGTTTCAGTTCTCAGGGACTGGAGCCCGGTTTTTTTATTCAGTTTTCGCGCGAGCGGAGACGCCGGTATTCAAGCGGCGTCACGCCGACATTTTCGCGGAAGACTCGTCCGAAGTAATTGCTGCGGACGAAGCCTGTGCGCGCGGCGATTTCCGCAATGGAGAGCGTTGTGCAGGCGAGCAGGGAGAGCGCATGGTGGAGGCGCATTTTAGTTAGATAGCGGTTCGGCGGAAGACCGAGTTCGCGGCGGAACATGCGGTCGAGTGTGGTCCGGTGCAGGCCGAGCAGTTCCGCAAGGGTGTTGACATCGAATTCCGGATTCTGGTATCCGGAGTGAATCCGGGCGAGGGCGTTGCGGAAGAGCCGGCCCTTCCGGCTCTGCTGTCCCGATTCCTCTTCGCCCATGAGCCCGATCAGTTCCGTGTAGAGGGCGACAAGCCGCCGCAGGTCGGAAGGGAGGAGACTGTTCAGCGAGCCGCGGATTTCATCGAAGAGATGCACGGGGCATTTTCCGGAGTTGAGCGCGCCGCGCGGGTAGCCGTAGCGGAGGAAGAAATCCGCGGCTCCCGGTCCGTCGAAGGTCGCCCAGTAGACGACGGTCTTCATGTCCGGCGCGGAGAGTTTCGCGCGGCAGTCGCCCGGCAGACGGTAGATCGCCTGATCCGCCTTGACGGTGCAGCGTGTTTCGCCGAAGTCGAATACGCATTCCCCGTTTGCAACCCAGCAGAGTTCGACGACGGTTCCGGGGGGCTGTTCCTCGCGGCGTCGTCCATAGAAGTAGTTGATTCCGCAGGAACGCGGATAGAACGGCAGTTTCGCCGCCGGAAGCTCCGGAAAGCCGAGACGCATGACGGTGATGTTTTTGTTCATGAAAACTCCTGCATCAAAAGTATCTTTTTTGCTTCATATATATCATTGAAAAATAAAAAATCAAGTGCATATTAATCAAAAAGAGAAAATACTCAGGAAAGGAGAAACTCTGAAGATGAAAACGTATCCGCTTTATCCGGAACGGAAAGTGACTGACCTGAACGGCGTCTGGCAGTTCCGTTTCTTTGAAAAGACGTGGCTTGAGGACGTCAATGAAAATTCGTTTGTCCCGAATGACATCATGTGCGTTCCGGGAACGTTCGACACCACGCCCGCGTATCGCTGCAAACGCGGAACCGCGCTCTACCGCCGCGAATTCATGCTGATGAAAGATTCGCCGCGCGGCATTCTCAAAATCGGCGCAACTGGTCTCCGCGCACGCTTCACGCTCGACGGAAAAGAGATCGGATTCACCAACATGCCGTATACCGATATGGAATTTGAAACGGGCGCGCTCAAGGCGGGACGGCATGTGCTTGCCGCCGCAGTCGACAACAATTTCGACAAGCTCAGTTCCACTTTCGGAATGGGCGACCGCATGAAAATTTTCCTTCCGTACTACGATTTCTACGGGTTCGGCGGATTCTACCGCGGAGTCTCCCTGCATCAGGTGTTTGAGTCAACGATCGACCGCGTGCAGGTGCGCACGCTCTGCATTAAAACTGGCAAAGTGGCGCTCCGCTTCCTTTTCTCCGGGAAAACGGAGGGAAAACATGCGGTCCGTTTCCGTTTCAACACGGAGGAGGCGTTCCGGACGGCGGAAGTTGCGCACGGCGAAACGCTCGAATGCACGGTTCCGGAGTTCCGTCTCTGGACGCCTGAAGCGCCGAATCTCCACACGCTGGAAGTCCACACGGAAAACGACTGCATCGTCGAGCGTTTCGGCATCCGCACGGTTTCGACGGGAGGAAAGCAGATTCTGCTGAACGGGAAGCCGGTTTATCTGAAGGGGTTCAACCGCCACGAATCGCATCCCGAATTCGGAGCGGCGACGCCGGACGCGCTGATGCTGGAGGACTTGCAGAACCTGCGTGATCTGAACTGCAATTTCGTGCGCGGCTGTCACTACGCGCAGGATCAGCGTTTTCTTGACCTCTGCGATGAATTCGGAATGCTGGTGTGGGATGAGAGCCTCGGCTGGGGCAATTCCGCCGAACAGATGGCGGATCCTGAATTCCAGGAGATCGTCGAGCGCGAAACGCGTCTGATGGTCCGCGACAGCATCAATCATCCTTGCGTGATCATCTGGGCGTATCTGAACGAAAATAATTCCCAGACGGAGCCCGGATTCCGCATGGGCGAGCGGGTTGTGAAGGCTGTCAAAGAGGAGGATCCGACGCGTCTTGTGACATTCGCCTGCAACCACACGTTTGATGACATTACCTCCAAACTGATGGACATTATTTCGTACAACATCTATCCGGGCTGGATCGGCAGCCACCCGGTCGGAGTCGAGCCGCCGGATGAAATTCCGCCGTTTCAGGAGAAGACGATCGAGTATTTCCGCAAAAACATTTCCGCCGACAAGCCGATGATCGTCAGCGAGATGGGCTGCTGCGGCATCTACGGTCAGCACGATATCGCCGCGACGCAGTGGACGGAGGAGTTCCAGGCGGAGTATCTGGACGCTGTCATCCGTTCGGTCGCGGGAGCGCGGAACGAAGTCTGCGGCATCACGATCTGGCAGTTCACGGATGCGATGAGTTTTCACCGCATGGGAGCGGACATCCGTTCGAAGCCGCTCGGTCTGAACCTCGCGGGCGTGTTTGACAAGTACCGCCGCCGCAAGCTTGCCGCGGACGTGGTGAAAAAACTCTACAGGAACCTCTGAGTTCGGAAACGGTCCGGACGGAAAGCTGCTGTCCGGACCGTTCTTAAAAAATTCGACAGGGAGAGCTTGACTTTTTTTTTTGTCGGTTATATATTATTCCAAACACCTAAAAAGAGGAGATTAGCATCATGAAACAGATTACAAAGAAACATGCCGTGATGATGGAATACGTGATCATCGCCGTTTTGATTGCCGCCGCCGTCGTCGTCGCCGTCATCATGTTCGGCAAGAACGTTTCCAAGGAAATGAATGTCGCCACCCAGGCGATGTCGGATGCGGGCAAAGCCGCGGAAGCCCAGGGCAAGATGCCGGGAGAGGCCGCCAAGGACATCAAGAAAGCCAGCGAGCACGAAAAGGCCATGCACAATTACGACAAGTGATTGCATTGTCACAGAGGGACGGACGCCACCGGGGACCGGAGCTCCGTCCCTGTTCTTAATCAACGGGGGCGCGGATGGATCATCTGACACTCGGAAAAATTGTTCTGGCGACTCCATGGCTGATTTATCTGTCCGTCTGTGATTTCCGGAAACGCCAGCTTCCGAATCCGTGGGTGTTCGGCGGAATTCTCGTCATGCTCGCGGTCGCGTTCGGCGCGGGAACCTCCTATGCGCTGATGTCGCTCGCAACCGCTTTCCTTTCCGCGCTTTTTCTTCTGCTTCCCTTTTTTCTCCGCGCCGCCGGGGCGGGAGACGTCAAGATGCTGTTTGCCGCCGGGCTGATAGCCGGACCGGGAAATACGCTGAATCTGATTCTCCTGGTTTCGCTTTCCGGACTTGTTCTTGCGGTTCTCATGCTTTGTTTCCGCCGGATCAATACTGCGCGTCTCAAACACTGCTTCCGGACCCTGTTTGATTTTCGGTACGACCGGGCGGCGGGGGCGAAGATCCTTCCGCCGCCGGATACGGAGGCGTGCCGGGTTCCGTTCGGCGCGGCGATTGCTGCGGGGCTGTTTCTGAATCTGCTCATGCAGCTGCTCTATTCTATGGAGGTGCGCGGATGAGGCGTCTGTTCCGACAGTCGAAAGGGGCGGTTTTGCTGGAATTCGTGTTCTGTTTCCCGATTCTGTTCCTCCTCTTTCTGTTTGCGGTGCAGTTCGCCTACATCATGATTACCTGGCACATGGTGCATTATTCCGCGTACATGGGTGCGCGTTCCGCAATGACGGTGAACAATCTTCAGCGCAAAAGCCGCGCGGAAACGGTGGTGAAACGGATTCTCGCCGCAGTCTCGGCTTCCCCGGTCGACGGGAAGGAGGCGAAAGACCGCGCGGACGACAAGTACATCAAGTTCGACGGCTGGGGGCGTCTTCCGAATACGAAATATCTTGACAAGCAGGTGGAAGTCGATATCCCGATGCTTGATATCGACCCGCGCGGCGTCAAATGCACGGTGAAATTCAAAATGTTCCTGAACGTCCCCGTCGCGGGACGGATCATCAGCTTTTTTGCGAAAAAAGACAAGAACGAGGAGGAGCGCAAATGGGAGGAGAAGCTGGACCGGCAGGAGTATGCGCTCAACCCCGCCCTGCTTGCGCAGTACGCCAATGGAATGACCGTTGAGGGCGCTTCCGGAAAGAACGAGCTCAAATATCCGTACATTACGCTGACTTCGAGCAGCGTGGTATCCATACCGTATTCAACCAAATACTATCCGTTGACACGATGAATTACACGAATCCAACTGTATTGAGCGTATTCACCGGCCGCTGCAGGGAGCTTGTCTCCGACAGCAGGGGGGCGGCGCTCGCAATCACGCTTGCGTTTGTCATGCCGGTCTATCTGCTGGTGATCGGCATTTACGGAATCGGAGAAATCGTGCGGAACAAAATCGAGCTTCAGAATGCGGCGGACGCGGCGGCTTATTCCGCATCAGTCGTTCAGGCGGATTATCTCAGCCGGATCGCGACGGTCAACAAGGCGATGGCGTGGACCTACGTCGATCTGCAGAAGCGTTCGCTCGACCTCGCGATGGCGGTGTTCAGCGAATATGTGTTCATTCAGTTCCAGAAGGATTTCAACATGGTGCGGCAGAAAAACACTCCGTGCTGCATGCATGTGCCCGGAGTGCATTACAACTGCGGCACGGATATCCTTGTTCTTGATCCGGCATTGCTGATGCTTGGAACCGGAACCGGCATTCCGGAGCTCGCGCGTGAATTCAACGGACAGGGGTTGCTGACCCGCTTTCTGCTGACTCAGATCATTTTCACCACCATTGCGGAAGCGCAGGGAAAAGGCGCGGTCGTCAATACGCCGAAAGTGCTCAAATACAGTTATGCAATCGTGAAGATGATGTCGAAAATGAATTCTCTGCGGGAGGAATACCCGAAGAAAGTCCGCGAAACCGCCCGCCAGATCGCCGTTGCGAACATGGTGGAGTGCAAGGATGACTATATGATCAACATCCGGGTCGGCGACAGCAAGCCGGCGTTTCTCACGATGACCGGAACGGAGGAGAATGAAAAGACCTTCATTGCATTTGCCGATCCCACGCTGAAAGATTTCTCTCCGAAAAAAGTGTTCGGCCCCGGAACCGACGACTGGATCGTCCGCAAAAGTCCGCTCGGTTTCTGGCGCGTATACAAGCAGACCGACACGCATCTGTACGCGAAATGGGACTGGTTCTGGACCCGCTGGGTGCATATCAATCTTTGGTTTTTCCAGCTTCACATGCCGCCGTTTTTCCCCGGTGGCGGATACGGACACAAACATCCGGAATATCACGGTTACGACAGCTTTTTCCCGCTCATCAAGCGCAGTCTTCCGATCGGGCTTGTGGTCCCGCCCGCAATACCGCTGACGCTGCTGCCGACGTTCTTCGGAAGTTCCGGTTCCATCACGGTCGCGATCGCCCGCAAGACCAGCAATCCCTTCTCCGTCTACAGCTGGACCGGACGTTCGCTGAATGCCTCGTCGATCCTCTCCGCGTTCAATCCAAGCGTCGCCGGGGGACATCGTCCGGAGTACATGTGCGCAATCGCATCCGCCCGTGCCGGCTACAAGCTTCATGACGACGACAAGGAGAAGAAGCTCAAGAGCGCGGATTACAACCTCGGCTATACCATGGCGAGCGGCAAGGAGGCATGGAACCTCGTGGAAACCGACTGGGACGGCGTCATGCTGCCCGTCAAGCACGCGTGGGATCTCTGCATGGGGGCGGGACACGCACAGACGTTCACGGTCAGCACCGGAGGAAACATTCTCAAGGAAATCATGCTCGACAAAAAAGGCTGGGTCGATGCCAAAGGAAAGAAGATCGACGCGAAAAATCTCCCCGACTGGGAGAAACTCAAGCCGCCTGCCGGGCTCATCAAAGACAAAGGCGACAAAGACGGTAAACTGCAGTGGGACAAGCTGCGCGACTATCTGGGGCACTGATGATGAAAAACTTCCGGAACAGACATCCGCGCGGCTCGGTTCTGATGGAATTCGTGCTTGTCCTGCCCGTTTACATGGCGGTGATCGGCGGCGTCCTCTGGCTCGGTCTGAAGTCGCTGGATGCGACGAATCTGCGCGCCGCGGATCACTGGGCGGTCTGGATGGCGGGAAACCGCTTTTCCGTGCGCACTCCCGCGATTCTTGCTTTGCAGGACATGTTTCCGCGCTCAACGGTGATTACCGCTTCGCAGAAACGCGCTTTGACGGGGGAAAACTCGTTTCTTCAGTTCATCGGCTCGAAAACAACGCTGATGGAACGGCGTCCGGACTACCTGGACAACTGGATCAACATGCCGTACAACGCGCGGGGAATCGACAAGCCGTTTTCCATCCCCGAACTCTATATGACCTCATCGCGTTACGGAAACGATTATACGCAGTGCATCATCATGCGCACCAAAGGCTCCCGCACCTCGCGGCGTCACTGGGATCCGAGCGTCGTCGCGGACAAGGAGGTCTGGAAGTTCGATTCGAAAGACGACAGTTATCCGAAAGAGTGGAATTTCGACCTTCTGAAGGATCCGAAGTTTACGGATGATTCGAAGGAGGACAAGTCGGAACCGAAGAAAATCAAGTTTTACGAGCGTTACGGCAAGTTTGAAGCCTGGAGCACGAAATGAGACGCTTTCTCTTCTTCGCCGCAATTGCTCTGCTGGTTTTTCTGTGCGGACTTGGAGCCGTGGCGTTTCATCGGACGCCGGTGAAGAAAACTGCGGCGAAGAGTGTCCCCTCTGTTCAGTCTCCCCGCCGGAATTCCGCTCCGCGCGGGCTCCCGCCGCTGCGTCTGCCGCCCGGAGTGACGGCGGAGCGTTGTCCGGAGAACAGCTGGGAGTATTCGGGGGAGATCGCGGCGAATTTTGTTTCCGCGCGCGCCCGTCTGAATTCCTGGTTCCAGAATCAGTCGTGGCGTCCGGAGCGCCGGATTACTCTGGATGAAAGTTTAAGCCCGAAAGTCATCCTGACTTTTTCGGGGAATGCATATGAACTGACTCTGATGGTCTGGAAAATCAACACGGATCTGACCGGATTCTCCTACCGCAGAGACAAAAAAAATGAACCGACCGGAGGTCTTGCAGAATGAATGACGCATCGTTTCTTGTCCTGTTCCTCGCACCCGTGAAGGAATATCTCGCCGACGACAAAGTATCCGAAATCCTGATTAACGGTCCCGACCATATCTACATCGAACGCGGCGGCACGCTGCAGGAGACTCCCGCAAAGTTCGCGAGCGAAGCGCAGCTGAAAGCGGCGGCGGTCAACATCGCAAAATCCGTTGAACGCCAGCTCGACGAGATGCACCCCGACCTCGATGCGCGTCTTCCCGACGGCTCCCGCGTTCATGCGACCATTCCGCCGATCAGCCGCAGCGGAACGATCATCTCCATCCGCAAATTCAAAAAGGACATGCTGACGATCGACAAGCTGGAGGACTACGGGAGCATTCCGCATGACGGCGTGCTTCTTTTGAACGCCATTGTCAAACTGCGCAAAAACACGATCGTTTCCGGCGGCACTTCGTCGGGAAAAACATCTCTTCTGAACGCGCTGAGCGGACTCATTCCGGAGAACGACCGCATTCTGGTGCTCGAAGACGCGAGCGAGCTTCAGCTCCAGCAGAAGCACACGGTCTATTTTGAAACGCGCAAACCGGACAAGAACGGCAACGGCGCGTTTTCAATCCGCGACCTTGTGATTGCGTCGCTGCGTCTGCGTCCGGACCGTCTGGTCATCGGAGAAATCCGCGGCGGCGAGGCGTTTGACCTCCTGCAGGCGATGAACACCGGTCACTCCGGCTCCATGTCGACCATTCACGCGAACAGTGCGGTTGATGCGCTGAGACGTATGGAAGCCTGCGCCATGATGAGCGGCATTGAGCTTCCGCTGACTGCGGTCCGCATGCAGGTGGCGTCCGCGATCAACTGCGTCGTGCAGACTTCGCACATGCCGGACGGCTCGCGGAAAACGGTTGAAATCGCGGAGGTCACGCCGCCTGAAAACGGGGAATACCGCATGCGCACTCTGATGAAATGGGAAACCGAATCCGCGTTTCCGGATCCTGAGAAACCCGGTCACATGGTCATCAAAGGCCGCTTCATCCTCGGCGAAGCGCCGACTTTCCGTCATGAGGCGGAAATCATGGGACTTGAGCTGCCGAAATACGAATGACGGAACCGGCTCCGTATTTTTTCGCGGGGGAGCAGATCGCGGATGTTCAGCTGATCCGTCCTCTGCGCGTGCGTGCGCTTGCCGAATGCTGGCTTGCCGCCGGACTCGCGGACGGTTCCCCGTGTGCGGTGAAATTCCTGCGTCGCGAAAATCCGCACGCCGCGCATTTTCATGAACTGGCGGATTTCCTTCAGCGTTCGAATTCGCCGTTCCTGATCCGCGTTCTGCGTCATGCGGAGACCGCGCAGGGAATGCCATACGCCGTCATGGAGTTCGCTTCCGGCGGTTCGCTCCGCCGGAAACTGGTGCAGCGCGGAAAGCTTTCTCTTCCGAAATCCGTTTTCCTTCTGCGCGGAATGCTTGAGGCGCTCGCGTCACTTCATGCAGACGGGATTGTTCACCGGGACGTCAAGCCGGACAACATTTGGCTGACTTCCGATGGCGGGTTCCGTCTGGGCGACCTCGGACTTGCGAAGCTTCCCGGCGTTGCGGAAGATCGTGGAAAGGTGTTCGGCACAGCGTCGTTTCTCTCTCCCGAACAGGCGCGGGATTCCTCCTGCGCGGATGCGCGGAGCGATCTTTACAGCCTTGCGCTTGTCCTGTTCGAAGTCCTGACGGGGAGTCCGCTCCGTCCGAAAGGAACGTTCGTGGAGATGGTGAAGCGAATCCGTTCCGACCGCACCGCACCGCCAATGGAGCTTTTGCGTCAATCCGCGACGGAGAAACTTGCGGTTCTTCTGGGGCGGATGATGGAATTTTCCCCCGCGCTGCGTCCGCAAAGCGCAGAGGAAGCCCTTGCCGGGCTCAATGAAATGAATCTTCCGGAAGAGACGCTTTTCTGATTCAGCTGATATCGGTTTGCAGATAATCGTTTTGTCTATTTTTTCGCACTTTTTCTCTATTGAGAAACGGCGGGATGACACATATATTATCCTCCGGTTCAACAAAAGGAAAGGAGCCGTTTCAATGAAATTCGGTGTTGCAGATTATGGATTGAATGTCTGGTACGGCGGGCTTTACGACTTGGAAAGCCGTCTGCGGAATCTCCGAGAGCTTGGTTTTGAAGGAATCGAGAGGCTTGAAGCGAACGGTTCCGGAGACTCTCTCAGCAAAGCCGCTCTCTGCCGGAGGTGCGGAATGGATTTCGCGACTTGCCGCGGTCCCGATCTTGCGGCTGGAGAGACTCTCGAAGAGAATGTCTCCGGCCGCTTGGCGCCGGCGTGTCGTCAGGAGATGAGTTTCCTCATGACGTCCGGCTCGAAGCCGCGCCGCTCCGCATAGGGAAGCAGCTGGTCCTCCTGAACCTTGCCGACGGCAAAGTAGGAGGATTCGGCATTCGCCAGAACAAGTGCGCATACGGATGCCTGAGGAACCATCATGAATGAGTCCGTCAATGCGGTTCCAAGCTCCTTTTCCGCATTCAGCAGACCGAAAATTTCGCGTTTGAGCGAATGGTCCGGAAGGGTGGGGTAGCCCGGAGCCGGACGGATTCCCGTATAGCGGTTGCGCAGAAGTTCGGCGACCGGAAGCGGCTTGCCCGTCTCGAATCCCCAGATTTCACGGCGCATCCGCAGGTGAATCACCTCCGCCGCGGCTTCCGCGACACGGTTCGCAACGGTCTTCAGCAGAATCGCGGAATAGTCGTCGCCCTCCGCCTTGAATGCCGCCGCGCGTTCCTCCGCCCCGAAAACGGAAACGGCGAACATGCCGACGTAATCATCCTTCTCCGCGACGAAATCCGCAAGCGCCAGATACTTCGATTTGGTGTTCTGCTGGCGCAGAGTCGGAAATTCAGCATCCTGAATGTAGATCGCATCGGTGTCCGCGCGGGCGGGGAAGACGCCGCAGATGCACTCCGCGCGGAGCGGAACGGCGGCAAGCAGATCCTTTGCTTCGCGGACGAGGTCGGCAGAGCAGCAGCCGCGCAGCGGCATATCCCACGAACGGACAAATCCGTCCCAGTCGATGTACTCTTCCAGGGCGGGAAGCGTGAGGGTGAACCGGTGCGTTCCGGGTTGTTCCGGCGCGCGCGCGGCGTGTCCGTGTTTCTCCGCTTTTGCGCGCGCTTCGGGGTAGGGAAGATATGCATCCTGTTTCTGTCCGACCGCATCGGTGAGCGCGGCGTATTCCTCTTTGAGACGTTCGAGGAAGGGGCCGCGTTTTTCTGGATTCATCAGATTTGCGACGACGGGGACCGAGGCGGAGGCGTCGTGCGTGTAGATGACGGGCGCCGAGTAGAACGGCTGAATCTTGAGCGCGGTGTGGAGCTTGGAAGTTGCCGCGCCGCCGAGAAGAACGGGTATTTTGAGCCCGCGGCGTTCGAGTTCGCCGACGACGTTCACCATCTCCTCCAGCGAGGGCGTGATGAGTCCGCTGAGCCCGATGACGTCGGCGTTGTTTTCAACCGCCGCATCGACGATTGTTTTTGCCGGGACCATGACGCCGAGGTCGACGACGGTGCAGTTGTTGCACTGGAGAACCACGGAAACGATGTTTTTGCCGATGTCGTGCACATCGCCCTTGACGGTCGCGATGACGACTTTGCAGGATTTGCCGCCTTCGCCGCTCTCCTTGAGCGCTTCGATCGCGGGCATGAGTTCGGCGACGGAGCGTTTCATCACGCGAGCGCTCTTCACCACCTGCGGGAGGAACATGCGGCCGGAGGAGAAGAGCTCTCCGACGCGTCCCATGCCGTCCATGAGGGGCCCTTCGACGATTTTCATCGGAGACGGATAGGTCTTGAGCGCCTCCGCCATGTCTTCGGCGACATAGGAGTCGTCACCCTTGACCAGCGAGCGCGCGATGCGTTCCGCGAGCGGTTCGGAACGCCACTGATCGGCCGCCGCGGTTTTTTTCGTTTCGGTTTTGAGCCCGGATGCGATTTCGATCATCTTTTCCGCCGCGCCGGGATCGGTGTTGAGCACGACGGCCTCCGCCGCTTTGCGCAGTTCCGGATCAAGGTCTTCGTAGACTCCAAGCTGGGCGGCGTTGACGATGCCCATGGTCATTCCGGCGTCGATCGCGTGCTTGAGGAACACCGTGTGGATGGCGCCGCGGACCGTGTCGTTGCCGCGGAAGGAGAACGAGACATTGCTGACTCCGCCGCTGATTCCGCAGAGCGGCATGTGCGTGTGAATGTAGCGTACCGCCTCAATGAAGTCGACTGCGTAGTTGTCGTGCTCCTTCATGCCGGTTGCGACGGCGAAAATATTCGGATCGAATACGATATCTTCGGGCGCGACGCCCGCCTGTTCGGTCAGAAGTCTGTAGGAGCGTTCGCAGACTTTGATTCTTCGTTCCAGCGTGTCCGCCTGTCCTTTTTCATCGAACGCCATAACGAGAATCGCCGCGCCGAGACGCCGGATTTCCCGCGCTTTTTCGAGAAACTTCTCTTCACCTTCCTTGAGGCTGATGGAATTGACGATGCTTTTGCCCTGAATGCAGCGGAGCGCGGTTTTGACGACTTCCCAGTCGGAGGAGTCGACCATGATCGGCACGCGGGAAATTTCCGGTTCGGAGGCGAGGTAGAGCAGAAAACGCTTCATCGCGGCGGGGGAATCGAGCATGGCGTCGTCCATGTTGATGTCGATGATTGACGCTCCGTTTTCGATCTGGTGGAGCGCAACGGACATTGCCGCGTGCATGTCATCCGCCTTGATGAGGTTCAGAAATTTGCGCGAGCCGGCGACGTTGGTCCGTTCTCCGACGTTGATGAAATTCTTGTCGGGCGACGCGATGAACGGATCGAGTCCGGAGAGCCGCAGGTACGGTTTGATCTGCGGCGGCACGCGCGGCGCGATTCCTTCCACGGTTTTCGCGATTGCGCCGATATGAGCGGGTGTGGTTCCGCAGCATCCGCCGACGATGTTCAGAAGCCCCTCTTCGGCGAATTCGCGGATGATCGCCGCCATCTGATCGGGCGTCTGTTCGTATTTGCCGAAAATGTCGGGCAGTCCTGCGTTCGGGTGTGCGCTGACGAGGCACGGTGCTTTTGCCGCGAGTTCGGCGAGGTGCGGGTGCATCTCCTCCGCGCCGAGCGCGCAGTTGAAACCGAGCGTGAGAAGCTCTTCGGTGTGAAGCATGGAGATGAGGAAGGCTTCCGCGCACTGTCCGGCGAGCATTCGTCCGCTGGCGTCGCTGAGCGTCGCCGAGAGCATGACGGGGATTCGGGTGTTGCGGGTCCGCATGGCGTTGCCGATTGCGTAGACCGCCGCTTTTGCGTTGAGGGTGTCGAAGATCGTTTCGACGAGGAGGATGTCGGCTCCTCCGTCGATCAGCGCTTCCGCCTGAACCTGATAGGTTGCGGCGAGTTCGTCGAAGGTGATGTTTCGCGCGGCGGGGTCGTCGACGGAGGGGGACATGGAGGCGGTCCGTCCGGTCGGTCCCATGCTTCCCGCGACGAAACGGGGCTTTTCCGGTGTGCGCGCGGTCATGGCGTCGGCTGCTTCGCGCGCGATTTTGGCTCCGGCGAACGCAAGGTCGTAGACGCGGTCTTCGAGACCGTAATCCGCCTGCGAGACGGCGTTCGAGTTGAAGGTGTTTGTCTCAATGATGTCCGCGCCGGCTTCGAGATATGCGTTGTGAACGGTCTTGACGGCGTCGGGACGGGTGATGCAGAGCACATCGTTGTCGCCCATGAGCGGTTTCGGATGGTTTGCAAATGGTCCGGCGTTGAAATCGGATTCCTTCAGTCCTTGCGCCTGAAGCATGGTTCCCATGGCTCCGTCGAGCACAAGAATGCGTTTCTGAAGCTGAGACTTCAAAAACTCAATTTTTTTTGACATATCTTTCACCTTTTCATTTTAAAATGCGCGGAACGCTACTATATTCCCTCATAGACACTTTTTCAAGGAAAGAAGGAGGATTTTATGTCGGATTTGACAATGGAAAAATGGAACGGGCTTCCCGTTCTGAAGATTAGGAACAATGCGGCGGAGGCGATGATTGCCCTTCTCGGAGCGCATGTGCTCTCGTACAAACCTGCCGGCGGGCGCGAGCTTCTCTGGCTTTCCAAAGAGACCTGGCACGAGAACGGCAAGCCGATCCGCGGCGGCATCCCGGTCTGCTGGCCGTGGTTCGGAAAGGCGCAGCAGCCTCCGCACGGCGTCGCCCGCATTACCGAATGGACCCTCAAAGGCAGCGTTTCCGATGCGGACAAGACGACCGTTGAATTTGAAGCGTTTGCGTATGAAAACCTGATCGCGGAGATGAAAATCACGGTCGGCAGGACCCTGACGCTTGAGCTGACGACAACAAATCTCGGCAAGGAGGAGTTCCGTCTGACGAACGCCCTGCACAGTTATTTTGCGGTTTCCGAGATTTCCGATATTGCTGTCTCCGGACTGGAAGGCGCGGAATTTCTCGACACGCTGAACGGAACGCGTCACATTCAGGAAGGCGCAATCCGTTTCAACGCCGAAACCGACCGCATTTACGACAGCACGCAGGCGGAATGCGTGATCGACGATCCGGAATTCGCAAAGAAAATCTGCGTTGCGAAGAGCGGATCCAGCTCAACCGTTGTCTGGAATCCCTGGATCGCCAAGTCGCACGACATGCCCGATTTCGGCGACGACGAGTTTCACGGAATGGTCTGCGTTGAAACCGCAAACTGCGGCAACGACTTCCAGATTCTCAAGCCCGGCGAGAGGCACACGCTGAAAGCCGTCATCGGCCTGAAATAAGAGATTGCGGTCCGGGGAGATTTCTGCTCCCCGGATTGCTTTAAACGAGTTTTCTCGTTCTCCATCCATAGCCCATGACGACGAGGAAACAGATGAGCGGGAGAATGAACGAAACGTTTTCCGCCGGCAGTCCGCAAACGCGTTCCATGTCAATGATCGCGGCCTGAAGCGGCGGCAGGACCGACCCCCCGAGAATTGCCATGATGAGTCCCGCCGCTCCGAATTTCGCATCATCGCCCATGCCTTCGAGCGCGATTCCGTAAATGGTCGGGAACATCAGCGACATGCACGCCGAAACAGCCACAAGACAGCAGAGTCCGCGGATGTCCTGAAATCCGATGACTCCGAGTGTGAAGATTCCGCCGAGCGCCGCAAGAACGGTCAGCAGCATCCCCGGTTTGAAATAACGCAGCAGGAATGTGCAGATGAAGCGGCTGGCGCAGAAAAGGATCATTGCGGCGATGTTGTATTCCTGCGACAGGACTTCCGCGGCTTTCTCCTCCATTCCCCGCGCAACGAAAATGCGGGTCCCGTATTGAATGATGAATGTCCAGCACATGATCTGCGCTCCCATGTAAAAGAACTGCGCAATCACGCCTTCGCGATATTTCCGCATGGAGAAAATCCGCTTCAGGGTCGGCAGAAAATCAACTTTGTGCGCCTGATCCTGGCGGTGCGGCATCTTCGCGGCGAGAATGACCGCAAAGAGTATGAAAATGACGATTCCGATCAGCAGATAGGGCGCAATAAGCGTGCTCAGTTCGGACTCTTTGAGCGCCTCGAATTCGGCGTCCGGAAGCTTTGCCCGTTCCGCGGTTCCCATGGGATTGAGGCGGGCCTGAATGAAGTGCATCGCCACATACATTCCGCAGAGCGAACCGAGCGGATTGAACGCCTGGGCGAGATTGAGTCTTCGTGTGGAAGTCTCTTCCGGTCCCATGGAGAGAATATACGGATTCGCGCTCGTTTCAAGAAAGGAAAGACCGCAGGTGAGAATGAAGTAGGCGAGCAGGAACGCGTAATAGTTTCCGGTTAGTTTCGCGGGGAAGAACGCGAGTGCTCCGAACGCGTAAAGCCCGAGTCCGCAGAGAATTCCGGCCTTGTAGGAATATTTCCGGATGAACATCGCCGCCGGGAAGGCCATCGCGAAATAGCCGCCGTAGAAAGCGACCTGCACGAGCGTGCCGTCGGAGACGCTCATCCGGAAGATTTTTGAAAACGCCTTGACCATTGGGTTGGTGATGTCGTTCGCGAATCCCCAGAACGCAAAACAGAGAGTGATGAGAGCGAAAGGCAGAACGAAACTTCTGCCTCCATCATGCAGCAGCGGTGTCTTTTTCATAAGATTTCCCCCTTTATGTTAAATGAAACGCCTGCTTGATTCCAGAAATGATCATTTCGAGCGCCATGGTTGTAAGGAGCAGCCCCATGAGGGATTCCATGGCCGCGAGAACCTTTGTTCCGAGAAATTTTCCCGCATACCGCCCGGAGAGCAGGATCAGAGTGCAGATGCTCCATGCGCAGATGAGCGCGAGGGCTTCGGCGAAGAGCGATCCGCTTTTTCCTCCGAGCAGAATAGCCGTCGACATGGAGCCCGGACCCGCAAACAGCGGAATCGCGAGCGGCACGATGAACGGTTCATGCGCCGGATTGTTTTGTCTCTGCATCTGCTCGGCGGGCGTCGAGAAGATAAGCTTGATTGCGATGAGGAAGAGAATGATTCCACCTGAAAGCTCGAGCGACGCTTTTGAGATGTGGAAGAATTCGAGTATTTTTCCTCCGCAGAAGAAGAACAGCAGCAGAACTCCGAGAGCGATCAGCGATTCTCTGAGAACAACGGCGCCGTACCGTTTCGGCGGCAGGTTTTCCAAAGTCGTTATGAATACCGGCAGGTTTCCGAGCGGATCCATGACGAGGAAAAAAAGAATCAGGATCGAGGAAAAGGTTTCCATGCAGCCTCCTTTATGTTTGCGGACAAGTTAGCACCGTTTCCGCGAAAAGTCAAGGAGGGGATGGAAAAACACTCAAAACGATGTTTCCGCAAGAGAAAACTGAAAAGGTTCCCGTATGTTTTGCTGTACTTGCCCGGGCAGGTGCAGTTCAGCGGAACAGCCGTCCGGTATTTGAATGTGTCCGCGAATTCCGCCGCGGGTGCGTTCCCATGCGATGCGCAGTTCTCCGTATGGTGTGTTATGCGTCATACGGACATGGTTCAGCTGCGGAATAAAACATGGCTTAACCGTGAAACGGCGGAATCCGGGGGCGTCGAAGGCGGGGGCTGCGCCGGCGGGATACCGGAACATCCAGGCGGAAATGTCGCCGAACATGATGTGGTTTTGTGAATACATTCCGTTCCAGTGTTCCCACAGCGTCGTCGCTCCGGATTTTACCCAGAAGCCCCACCCCGGGAACTCCGGCTGAGTGATGAGTTCGAATGCCGTTTCCGCATAGCCGTATTCAGCAAGAACGCGGGGTACGAATTTGGCGCCGAGAATGCCGAAATCGATTCTGCCGCCGTTCGCCTCCACTGTTTCCGCAAGTCTTTGGGCGGTCAGTGCATGATCCTGTTCCGCGAGACCGAAATAGAGAGGCGTTGCGAGCGACGTCATGCAGCCGTCCGCGTAAATGCCGTTTCCCTTGTAGAATTTCCGGTTGAAACTCTGCCGGATTGCTTCTGCGAGTGCCGCATAATGGCGAGCGTCGTCGAGTTTGCCGAAGAGTCCGGCGAACTTTGCAAGCCGGAGGGTGTCCTGATAATAGAATCCGCTTGATGTCAGTTCCGCCGGAGCGGTGCGCAGCATGTCCGGATGACACCAGTCGCCGAGTCCGAAGCCGACAAGATTCTCGTTTGCCTGCATTTCGCAATAGGAGATATAGCGTTTCATGTTGCCGTAGAGTTCGCGTGCCGGTTCCGCGTCGCCGTAAAAAAGATAGAGCTGCCAGACTCCCTCGAAAAGCATGCTGTCCCATGCCGGACCGTTCGCTTTGTTGTATCCCCATCCTCCGGTTGGCGCGATGCCGGGCAATTGACCGTTGGGACGCTGCGCATCCGCGAGAATCCGGAGGAAATGAAGATATCCGGATTTGGAATTGAAATTCCACAATCCCGTTTCGCATGCAAGCTGCGCATCGCCGGTCCAGCCGTTTTTTTCACGGTGCGGGCAATCCGTCGGAATGCCGGTGAAATTGCAGAGATAGGTTTGCCGGGTAATCTGCTGAAGCCTGTTCAATGTCTCATCGGAGGATTCAAAGCTTCCGGCGGAAGGAAAATCGTTATGGATGAACTGCGCTTTGATGGAGGCAATCTGCGGTTTGTTTCCGGAGGGGAAATCAAATTGGACACGCGCATAACGGAAACCGTGGTAGGTGAAGTGAGGATGAAACGTTTCAAGCCCTTCGCCTTTCAAGGTGTAGATGTCCATCTGAAATCCGTCTTTTTTGATGCAGGCGCTGTTCAATTCCTGACAGATGTTTCCGTTCGGATAGACCTGTTCCGCATGTTCAAGAATCACCCGGTCGCCGGCGGAGCCTCTGACCTGAATTTCGCACCATCCGGTGAGATTGGTTCCGAAGTCGTACACTGTCTGATGCGCGAAGATGAAGGTCTCTTTCACGGGCTGATACTCCTTCATGATTCTGCATGGAAGTTCATCCTCTTCGCATAGCAGTCCGCCCGGTGGGGGGCATTGAACGGCGTTTTGCCATGCGGAATCATCAAAATCCGCATCGGCAAACCCGGGAATTTCCAGACGCGCGTCATAATGTTCCCCGTTCCGCAGAGCGTCAAAGGTGACAGGGCTGTCATGGAATTTCCAGGAGGAATCGGATTTTGCCGCGAGCTGACCGTCGATGAAAATGTCGCAGATCAGCTTCGGCCAGTCTCTCCACGGAGCTTTGTCAAAACTCCAGACCTCGGCTGTATGGCAGTTGTACCAACCGTTGCCGAGGAGAACCGCAACAGCGTTTTTCCCCGGCTTCAGAAGCCCGGTTACATCATAGTCGATATAGGAAACGCGCTTGTCATACTGTGTGACGGACGGCGCAAGAACCCGGTCGTCGGCCTTTTTTCCGTTGACATAGAGTTCGTGCCAGCCGAGACCGCAGAGAGAGACTGTGGCTTTGCGGGGATTTGACGAACAGCTGAATGTCTTGCGCAGATAAGGCGCTCTGCCGACTTCGGGTGAAGGCGTCAGCATAGTCTTTCCGGTGTTGATCCAGACTCCGTTCCACTTTTTCATATTCATCAAATCCCCGTTGCGTTACTTGAAGAGCTGCACGTTTTCATGAATTTCTTCGGGAGCGAATCTTGAATCGATTTCGTTGCCATCGAACTTCAAGCGGCAGTTCTGGAGAATCCGGCATCTGCCGCGGGGACCGTCCGCCTTGACTCTGTTGTTCAGAATTTGAATATCATCGACTCCTCGGAGCCAGAAAAGGGGCTGTCCGGCGTCCGGAGCATAACGCATGAACTCAATCGTGTTGTCTTCAGCGAAGAAATGCGCCGCCCAGGTGGAACGGTCCTGCGGATTGTAACGGGTGTCCGCCATGTTGAAGATGCGTGAGTCCAGCGTCCTGATCCGGTTGTTTTTGTAGGTGATGTAACGCGGATAATAGCTTTCGCCCCACCAGCTGATGAAGTCGTTCCATGCCGCACCGCGGAGGAAGGAGAAGAGGGGGTGAATGTTATGAAACTCATTTCCGACGGCGAGACTTGCGGAACCGATGTGGAGCACGCGGGAGAATCCGTCTGCAAAACGGTTGTTTGCGAAGACCTGGCCTGGCGATTCAAAATCGGGGAAATGCACCATGTCGAATTTCTGTTTTTTGTATGCGCGAAGAACATGGATTCCGTTGATGTCGAGGAAGGGGAGAGTGGTGACGAGCTGTTCCGGCGCCCGGTCGAGCTCAACGCGCAGAAGCGTGATTTCCGTTTCCGGTGCAGTGATTGTTTTTACATTTCCCGGACGCGAATTCTTTACGTCGACGTAAAGCGGTCCCTGCTTTTTCTGAACTTTCTTGACGGAGCGCACGTAATAGCGTTCATTTGTGTAGAATACTCCTTTGCTGTGGCGGATCACATCCAGACGCTTGAGGTGCGCCAGCATATCGGCGGAAAGTTCATCCGGAAGATAGATGATGTTGTTTTCCTGCATGACAACCGGTTTGACGAAGCTGAAGATGTTGATGAAGTCATCACCGTGATTCCGGAAATCGCAGTCGGCGACATAGCCGCCGAGAGAACTTCCGAGGCCGATGAAGGCGTCGGCTCCCGTTGCAATTGCGACTTTTGCGTTTTCCGGCGCTTTCGTTTTGAAGTTGATGACAAAGGTCGCGGAACTGTTTCTCTGACTGATTGTTATTCCGGAGGCGGAATCAAGGGAGATGTTTTCAAGACGGCAGCGGGCGGAATCATGCAATTCGAAGACCGCCCGGTGGTCGCGGGCAAAATAGATGAGACGCTGCCCGGTCATGGTCCGCCTGGTTTTCTCCAGGTCGAATTTGCCGGGAAATTCAAAAACATAGGTGTTTCCGCTTTTCTGTGTGACACGGATATTCCAGAAGGGAGGAAGACTTCCGGCGACGCCGTAGTATTTGGGGGTGTTTCCGTTCATTTCTCCGGAGCAGAAGCGGATCAGACCTTTGCCGTCGCTCTGTTTGAACATCGGATCGAGCGGACTGATGCAGCCGTCGTCGATTTTTGCCTCAATCCGGTTCGGCGCTTGAATATCTGTGATGAGGCCTGTCGTGTAAAATGTTTTTGCGCTGGTTTTGTGAAATCCGGAAATGCGGACATTGTCGCATTCGTTCAGACGGAACAGCGGACCGCGGGCGGTTTCGGTGATGAGCACCGTTCCTTTTTCTCCGCCGATGAAAACGTTTTTGTATCGTTTCAGGTCAAAGACGCAGAGCTTCGGATCCCCGGGAAGCGCCTTGAGAAAATAGCGTCCGGCAGGAATGAAGACCCGGCGGATTTTTCCTGTATTCGCCGTTTCGAGAGCTTTGCGGATTGCGGGGGCGTCATCGGAGACTCCATCGCCTTTAGCTCCGAAGTCCCGGACGTTTAACGCCTCCTTGAAATCGGCGGGATACGGCATGGCGGAGAAGACAGAACATTCTTTTTCCATGCGTGAGAGCAGAGTCTCCCAGTCGGAAAGCGTCGTCGGCAGGCGTTTCTGTTCGTAGGTGAAATCGAAGTTTGCGGCTTTTTCAAAGCTCTTGAAGATTTCCTGCTGGCAGGTGACCCATTTTGCAAAATCGGGATCTCTCCGCCGGAGCTTTTCCGCGGAGCTCTGAAGAGCTTCCGCGCGCTGACTCAGGGCTTCAACATTTTTATCAAAAGCCGCGTTGTCCATTCCGCAGAGACTGGCGTATGCCGCAAGCCCGGTTGCCAGAATCAATTGAAGTTTGTTCATCCTGAATGTCCTTTCTATTAGAATGTGTCGATGATATATTCAAGTTTGTGGTCGTAATACTGATAGCCCGCGGCTTTTCCGGCGCTTTCCACATGACCGTCGCTGTGCAGAAAGTTTCCGCGTCTGCTGTGGCGCAGTGCCATATAGGTCGCGGGGCCCCAGCCGGTTCCGTTCCGTCCGCCGCGCAGAACATAAGATTGCTGATTCGGATGATTCAGATCCGGCATGCTTTCCCCGAGAAGGTAAATTTTGTGGTTTTTCAGCCGTTCAAATCTGGGAACGTCAGCAAGTTTGAAAAATTCTGTTTCCGGCTCTGTTTTGAAATGATTCCAGTTCATGTTTCCTGCGTAGGTATAGGCTCGGCGGTTTATGCTGTTTGCAAGACCGATTCCTCCTTCATGAACTTGCGCCGAAGGACAGACTGCTGTCGAAAAGTTTTCGATATAACGTTTCATGTAATTGTCGGAGGCCAGTCCGCTTACCCATGGATTGATCGGTCCGCTGTAAATAGGATCGTGCCAATATGCAGGCTGACCGGTAATCCTGCTGTCGGCTTTGGTGTTGAATATAATACACCAGCCGTCGTTGTCGTTTGAGTAAAAATTGAATCCGAGACCGTTCTGTTTGAGATTGTTGATGCAGGTGACTCCCTGTGCCTTTTTGCGGGCCGCGTTCAGCGCTGGCAGAAGCATTCCTGCAAGTATTGCAATAATTGCAATTACGACCAGGAGCTCTATGAGCGTGAACATTCCGAGTTTCCGTTTCAGGCGGGGAGGACGGAGGATGAAATGCTTTGCGGCAGGTGAGTTTGTTTTCATGGCGTTGTTGACCTTTCGTTTATTTTTCATCTGTTAAGAATTTTGAAATGAATTTCTGCTTGTTTTCAAAACAAGGCGCGTTTCCCGGAAGTCCCATAATGGCAAACTTCCGCCTCCGTTCATGTCGCCGGTGATTCAGGTTCATGCTTTTTCCTCCTTGGATATTTTTTTGTCCTGCACAATCAATTCCGGTTCGATCAGATTGTTCTCCTGAACAGGTTTTCCGCACCGGACTGCCTCGAGAGCTTCGATGCTCCGGGAAAGAAGGGTTTCCTGATTGAACGCAACATAGTCCACATTTTTTTGAAAAGCGTGAATCGCCGGGATGTTGCAATGACTGACCACATGAACGTCTTCTCCCGGCTTCAGTCCCAGGCGTTTCAGTTCCGCAAGGATGGACGGAAGGAGATTTTCATTCAGTACGATGAGACCGTCCGGAACATCCGGCATTCCCTGTTTGTACAGCAGTGCGATGAGGCGTCCTCCCCATGAATGCTGAGAGGAAAGCTGAAACACTCCCTGAATCCACTCCGGGCAGCTCTGCAGGTCGGAAGCCAATAGCGTTTTTTCGATGGATTGTATCACATGGAGGTCGGTCGTTGCAAGCATGATGAGTGCCGCTTTGCGCGCATGATGCTGTTTGAGTCGTTCGAGTGCAAGTTTTGTCATGGAAATCCAGTCGAGGAAAAATCTGATTCCATGAACATGTGTTTTGAGTTTGGTATATACTGCGATCGGGTGGGGGCGAAGGCCGTCCAGCAGTTCGTTGTCAAGCGACCGGGGAATGATTGCTCCGGCAAGCAGTCCGTTCTTCAAATCTTCTTTCAGACGCAGGTATTCCGGCTGGTGCGCGCCGGATTCGCGGATCGTGTAGTAGGAAAAAGAATACTCCGGATGCTTTTCATGATAAAGTTCGACCGCGTTTTCGACTGCGCTCCACAGCGTGTCGTCCTTGATCTCCATGCGCACTTCGGACGGCTGGACCACAAGAGCATAGCGGAAGCGGTTCGGCGGAGTCGCTGAAAGGAAAATGCCTTTAGAGCCGCGCGAGACAAGGAATCCTTCCTCCGCCAGCTGGTTGATCGCCCGCTGAACGGTCATGTTGCTTGCGTCGTAATGCTCCAGCAGAAGATGACGGCGCGGAAGCGTGCCGCTTACGGCGAATTCGCCGCTGATGATTCTCCTCCGCAAATCCTGTATAATCTCTTCCGTCCGCATGAAAAACGTTTCCTTTGGTTGAATTTTCTATTATATTATACTATAAAAGTAGAAAAATGTCAAGAGGGGAAGCGAAACTTTTTTGAAAAAAAACGGGATTTCAGCGCAGGAAGGTGAGAATCTCTTCGAGAGGGAGGCGTCCCGTGTGGTCGCGCAGTTCCGCCGGGTAGCCGACGGAGAGGAAGGAGACGGGGGTGACGTCGAACGGCAGATCCAGAATTTTTTTTGCGCGTGCGGCTTTGATCCAGCCGACCCAGCAGGTGCCGAGCCCGCGCTCCTCCGCTGCGAGGACAAAGTGTTCGCCCGCAATGCCGAGGTCGATGTATTCATAATGGATTCCGGAAAGAAGCGGGGCGAGAAAATGTGTCGCCAGTTTCTTTTTCATGCAGAGGACCATGATGACGGGGGCCTGTTCCAGCCACGGCATTTTGATTCCGGGAAGGAGCGCCTCTTCGCAGAGCTGTTTCCGCAAGTCCGGCGCGGAGACCGCGTAGAATCTCCACGGCTGTTTGTTGCAGGCGGAGGGGGCGAGGCGCGCGGCTTCCACGCATTCGCGGATGAGATTGTCTGGGACCGGATCGGGTCTGTAGGCGCGGCAGCTCCGGCGTTCGCGGATGGCGGTTTCGAGTTCCATTTCAGCGATCCTCCTCTTTCCGTCCGGCAAAATAGAAGCCGTTGGAAGTGTGTCCGTTCATGGTTTGATAGACCACCTCTTCGCTTTCCAGCTCGCGGAAGGCGGAAAGGAGTTTGCGGATATGGCCGCGGTCATGGTGACGCAGAACCGCGCCTTCGGGGAGTTCGAAAATGCCGTAAGTTCCGTAGACCTGTTCCCATGCCGCATAGCGTTTGCGGTTGCGAAGGTCGGTGTTCAGCAGAAAGTCATTGACGTAGAGCAGACCGCCCGGTTTGAGGACGCGCCGGATCTCCGCAATCAGTGCTTCCTGATCGCGGTCGGCGACGATGCAGGTGAGGACGGCGCAGAGCAGGACGGCGTCGAGCGAGGCGTCCGGGAAATCAATGTTTTCACTCTCCATGACGCGGAGGTCGAGATACGGGAACTGGCGTTTGCCGCGTGCGATCAGCTTTTCCGAAAAGTCGATTCCGCAGAGGTTGCGGAAACCGAGCGCGTGGAGTTCGCTGAGGACGCGTCCGTAGCCGCAGCCGACGTCGAGAATCGCGGCGTCGCGGTTGACGTAGCGGCAGAAGACGGCGGACTGCATTGGCGTCGTGAATTCTTTGGCGTCCGCCACGCTGTTCCAGTATTCCTTCTGAGTGCTCATTCTTCCGCCTTTTCTCCGAGTCCGCGGATTTTGACGCCCGCTTCCTGAAGGATTGCGCGCGCGGTGGAGTCGATGGAGTAGCGTTCGCGGTAGACCACTTCGCGGATGCCCGCGTTGATGATCATTTTCGCGCAGAGCAGACACGGGCTGTAGGTTGTGTAGAGAGTGGAGTCTTTGACGCAGATTCCGTGGTATGCGGCCTGGACGATGGCGTTTTCCTCGCCGTGCGAGCAGAGGCATTCGGTCAGATTTGTTCCGGAGGGCGCATGGGAGGCGCAGCGGGGGCAGCCGCCCTCGTTGCAGTTGCGGATCCCGCGCGGCGTTCCGTTGTAGCCGGTTGAAATGATGCGCCTGTCCTTGACAATCACCGCGGCGACATGCCTGCGCAAGCAGTTGCTGCGCAGGGCGACGACGTGCGCGATTTCCATGAAGTACTCATCCCAGTCGGGACGTTTGTGTGCCGGTTCGCACATATTCAGTTCCTTTCTTCAGAAGAGGTCCATCTGTTCAATGCCCCAGTTCTCGTCGTCGGGATCGGGGACGGGCCGGATCGGATCTTCGGGTTCGGGATTGTTGATTTTGCCGTCTTCGACCACGCCTTCCGCCGGGTCTTTCGGCTTTTCCGGCGGCTCTTTCGGCAGTTCGTCCGCGGGGATCAGGTTCGGTTCCTCGGATTCCTCGGTGCCGTCGAGATACTGCACAAAGGTGATTTTCAGGAGTTTGCGCGGGAAGAGCGGGGCGCCGCCCGCCTGGGGCGAGGTCCGCAGCGGCGCTTTGGAGAGATCGACGGTCTGCACCTGGCGCGCCTTGACCGGGGTGTCGATGCGGCATTCGTAGATCGCTTTCGGACGCGGCGTGATGAGTTCCAGGCGGCAGCCTTCCGGGCAGATGCGGTACTCCTTGTCCTTGATGAACTGGGAGATGACGCAGCGTTTGTAGTAGACCTTGCCCGTCTTGAGGTCGGAGTAGACAATGCCGAATTCGGTGTTCTTGTCATACTTGCGGAACTCGTAGAGCTTGTCGATGAAAATCTTGTCCGGGATGTCGATGATCTTGTAGACGCCCTTCCGCTCGATGCAGAGGAGGTGGTCGAATTCGTTGCAGAGCACAATGTCATCGCTCTTGACCGCGGTTCCGACATAGCAGTTCTTGCGGTCCCAGCCGACGCGGATGTTGTTGAGCGCGATGGCTTTGGCGTCGATTTTGTCGAATCCGCCGAGTTTGATTTCTGTGCGGCGCGGAAAGTTTTCCCCGTATTTTTCAATCAGCTCCTGAAGCTTGCGGATGGCGTACTTCTTGAGCTGCCTGAGGTTCTTCTGCGCTTCGGCGAGAAGCGTGTTGAGCTCGGCGGTCTCCTTGCGGTTCTGCTCGATGTCGAACAGTGAGATGCGGCGGATGGGAATCGCAAGCAGTTTTTCAAGCTCGGAGTCGGGAATGACGCCTTCCGCGAGCTGGTCGAGACGCTTCTGGGCCTCCTTGTCGTTTGCGGCGAATCCGCGGATGCGCACGCTCTCTTCGAGCTGCCGGACGATCGGGAACCATTCATCGCGGAACTTGTCGAGTCCCTTGCGGACTTCGGAGGCGATTTTTTCCTGGGTTTTGCAGGTTTCGATGCGCTTGTAAATCCGTTCCTCCACAAAAATCCGGGCGAGGGTGCGGAAGAGAATTTTGTCGAGATATTTCCCGATTTCAATGTTGAGTTCGGCGCGCAGATACTCCAGCAGTTTTTCCGTGTTGCGGCGCAGAACGTCGGAGACGGTCATGCGGACCGGACGGTTGCTGCGGATGACCATCATGTTCAGCGAGAGGCTGATGGAGCAGTCGGTGTATTTGTAGAGGGCCTGAATCGCGCGCTGCGGATCGTAGCCGCGCTGCGGGACGATTTCGATGCAGACCTCTTCCGCCGAGAGGTCGTGGATCGAGGCGATTTTGATTTTGCTCTTGTTGATGGCGCGGTCGATGGATTCCAGCAGTTTCTGCGTGTTGGTCAGCGCGGGGATTTCGCGGATGACGAGGTTGCGTCCCTCGACGGCGATGCGTGCGCGGAGCGTGATTTTGCCGTTGCCGTCCTCGTACTCGGATGCGTCCATGATGCCGCCCTGGAGGAAGTCGGGGAAGAGCCGGAACGGTTCGTCGCGCAGAACGGAAATCTGGGCGTTGAGCAGTTCGTTGAAGTTGTGCGGCATGATGTCGGTGCGCGTTCCCGGAGCGAGGCCCGATGCGCCCATGAGCAGGAGCGAGGGAATCTTGATGGGGAGGCGGACCGGCTCCTTGTTGCGGGAGTCGTAGGAATCGACGAGTTCGGTGATGTCGTCGTTGAACAGCACGTCGCGTCCGAGCTGGGAGAGCCGCGCCTCAATGTAACGGGGGGCCGCCGCGCAGTCACCGGTGACGATGCTGCCGAAGTTTCCCTGTTTCTCTATGAAGAGCTCCTTGTTCGCAAGATAGACGAGCGCGTCGCCGATGGAGGCGTCGCCGTGGGGATGGAACTTCATGGTTCCGCCGACGATGTTTGCGACTTTGTGGAAGGAACCGTCGTCGATGCGGTGCATTTCCCAGAGAATGCGGCGCTGCACGGGCTTGAGTCCGTCGTCGACGTCCGGAATCGCACGGTCCTTGATGACGTACGATGCGTACTCGATGTAGTTGGTGTTCATCATCCGCCGGAGGAGTTCGTTTGCGCCGGCGGAGTGCGCCGCGACGGCGGGAAGATCCTCTTCCTCTCCGTCGTTTTCGGAATCTGCTGCGGCGGATTCGGCCGCTTTCGGCTCTTCGGGAACGGGGGGATTGAGAGGCTGTTCCGGTGCGCCGCCGTTCAGTTCAGTTTTTTTCTTTGCCATTTGTTACACCAGATTGTTTTGAATGAATTCCCAGCGTTCCGGGGTGTTGTCGCCCATGTAGAAACGCAGCATCTCATTGATGCCTTTTGTCTGATCGATCGTCACGGGCTCCAGGCGGATATTCTCGTCGATGAACTGCCGGAACTCTTTCGGGGAGATTTCTCCGAGACCTTTGAACCGGGTGATTTCCGCGTTCCTGCCGATCAGCGCGGCTTTTTCGTCGCGCTCCTCTTCGGAGTAGCAGTAATACGTTTTTTCGTTCGCCTTCTCCTCGGGTGCGGCGGTTTCGCCGGATTTCGTCTTTTTCGTCGTTTTGCGCACGGGCTTTCCGTTATCTTTCTTTCCCTTCGGGCGGACGCGGAAGAGCGGAGTCTCGAGAATATAGAGATGCCCCGTCTGGACGAGCTGTTCAAAGTAGGAGAGGAAGAAGGTGATCAGCAGATTCCGGATATGCAGACCGTCCACGTCGGCATCGGTCGCGATGACGACTTTGTTGTAGCGGAGGTTTGCGATATCCTCTTCGATATTCAGCGTGCGCATGATGCAGAAGAGCTCTTCGACGGTGTAGACGGTTTCGAGTTTTTTCCCGAAGCAGTTGAAGGGTTTGCCTTTGAGCGAGAAGACCGCCTGCGTGTTCGGGTCGCGGCTCTGAACCATGGAACCGCCCGCGGAGTCACCCTCGGTTAGGAAGATCATGGTTTCGTCGCCGTGTCCGGAGCGGTCGCCGAAATGGTGTTTGCAGTCGCGCAGTTTGCTGTTGCGGATGTTGAGTTTCTTTTCAAACTCCTTGCCTTTTTTCTTTACCGCCTGAACCTCTTTGCGGACTTCTTCGTTTTTGCAGATCTTCGCGATCAGAAGTTCCGCCTGGTCGGTGTGGCGGTAGAGATAGTCTTCAACCGCTTTTTTGACGGCGGGGACGATCCAGCTTTTCACGTCGGTGTTGCCGAGTTTGTTTTTCGTCTGCGATTCGAAAACGGGCTCCTGAAGCTTGATTGCGATGGAGCCGACGATTCCGCCGCGCAGGTCTTTGGCGTCGTAGTCTTTTCCGGAGTACTGGTTGACGGCGCGGAGCAGCGCCTCCTTGAACGCGGATTCGTGCGTGCCGCCGTCGTTGGTGTACTGACCGTTGACGAACGAGAAATAGGTCTCTCCGAAATCCGGAACATGGGTGAACGCAAACTCAAGCGTCTTGTCCTTGTAATGAATGACGTCGTAGAGTTTTTCTTCTTCCACGCGGTTGGCGATGAGATCTTCAAGGCCGTTTTTGGAATAGAACCGCTCGGCTCCGTTGAGATAGAGGGAGAGGCCGCTGTTGAGGTAAGCGTACATCCAGAGACGTTTTCTGACGAATTCGGGATTGATATGATACTTCGGGAAGATCTGGGCGTCGGGGACGAATTCGACGAGGGTTCCGTTGCGTTCGGCGGTGTCGCCGCCCTCTTCCCTGACGAGTTTGCCGTGTTCGAATTCGGCGCGTTTGAATTTTCCTTCGCGGAATGCGGTTGCGATGAAGCGTTCGGAGAGGGCGTTGACCGCCTTCGTGCCGACGCCGTTCAGGCCGACGGAGAACTGGAAAACGTCGCTGTTGTATTTCGCGCCCGTGTTGATCTGGGAAACGCAGTCCACAAGCTTCTCCAGCGGAATGCCTCGTCCGTAGTCGCGGATTTTGACGCAGTTGTCGCGCAGGGTGACGTCGATGCGGCGTCCGCAGCCCATGATGAATTCATCGACGGAGTTGTCGATGACCTCTTTGACGAGGACGTATACGCCGTCGTTTTCGTATGTGCCGTCTCCGAGTTTTCCGATATACATTCCGGGCCGGTGACGGATGTGTTCGAGCGAGCTGAGAGTCTTGATCGCATTTGCGTCATAAGCGACTTTCGTGGGAACGGGAGCGCTTATGTTGTCGAGTTCGTCATCCATGGTTGGTCCTTCTTTCTGCTGATTGGCGGCGCAACGGCATAAGCGGTTTTTCCGCGCCGCGGATTGAAAAATATATATCGTCGAAACGGTTTTTCAAGTCGGGTTTCAAAAAATATGGCGGAGCCCGAGGTCGCTGATGAATCCTTTTCCGGTTCCCGCCTGCGCGAGAATTTCTACTTTGCCGAGCTTCTCGATCATCTTGAGATTGTCGCGGATGAGAATGCCGGGTTCCTCCGGGACGCGGTTGACGATGACTCCGCGCACATCGACGTCGCGTCTGCGCAGCTCGTTGATTGTGAGCACGGTGTGGTTGATGGTTCCGAGCGCGGCGTCGGCGACGACGATCGCGGGGATTCCGAGCGCGGCGGGGATGTCCGCCATGATCTGACGCTGATTCAGGGGAACGTAGATTCCGCCCGCGCTCTCCAGAAGAATGACGTCGGGATTGAATTTCGCCTTGATTTCATGATAGGCGCGGGTGATCTTCGTCAGATCGATCTCAATGCCTTCGAGTTCCGCCGCGAGATGCGGGGAGGATTCGAACCGGAGGCAGTAGGGGCATGCGAGCTCCATGGGAATATCGAGGATTCCCGGGGCGGCGGCTTTGACTTTGCCGAGGTCTCCGTTCATCGGGTCGGTCATGCCGGTCTGCGCGGGTTTCATGACGGCGGTGGAAAGTCCGCGTTCCGTGGTGTGCTTTGCCAGAAGCGAGGTGACGTAGGTTTTGCCGATATCCGTTCCTGTTCCGGTTACAAAAAAGGTCTGACTCATCTTATTTACCGTCCTTTCTGAGAGGTATGAATCCGTATGGTTCCAGTTCGCGGAATCCGAGCTTCCCGAGTTGAACCGCGAGTTTCCGCACCGCTTCCGGAGCGGCGGGATCAAGGGAAAGAGAATAGCGTTTTGCCAGCGGGTATTTCCCGTTCATGACCGATTCAAAATCCGGCGCGGTTCCGTCAACCGCGAGCAGACGGATTTCCGGAGGGATTGCTTCTTCCCGCGCGAGGAAGGTGAGGGGGAGGATTGCCGCCGCCGTCACGTCGCGCCGCAGCAGTTCGAGCGCGGCGGCGGAACTGCCGGTTTCGATGAAATGGGTTTTCGCCTTGCGGGGACCGCCTTTCGCCTTCAGCGCGCCGGAAACGTGAATGATGTTGCGGACCGGCACGCCGGTTCCCTCCCATTCGGAATAGGCGTTCTTCATGAGTTTCATCACATCTTTGGAGGAAATGTCGCGGAAGGGGTTTTTGGCGTTGACCGCAATCACGGCTCCCTTCAGCGCAAACGGCTCTGCCGCCGCCCCGTCGAGTCTGCGCGGGGAAAGAGTGAGAAGAGGTTTCGCATCCAGAGCGTCCGGATCGGACGCGAGAACCATTTGGAACTCCGGCATGGTCTGCGCGAGTTCGCGGAGAAAGGGACGCGCTGTTTCCGCGAGCCCGCCCTCGGCGAGAATGCGGAGTTTCGGAAGCGCGAGCGAATCGGCGGAAAGGGAAGCCGCCAGAAGCGCGAGCGCAAGGATCAGCGTGCGCATTGCCGCGCCTCCATCATCCGTTCGAGGAATTCGAACGGCACGGCGAGAGAGCCGTTTCCGGTTCCGAGGTCGATTCCAGGCTGGTTGACGCCGTGGTAGTCGCTTCCGCCGGATTTGAGCACACCGGCGGCTTCGGCGATTTCGTGCATCATCTGCGTCTGGTGTTCGGAGAACATGGAGTAGTTGGTCTCGACTCCGTCGATGCCGAAATCCATGAGTTTCCGGAGCATTTTTTTTGCGTATCCGCGTTCGCCCGCCTGACCGCTGACGGGGTGCGCCCAGATGGCGAGTCCGCCCGCCGCATGAATGACTTTCACCGCCTCGGCGGAGTCGGGCAGTTCGCGCGGAACATATGCGCGGCAGCCGCGCTTGAGGCACTGCACGAAGACGTCGTGCATGGTTTTGAAGTATCCTTTCCCGAGGAGAACCGCGCCGATGTGCGGGCGTCCCACGCTTTCGCCGCCGGCGACCTGGAGCAGCTCGTCATAGGAGATTTCGTAGCCGAGGACATTGAGTTTGTGGATGATTTCCCGGTTGCGTTTTTCCCGTCCGGAGCGCATCCGTTCCAGCAGTTCGGAGAGTTCCGGCGTTTCCGGATTGATGAAGAGACCGACGATATGGAGCTCTTTCGAGAAGAGCCGTGTCGAAATTTCCACGCCGGGTACGCCGACGATGCCGCATTCCTTCGTCTCCTCGAGAAATTCGGGCAGTCCGGAGACGGTGTCGTGGTCGGTGAGCGCGATTCCTTTCAAGCCTTTTTCGCAAGCGTATCGAACGATCCGCGCAGGAGTGTCGGAACCGTCCGACGCGCGGCTGTGTGTGTGTAAATCTATCAGATCCAGCATAAATCCATTCCTTTGAATTATGAACTATAGCACGCCGGAGAGGATTTTTCAAACGGAAGATCCCTGATTTTTCAACAAGGGGAAAGAGCGTTTTTTTAGAACAGTTTAGTTTGCTTAATTTTTTGTTTTCCCGCTTGTATTTTTTCGAAAGGTCATTATATTAAGGGGCTGTTAATAATTCAAAGAGGAATAATGTATGGGCGAAGAACTGCAATCCTGGAAATCTGTTTTCCGGCTGGGAGAGCTTCTTGAACTTGCCGCGGCACGGAAACAGGCGCAGTCGCACAACAGACTTTACGGCAATCTGACCTTCAGCCAGAGCCGTGTCTGCATTGCGCTGATCCGTCTGCTGGAAAAGCAGCCGGAAGGCGTGACGCTCAAACAGCTTTCCGCCGAACTGGAGGTGACGCCGGGAGCGGCCTCGGAACTGGTGGAGGAGCTGGTGAAAAAAGGCGTTGTTTCCAGAACCCGAAGTGAAACGGACCGGCGCGCGGTCTGCATCCGGTTCCTGGACAATGTCATGGCGATGCATCGAACCGCTTCCAAAGAAATCGAAAGCACGTACCGCAAAATGCTCGACGTCCTCTCCGCGGAGGAGCTGAGCGAATGGGAACGTTTGCTGGATAAAATTTTGAACAGTTATCAGAAAGGACAGAACTGATTATGTCGTGCAAAATGAACCGTCTGCTTATGACTCTCGCGGTCCTCGGAACGATTTCCGCCCCGCTCAGCGCCCAGCAGAGAGGCCCCGTCCCGACCGTCGCCGTGGAAAAAGCGACTCTTCTGAAAGACACCGAAGTGCGGAAGTACGTCGGTCACATCGAAGCGATTCAGAGCGTTTCGCTCCAGGCGCGCATTTCCGGCGTCATCTATGAAATCAAATTCAAAGAGGGGGAACTGGTGAAGAAAGGCGATCTGCTTTTCGTCATTGAAGACACCACCTACCGCGCGCAGGCGCGCTCCGCCGAGGCGACGCTGAATCAGATCCGCGCGGAACTCGAGTATGCAAAGTCCGACTTCGTCCGTCAGGAAAATCTCTACAATAAAAAAGCGGTCTCCCAGGCGGTCTACGAGGAGGCAAAGCGTCTGCTGAAAACCACCGAGGCGAAGCTTTCGCAGGCGGAAGCCCAGGTGCTCGACGCCAACAACTCTCTGAGCTACACGAAGATTTACGCCCCGATCACCGGCATCATCAGCAAGGCGACCTACACGGTCGGCAACTATGTCACGCCCTCCAGCAAGGCACTTGCGGATATCGTCCAGGTCTCCCCGATCTACACGCGTTTCGCCATCAGCGAACGCGATTTCCTGAAAAACTTCGGCACGGTTCCCGCGCTCCGCAAAAACGCGCTCGTCCGCATTCAGCTTTCCGACGGACGCGTCTATGCGAAGAGCGGCAAAGTCGTCCTGACCGACAACAAGGTCGATTCTGAGACCGGTTCTCTGACGATGTGGGCGGAGTTCGAAAATCCGGACCGGATGCTGGTTCCCGGCGGTTATGCGACGGTTCTTCTTTCGAGCGCGCTGAACAAGCCGATGCCGGCGGTGAAACTTTCCGCGGTGATCTCGACGGCCCGGGGCAGCCTGGTGTATGTGATCGGCGCAGACAACAAGATCGAGGCGCGTCCGGTTGTTCTCGGTCCCGTCATCAACAACATGCAGGTGATTGAAAAGGGAATCAAGGTCGGCGACACGGTTGTCGTGGACGGCACGCACAAGGCGCGTCCGGGCGGCACGGTGGAGCCGCTTCCTGCGAAGTGAGGTTGAATCATGCTTTCACAAATCTTTATTGACAGACCCAAGCTGGCGATCGTGATTGCGCTCGTCACCATGCTTCTGGGCGCGATGTGCATTACGAACGTTCCGGTTGCGGAATATCCGGAAATCGCACCGCCGCAGATTATGGTCACTGCCTCCTACCCGGGCGCCAGCGCTGAAGTGATCGCGGACACCGTCGCTTCCGTCATCGAATCGGAAATCAACGGTATCGAAGATATGATCTACTTCAGCTCGACGTCGGACAACAGCGGCAATTATCAGCTTTCGATCACCTTCAAATCCGGGACCGATACCGATATTGCGCAGGTCAACGTTCAGAACGCCGTGCAGCGCGCGGAGCCGACTCTCCCCGCCGAAGTCAAGGCGCTCGGCGTGCAGACCATCAAGCGTTCCACCGACATTCTCGGCATGTACGCGTTCACGACCGACGGTTCCGAGCTGAACCTGCTTGAGCTCAGCAACTACATCAAAATCAACGTCCGCGACGAACTCGCGCGTATCGACGGCATATCGTCGTGCCAGATCTTCGGCGAGCGTTCCTACAGCATGCGCATCTGGCTCGATCCGCTTCGCATGTCCGCGCTCAACATCAAGCCCGCGGACATCTCCGCCGCGATTGGGGATCAGAACATTCAGGCCGCCGCCGGAACGGTCGGCGCGGAAAACAGCAACGAGTACATTCAGCTGAAAGTCAACGCCCTCGGCCGTCTCAAAACTCCGCAGGAGTTCGAGGACATCATCGTCAAGGTCGGGGAAAACGGCATCGTGACGCGCCTGGCGGACGTCGCCCGCATTGAACTCGGTTCGGAAAACTACTCCGACAGCAGCATGTTCAACGGCAGACCGTCCATCGCTCTGGCAATCTACCGCAACGACGACGCGAACGCAAACAACGTCGTCGCCGAAGCGAACGCCAAGCTGAAAGAGCTCTCCCGGCGCTTCCCGAAGGGTGTGAGCTATGTCATGGGCTACGACCCGACCGAATACATCCGCACCACGATGAAGGAGATTATCGAAACGCTGATCATCACCTTCCTGCTCGTGGTCGCCATCACCTACGTTTTCCTGCAGGACTGGCGTGCGACCCTGATTCCGTCCGCCGCAATCCCGGTCTCCCTGATCGGCACGTTCATCTTCCTCGTGCCGCTCGGTTTCTCGATGAACGTTCTGACGATGTTCGCGCTTATTCTGGTGATCGGTTCGCTGGTGGACGATGCGATCGTCGTGGTGGAAAACTGTATGCGGATCATTGAAGAGGAGAACCTCCCGCCGAAAGAGGCCGCATCCAAAAGCATGCATCAGATTACGGGCGCCGTCATTGCGACGACCCTGGTCATCGTTGCCATCTATGCCCCCGTGGCGTTCTACGGCGGTATGGTCGGAACGATTTACATTCAGTTCTCCGTGACGATGTGTATTGCGCTCTGTCTCTCGACGGTTAACGCTCTGACGCTGAGTCCGGCTCTCTGCGGCATGCTGCTGCGCCCGTACAACCCGGACAAGCCGCGTGTCTTCCGCTGGTTCAACACCGGACTCGACTGGACGCGCAGCGGCTATCTGAAGTTCTCCGGATTCCTTGCCCGCAAAATGATCATCACCGTCATTCTGATGCTCGGCGTCCTGGCTGCGAACTACTGGCTCTTCAACCGCATCCCCGGCGAATTCCTGCCCCACGAAGACAAGGGCGCCGCGTTCTGCGACATTGAACTGCCCCCGGGCGCAACGCTCGCCAGAACCAACGCCGTTCTGGATGAAACCTACAAGATCGTCAAGGACATCAAAGGCGTCAAGGATGTGATCACCGTCAGCGGATTCAGCTTCATCGGCGGCAACGGCGAAAACGTCGGTCTGGTCATTGTCGTGTTCGATGACTGGAGCAAACGCAAAACGCCGGATCTTCAGCTTGGTTACATGACCAACGTCATGCGTCAGCGTCTAGCCCGGATTCCCTCGGCGAAAATCAACGTCTTCACGCCGCCCGCGATCATGGGACTTGGCGCGACCGGCGGTGTTTCATTCATGCTTCAGGCGACCGGCAATCAGACTCCGACGGAGCTTGCCGATACGCTGTGGAACTTCCTCGGCGAGCTGAACAGAGAGCCGGAAACGCTCTATGCGTTCAGCGGTTACAACGCCGGAACGCCGCAGCTTTATCTGAATCTCGACCGCGTGAAAGCTGAAGCGCTGAACATTCCGGTCAGCCGCGTGTTCACCACCCTTCAGGCAAAACTGGCGTCGATTTATATCAACGACTTCAACCTGTTCGGCAAAACCTACAAGGTGAAGATGCAGTCTGAAGCCGCGGAGCGTTCCACGCTTGGCGACATCACCCAGATTCTTGTGCAGAGCAACAGCGGGAAGATGGTTCCGCTGAGCGCGATCGCCGACGTCTCGTACATCGTCGGACCGCGTCAGATCACGCGATTCAACCAGTACATGTCCGCGAGCGTGAATGCCCAGGCGAAGCAGGGATACACCAGCGGAGACCTGATGCGCAAGATTCAGCAGCTCGCCGATGCAAAGCTCTCGAAGGACTACAAGATTTCGTGGACGGAAATGAGTTATCAGGAGCGCGGCAACGAAGGCAAGCTGCTGGTGCTTATGACCTTTGCGCTTGTGTTCGGATATCTGTTCCTGGTTGCTCAGTATGAGAGCTGGGCGGTTCCCGTCCCCGTCATGGTTTCGGTCGCGTTCGCCACGCTCGGCGGTGTGATCGGACTGATGATCGCGGGAATAGCCCTGAACATTTACGCACAGCTCGGTATGATCATGCTGATCGGACTTGCCGCGAAGAACGCGATTCTGATGGTCGAGTTCTCGAAACAGGAGCGCGAAGCCGGACACACGATTTACGATGCCGCTCAGGCCGGCGCGAAGCACCGTTTCCGTGCGGTGCAGATGACCGCCTGGTCGTTCCTGATCGGCGTGTTCCCGATGGTGATCGCAACAGGCGCAGGTTCGGGAAGCCGTACAGCAATCGGTGTTTCGACGTTTGCCGGAATGCTGCTGGCAACCCTGGTAGGCATTGCGTTTATCCCAGCCCTGTACGTAATCTGCCAGACCATCTGTGAAAAAATCAGCAGGCCGAAACTGAACGGTGCCGATCCGCTCAAGTAACGCTTGGCTGTGCCCGTAAGCGGAGCCTCCGGAGGATGCAAGTCCTTCCGGAGGCTTTTTTCATGCCTGGATATGCGGCGTGCATATAAAAAAGTGCCCGGTACCGAGAGGGGTCGGTACCGGGCTGCAACAAAGGAGAGAGTATAACAGGTGATGTTTGTCGGAATATCACCTGCTACACTCTGTTTGACCGCATAACCGTTCATATGTTCCATAAAATACAATAAAAAAATGAATTTTTTTATTGCTGTGACATGGTTCACAGCAAAGCTGATCCGGCTGTCTGGGAACGAAGTTTCGAGTGCTCGGCAATCGGCGTGCTGCGCCGCAGGCAAAAAAAATCCCGCGGCGCAGCACGCCGCGGGAATTCGGAAGAAACCGGTGCGTTATTTCACTTTGGAATAATCGTAGGCGTCCGAACGGAACGGATAGGCGGGGAGGCCGGCGCCGTTCTGAAGATTGCAGTCGCCGCGATAGCCCGCATAACCGTAACGGACGTATTTCGGATTCGGAACCTTCGGGGAACTGACGACAACCGTGTTGCCGTCTATTTTCGCATCCGCCCAGACAAAACGTTTATCCGCTCCGGCAACCGCGAATGCGCCGGGAGCCTTGCCGTCGGAAGTCTTGAGTCCTTCCGCATGCCGGAAACTCACTCGCATCGCGCCGCCTTCCGGTGTCGCTGAGACGAAGAGCGGACCGCGGCTGACAATGTCTTTTCCATATGCGATACGCTCCGCTTCGAGCGCAAGACGTTTGCCGACGTCCTGTTTGTTCGCAGGGTGGATGTTCGCGGCTTCCCCGATGTCAATCGCACAGGCGAGTCCGACATTCGGGCTGTTCAGCATCTGCTGCTGAATGTCGCGGGTGAGAGCATAGCCGGAAACGTTTGTCGCGTCCGCTGTCCGCCAGTTGTCCTTGTGTCCGGGATCGAATCCGGCAAGCTGAACGATGATGAACGGCATATCGGGATTATTCCATTTTGCGCGCCAGTCGGCGATGAGCGCTTTGTGGAGCAGGTAGTAGTGCGGCTGACCGGCATTCGAACAGCCCTGGTACCAGATGACGCCGCGGACCGGAAGTTTCGTCCATGCGTCGACCATGCCGTTGTAGAGGTTGGACTGGAACTGGGACGTCTTGTACGGAACGTAGATGAAGCCCGGGACTTTCTTCCCCGCGGTCTCTTTCGCGGTGCAGCTGAACTCGTCCTTCATCTTCCAGCCGCCGTAGAGAGACTGCCTGGCTTTCCCGACAAAAAGATTCGCACGGTTGATGACGTTTTCCATCTGACCGCGGCTCTGCCAGTTGTAGAAGTATTCGCCGCGAATTGCAAGAACGTTCTTTCCGTCCTGATTCCATTCCGACGCGGGGAGATTGAGACGGATGGTCTTCTTCGATTCCGGTGCGTTTGCTTCCCATCCCGCGATGCGCTTGCCGTTGAGGTAGACATCGGCTTTTTCCCCGCACTTGTTCATGGCGAAGTGAACGGTTTTGCCTTTCATGGCGGCCGGAAGCTCAAAGGTTTTGCGATACCACCTGGCAACATATTTCGGAGTCTGCTGCGGCTTTGCCGCTTCCCATGCGGAGTCGTCGAAGCCGGGGGAGGACCATGCGGCGGCGTCGGCTTTTGCCTGTTTTCCGGCGGCCTCGAAGAGCGGATGCCACACAGTCATCTGATCGGCAAAACGCTTGTTCTCGTTGTCTTCAAACACTTTCTTTTCAAAAGCATCCATGCGGAAGCGGTGAATCTGCTTCAGATCGGATTCGATTCCGGCAACGGCATAGCCATCGTCGGAAATCCACGGTTCCATTCTCGTTCCGCCCCATGAGGCGTTGATGAGGCCGACGGGGACCTTCAGATCCTGATGCAGCTTGCGTCCGAAGAAATAGGCGGTCGCGCTGAAATAATGCGCAACGGAAGGATCGCATTTGACCCATCCTTTCGCCCGTTCGTAGACGGCGGGCTGCAGCTGGTTGTGGGAGGAAATCAGCCGCTGGAAGGCATAGCGGATCTCCGGATATTTTGCATCTGCGACTTCCTGTTCGCAGTTCTGCGCGCTCCACCCGCGATTGAATTTTGCGCCGATCGGCATCTGCATGTTGGATTGTCCGGAGCAGAACCAGACTTCGCCGATGAGGATGTCCTTCAGTTCCACGAGCTTCTTGCCGTCGGTGATTTTGACGCTGCGGTTGATGCTGCTGGCTTCCATTGGCGGAAACTCTGCGCGCCATTTGCCGTTTTCGCCGACTTTTGCGGAGACTGCTCTTCCGTTGAATTCGACGGTGATTTCGTCGCCTCTGTCAGCGGTTCCGAAGAAGGCGATCGGTTGATGCTGCTGGAGCACCATGTTCGAGGAGAACACGGGATCCACTTTCAGGTCTGCGAACGCCCCGGCGGAAAAGAGAACCGCCGCAGCGAACGCCGTTAAAATCTTGCCCATGATGAAAACCTTTCCATTGTTGAGAAAAACTGTAAGCACTATAACCTTGAAAAACGGGATTGTCAAATGGAAACAGGCTCGATACAGGAAATAATTCTTTTAATTCTTGCCGTTTGTAAATGTACGCTCTTCTTTGCCTTGGAATTTGTCCGGAGAAGCGGGGAAAAGGGGAAAAGGGGAAAAATCAAGATTTTTTCATTTTTCAATTTGCAAAATGCATGACAGATGCTATATTACGTTATCCAAACGATGTTGGAGAGATGGCCGAGCGGTTGAAGGCGCAGCATTGGAAATGCTGTTTAGGAGAAATCTTAACGCGAGTTCGAATCTCGCTCTCTCCGCCATTACAAACTCATTTTTACGCGAGCGGCAATCCTCAATCCCTCACTCAAAAACATTCGTCCGTCGCAATTTCACTGCCCGTATTTGCACCCGTAATCCGGAACGACGGCAAGGCGTTTATCGCCGCGCGGACATGAAGCTTGCTGCAGTCGGTATAGGTCTGTTCCGTCAATCGGGAATCACTGTGCCGCATAGCCTCCTGAGCGACACGCGGAGGCGCTCCGGATTGCTCAAGCAATGTACAGAAGGTGACCCGCAGGGCGTGAAAATCGTATTCGGGAGAATCCGGAATACCCGCGGAAATCCAATAAGGTTTCAGCTTGTAAAATGGAAGGAAGGGTCCAAATACAGTTTCGGAATGAGAAATGCGGCGATATGCCCGAAGAGCTTCCACAAGCTCCGGACGCAGAGGAATAACGGCTTGCTTGCCGTTTTTGGTATCGCATTCATCAACGACAAGAGCTGGATAATCAGATTCAAGCTGTATATTGCTCCACAGAAGGCGGGATATTTCCTTTCGGCGCAGACCCGTATAAATCGCAGTCATTACAATGCACTTCAAACGCAAATCGGGAAGAGTTCGCAAGAGATGCTCGATCTGAATGCCGGTCAACGCTTTACGCTTGCGGCGTTTAATTCTGTTCAAATTGATTTTCTGAACATGCTCGAGAGAATTTTTTGCAAGATATTCGGATCTGACGAGCCAGCGTGTAAACTCGTTCAAAGCTCCCTGATAAAAGTTTTTGCTGCGGAATCTCTTTCATGACATTCCTTCCAAAGCATCGTTACGTGTCCAAAGCTTATAAGGGAAAGCCGATAACCTCCGGGAAATCGCGCTCATCGACACCCGTTGTTTCACAGTAGGTGTCAAGACAGAGCCGATTTCCTTTTTTTTGAAGCCGCGCTTCCAGGCGCTCCGGCGCCGGAATCCGCGGCTTCGTCCCGGGATTGAAAAAGATTGAACCGTCCGGTCAGAAGAAATGGAAACCAAGCAGGACTTCCTTGCCGTTGAGCTCAGTCGTCACCGCACGGAACATCGTTTCCTGATGAATTTTTTTCGTCCGGGCAAAATTGTCGCGTTCAAAACGGACTTTCCAGAGCGAAACCGTGCAGGCGGGATGTTCCAGATTCGTTACGAACTGATACGAAACGAGTTTGCCCAGTTTCTCCAGCATGGATTTTCTGGTCTGTTCAAAATCCTTTTCCCCGAATTGTTCGCGCAGACGGTCCGGAAGCTGTTTCAGAAACGCTTTCGCGTCATTGTCCGCAAACGCTTTCAGCAGAATTTCGCCGACAGGTTTCTGCGCCGCCTCCGGAGCCTTTTCTTTGAGCTGAAGTTTGGCGGCATTCCAGTCCGCGACATCTTCCGGAAAGAAACTCTGATTCAGCAGAATCATCTTTCCGTCAAGTTCGCCTGCGACGGCACGGAAGAATGTTTCCCGACGGATCTTCTTCGTCTTGTCCGCACTGTCGCGTTCAAAAAGAATCTTCCAGATGGAAACCGTCCAGTTCGGCTGTTCCAGATTCGTCACGAACTCATATGAGACCGGCTTGCCGAGCTTGTCCAGCATGGCTTTGCGGGTCTGTTCAAAATCTTTTTCAGAGATGTCTCCGCGAGTCTCTTCGGGAAACTGGTTGCGGAAGGCTTCTGCGTCGTTGTTGAAGAACGCTTCGAGAAGTTCGAGTCCGACGCGCTTCTGCGGCGGCTTTTCCGGAACTTCGGCTTTGTTGTTCTGCAATCCTACGGAGGCGCAGCCGGTTGTCATCAGGAGTGCGGCCGCGGCGCATGCGGCAAGTCTGATTCCGAATTTCATCATCCGATTCCTTAATTAAAGATTCATGTTGGGCGATACGGTTTCACAGACAATCCGGAAAGGGCGGGTGTTCAAATCCGTTTTCCGTGATTTCAAAAAAACAGGCACGATCGAATCGACCGTGCCTGTTTGAGCTGCCATTTTCAAATGACCGGATGATCAGTTGTTGGAGTCAAGTCCGATCTGCTGATATCCAAGCGTGGAAGCCGGGCTTTTTTGAGCCTTGTCGACTTTCGCGGTGATCTTGGAGAGGTGCTCTTTGGTCTCTTTCTTCATGTTCGCATCGGGTTCGATGGCTTCGACCGTTGCGACCAGGACGAACTGGGATTTCTTGACAATGTCGGATTCGGTGGAGAAGAGCCAGCCGAGAACCGGGAGGTTCTTCAGCAGGGGAACGCCGGAGACGCTGCGGACAACCGAGGTCTTGGTGATTCCGCCGACAACGAAGTCCTTGGCGGCTTTGCCGACCTGAACGCTTGTGGCGTAGTTGGAGTTCGCGAATCTGGCTTTGCCTTCGCCGGTCCAGCCGATCAGGGAGGTGGAGCTCAGGGAGATGTTCATGTTGACCGCTTTGCCGTAGACACCGCCGGAGATGTTCATCTGGAAGAGGTTGCCGCCGTCAACGGCTTCCGTTCCCTGGTATTTTCCATTGCGGTTTTCGATAGCATAAGCGCCTTCGCTGATGAGGCTGTCGATGATTTTTCCGATGGTGAGAGCATTGCCGTCGGCGTCGGTAACCGGGTTGCCGTCTTTGTCAACAGCAGGCTCGTTGATGCGTTTGGCATACGCGCCCTTCGCAGTTTCGGTAACGGTCGGGAGGATGCCCTTCTTCTCGAGATCCTTGAGGGTCACGGAGAAGATGCCGTCGGCGAGAGCGACGGAAGCAACGCCGCCGTTTGCAATGAGGAGAGCTCCGGAGGAGACGACTTTAGCCTTTCCGCAGGTGGTGAGGAAGTCGATGTACTTCGTGTTCCACTTGGGGTTGAAGTTGTAGAATTCGGTGAAGCGGTAGCCGTTGTTCGGGCTGAGGCCGCCGGCCCAGTTGGTGCCGTACTTGCCGCCAGCGGAGAAGAGGTCGATGCCGTCGTTGTTCTTCCATGCCTGGAAGTCGAGGCCGAGCTTCTGGTCGTTTTCAGCATAGACTTCAACGAGCTTGTAGTTGAAGTAGACTTCGCCGGCGGGGGTGTCGATTTCCTTCAGGAAGTTGAGGGTTTCCTTCATGTTGTAACCGGGAGCGGTCATGATGAGGGCGTTCATCTGGTCGTCGGAGACGGCGTAGTTGAGCATTTCAGCTTTGACGCCGTTTTCTCCGGGAGTGAAAGCCTTGTGGTCGAATTCAGAGCCTGCGAAGACGCCCATTCCGCTTTCCTTCATCATGCGGAGCAGGACGGAAGCGGGGTTGTATTTCGGGAAGTAAGCCATGTCAATGGTTCCCGAGCTGTTGGGGAGGTCCTTCTTGTCGAGCATTTCGATGACCTTGTCCATCGGCATTCCGTTTCCGGCGTTTTCGAATCGGTATTCTTCGGCGGAGACGAGGAGGACGTTGGAGCCGTCGACATACTTGATGGATTCAAGAGCGACCGGGTTTTCTGCAATCGTCGGAGCGACGATGGTCTTCAGGACGCCGCGGAGGACATAGGGGTCCGCGTTCTTGATGACGTACGCTCTGGTCACGACGGAGGGATCGTTGTTGTCGCGGATGAAGTGAACGGCCTTTGTGCCTTCCTTGATTTCGACGTTGAGCTTGGTGTCGATACGGGAGGGAGCGTAAGCTCCGGTGGGGAGATCTCCGCCCATCGCGGGGGGATTCAGAGTGATGTTCTGATTCTGAGCGGAAACCGCTCCGGCGGAGAGGACTGCAGCGGAAAGTGCGGTCAGAAAAAACTTATTCATGGTGATAAATCCTTAAGTCAGTGTTTCCGGTTACTTCTGTGCAACGGCATCCGGATAAACCAGATTCGCTTCCACGGTAACGAAGATGTAGTTCTTTTCCTTCAGAGTGGTCGTCGTTCCGAAGATGTATTTCAGAACGGGGAGCTGGCAGAGGAACGGAACACCGATGGTCTGTTCGACATCGAATTCGCGAACCGCTTTGGTGAGAACCTGTTCACGTCCGAAGTGAATGGTCTTCCAGTCGGTGAAGGTTTTTGCGGTGCTGGCGATCTGGGTGCCGTAGTTGTTGGCTTCGACAGGATCGGTGGAGCTGATGTCGCAGGCGAAAATGAAGCTGCCGCTGTTTCTGTCGTAGAACGCCTTGTCGGAGGGAATCCAGCCCATGTCGTTCACATCCTTGTCTTCGGTGAGGAAGCAGATGGTCGGAGCGGAGATGGTGACGTTGAATTCCGGAGCGCCTTCAAGAGCGACGACGGAGGATGTGTGGTCTTCCGGATTCTTGATCTGCGCGTTGTAGGTCGGGGTCAGGGCAATCGTGGCGGGAGCCTGATTGTTGAGAACATTGATTGTGGCGGAGGCAACGATTTTAGCGCCGCCGGACTGCTGGAGCAGGCGGATGAAGCTGAGGTCGAAGGCCGGAGCGGTGAAGATGCCGCCGTATGCCCAGGAGAGCGCGCTGCCGGAGTTCACGGCCGTGGTGAGAACCTTGTCCCATGCGATTCTGCCGGAGCTGAATGCGAAGTCAACGAGATTCAGTCCCGGGCCGTTCTTCCATGCGAGGTAGTCGATGCCGACGTCGCGGAGAGTGCTTTCGCGGACGGAGTAGTAGCGGAAGGTGACCTGAGCCTGCGGGAGCGGGCGGTCGAAATATTTGATCCAGTCGAGAGCGTAGTCGACATCATCGAGGTCGTCCTTGAGCCAGAGGGCGCCGTTGTCGGCGAAGTGGCTGCCGGTTCCGGAGAGCATGACGTCGGCGGGAAGCTGAAGTTCTTTGCCGTGGCGGTATTTCGGCCAGTAAACTTTCCATTTGTATCCCGCGCCGTAGACGGCGGAACCGAAAGCGTCTTTTTTGGTGCCTCTGTCAAGGACGGAGACAATCTGGTCGACGTAGGGGAGGAATTCTTCTGCTGTGGTGACGATGACTGACTGGTTGTCCTTGCTGGCGTTCAGGCTGCGGACTTGGGAAGTCGACTGATAGCGGCGGCATGCGGCATCAATATAGGGGGTGATGTCGGAGGCCTTCAGGTGTTTGAGACGGTACACTTTGGTCGCCATCTGTTTCTGGGCGTCGTCCTGAATCAGACGGATCGTGCGGGTCCCTTCCGCTGCGAATGCGGGCACAAGCAAGGCCGCGGCAGCAAGGAGAGAAAAGAAGTGCTTTTTCATAAAAACTCCTGTTTGTTTATTTTGGGGGTTGTTCTTTATCAAAATCAAGGGTAGCAGAACTTTTGCCGCGAATGCCGGAATGTCCGCCGCATGCAAAACTTCCGCGAATGATTCGGAAGCCCCGCATGACGCTTTTCCGTTCCGGACGGACCATTCTGCAGCTGCAGTCGCCATCCTTGCTTTCTTTTTTTAAGTGTCCTGTCTTTCTCGCCCAGTACACGCACTCAGCCAATGCTGATTCAGCCTCTCCTGATCTGATAAACTGTAATATACATGCGCATATAACAATTGTCAAACAAAAAACATGTTTTTGCGGTTCATTTCAGACATATTTCTTTCCACAGGGACAAATCCGGAACTTCCGGCGGTTTTTTCGTGCTCGTTTCAGCCGCGGAGAATGCGGGTGAGACGCGTTGCGGCGAGCAGGAGGCAGCAGGAGAAAAGTCCGAAGGCGGGCAACAGGATCAGTCCGGCGAGAAGCCCGATTCCCCCGCCGAGCAGGCTTACGGACGGCAGAAAAGCCGCGTAAGTTCCTTCTCCGCAAAGTCTCCGGAGGCGGAGAAAAACATAGATTGCGCAGCCCCCCAGCGGGAAGGGCGCCGCAAAAAGCAACGGCATGCGCGCCGCATCCGGAATCCATTCAAAACAGGCAAGGGCAAGCGGGAGAAGCGCGGAGACAAGGTAAATTCCCCGTGCGCCTTTCGAGGTCCGCGCGGCAAAGGCTCCGGCAAGCCCGCCAAGCGCAAAAAGCGGCGGCAGAAGCGGCAGATACCCGAACAACATGCCGGTCCGGAGCTGAAAGAGATACAGCAGAACTCCCGCTGTTCCGAATGCCCAGACGCCGTTTTCAAATGAGAGGAAAAAGGCGCGCCGGTCAGGAGATACCGCTTTGAAATAGCGCAAGAGCAGATAGAGAACTGCGGGAATGCCGAGCAGCCACGCGGCATTCCGCACCGCAAAAGAAAAACACGTGAGCAGAGTACGGAAAGCATCGGTCGAGAAGAGCGGATCTCCCGTCCACTCCCGCCGCAGGGAATCCGGATGAAACAGACGTTCGGGAGGCTGTTCCGCCGCCAGATTCCCGACCCGGGCCGTCTCTTCGGGATTGTCGGTCAACCCGGCGGTGACGAGGAAGAATCCCGCCGGGAGAAGCTGGGGGCCGCTGAACCGGTTCTCCGCCCGGACCGCCAGAATTTCCGGAGAGAGCTCCGGTTTCAACTCCGCCGAGGCAAGCAGAAGATTGAGGCGTCCGGTTGCAATCCGGACATTTGGGAAGACTTTGCGGACGGTTGCGAGCAGACGGAGGCGCTCCGTCTCCGGAACCGGAAGCGGAACGGCGAGAATTCCGTCGTCTTTGAGCGTATTCCGGATGATCCGGAACATCTCTTCCGAAGAAAATCGGTACGATGCGAGGGTCCGGACGGTCGGCGCTTCGAGAAAAAACAGATCGTACTCTTTCTCTCGTCCCGCAAAAAAGCGAAAGGGGTCCGCGGCGGTAAATTCGAGTTTGCCTTTCTCATTCCTGAGCTGCTGAACGGAGGGGAGGAGTTTTGCGTTTGCGAGGCAGGAATCCACGTTTTCGACATCGGGCATGGAAGCGAGCAGAAGCGCCGGGCGGCGGTCTATTTCTCCGACCGTCGCGGCATGAAGCCCGCTTCCCTGCTTCTGGAGCAGGGAAACGAGAATCTGGAGCCTGGTCCGATGGAACGGTTCGCGGCTGGAGACAACCTGTGTTCCGTTCCAGAAAATGGAGTTCGCCGAGAACGCGATCCGTCCGGTTGAAGAATTGAGGGAGGTTTTGAGCGCGGGAAGAAGTTGATTGCCCGTTGCGGTGTAGACCGTCTGGAAGAGCTTTGCCGGAAGGAACGCGAGAATGCAGATGAGCACTTTTGTGCGGAATTTTCCCGTGAAAGAGCCGAGCAGATGAATCAGCAGAGCCGCGGGAAGCAGAAGCGCGAACAAAAGGATGAGATCAATCCGCGAACACCAGTCCGGGCGGAAATAAAGCAGGATTCCGCCTCCGCATATCCCGCAGAGAAGAGCAAAAAGAAAAGTCCCGGTCGCCTCGGCCGTTTTTGCCCGCTGAAAAAACGCGCCGTAAAGAAGTCCGGCGGCAAGTCCGGAAATGACGGCGGCGATCAAGCCGGAGCCAAGCAGAAGACGTCCCGAAAAATCCTGCGGAAAACTTCCCGTCCATCCGGTCAGCATCAGCATGGGGAAATGAAGAAGTGAGAGAATGAAAACAGAAAATTCCTGAGCGAAAAACAGGTAAACGGATTCTCCGGCTGTCCGTTTTTTGTGGGGAAGCAGAGGGAACATGGAAACAACCGCCCCGATCAGGAGGACCGGGACGGCTGCCGCGAGAATGAATTCCTTCCCGTTCGCGAGAACGAGAAGGTCTTGAATCAGCTCCGTTCCTGTCAGCAGGGAGCAGCCTCCCAGAAGGAATGATTCCAGAAACAGGAAGGAACTGATTCGGAACACGGGCGGCTCATTTCTTCTTTGCGGAGGAACGTTTCTTTTCCGCCTTCAGGTCTTTCATGAATGCCTCCATGCGTTTCAAAGCTTCGCGGATGCCCTCCATGGAAGTCGCATAGGAACAGCGGACGTAGCCCTCGCCGGATTTGCCGAATGCGCAGCCAGGAACCACGGCGACGCGGTGTTCCATAAGCAGACGCTTTGCGAACTCGGTGGAAGAAAGTCCCGTCGAGGTGATGTTCGGGAATGCGTAGAACGCGCCTTCGGGCATGAAGCAGGGGAGTCCCATCCTGTTGAAGCCTTTGACGATGACGTTTCTGCGGTTCATGTATTCGCGGCGCATCGCCTCCATGTCACGTTTGCCGTCGCGGAGCGCCTCTTCGGCGGCTTCCTGGGCGTTGATGGGAGCGCAGAGCATGGAGTACTGGTGAATCTTCATCATGGCGTCGATGATTTCAAACGGTCCGCATGCGTAGCCGACGCGGAATCCGGTCATGGCGAATGCTTTGGAGAATCCGTGCAGGAAGACAGTGCGCTCCTTCATGCCGGGCAGCGAGGAGATTGCCGGAAGGATGTTTCCGGAGTAGGTGAGTTCGGAATAGATGAGGTCGGTCAAAACGAGCAGATCGTGCTTGAGGGCGATTTCCGCAATCTTTTCGAGCTGATCCATGTTGAGCGTCGCCCCGGTCGGGTTGCAGGGGAAGTTGAGAAGAATCGCTTTTGTTTTCGGTGTGATCGCCTTCTCAAGGTCGGCGGGATCGAGCGCAAAATTGTTCTTTTCGTAGGTCGCGACGGGAACGGGGACTCCGTGCGCCATTTTGATTTCGGAGCAGTAGGAGACGTAGCAGGGCTCGTTGTAGATGATTTCATCGCCCGGGTTTGTGATCGCGCGGATCACCAGGTCGAGCGCTTCGCTGACGCCGACGGTGACGATGCACTCGCGGACGGGGTCGTACTCCGCCCTGTAGTTTTCTGCGACGTATTTGCAGATAGCTTTGCGGAGGGAGAGGAGACCGAGATTGGAGGTGTAGCTCGTGTGTCCGCGTTCCATTGAGTAGATGGAGCTTTCGCGGATGGTCCACGGCGTGACGAAGTCCGGCTCGCCGATGCCGAGGGAGATCACGTCGTCCATGGTGTTGACGAGTTCAAAGAAGTCGCGGATACCGCTTTTGGGGAGTCCGATGATATGCTGAGCAAGTTTGGATTTGAGATCAAGGGGTGACTTTGAGCCGTTCGTGTTCTTCTTCATTTTCAAAAAGCTTTCCTGATTCTTTGTATTTCTTCAGAATGAAGTGTGTGGATGTGGAGACGACGCCTTCCATGGGTGCGAGTTTGCTTGAGACGAATTCCGCCACATCGTTGAGAGTTTCGCCGCGGACCTCGATCATGAGGTCGAACAGACCGGAGGACATCAGATAGAGGCTCTCGACTTTCGAGAACTTGCTGATGCGTTTCGCAATTCGGTCAAAGCCCCCGTTGCGTTCGGGTTTGATTTTAACTTCGATGATAGCCTTTACGGCGTTTTCAGGGAGTACGGAATCGTCGAACAACGCTCGAAAGCCGACCAGGATACCGCATTTTTCCAGTTTCTTGATCGTGTTTTCGACTGTTTTTCCGGAGACGCCGATCCGTTCCGCGATTTCCTCGTTGGAAAGCCGGCCGTCTTCGCGCAGAAGCCTCAGAATTTCGTTTTTGTGATCCATCTTTTACTCCTTGAAATTATGGTCAGTAACAAGGTAATATAACGCCGAATCCGCATTTGACAAATGATTCTGCTAAAATTCTCCCCGTCTTTCATGCGGAAATCTTAAAAATATCCGGAAGAATCCGCCGTGCGAAAATATTTCAGACTTGACGAAACGCGTTTCCGGCTGTACTTTACTTCAAAGTTCGAAGAAAGAAAGGTCCGCTGCATGGAAAACCATCGAATTATCGTCACCGGAGGCGCCGGTTTCATCGGCTCCGCTGTCGCACGGCATATCATAAAAGACACACCGGATTCCCTTTGCGTCGTGGATAAGCTCACCTATGCGGGAAATCTGGAAAATCTCGCGGAAATTTCCGCCGATCCGCGTTTCCGTTTTGAAAAAACGGACATCTGCGACCGTGCGGCGATGGATCGCATTTTCGCCGAATTCAAGCCTACGCACGTCATGCACCTCGCTGCGGAATCGCACGTCGACCGTTCGATCGACGGCCCCGGCGAATTCATTCAGACCAATATCGTCGGAACCTATACCCTGCTGGAATCCGCGCGCAAATATTTTTCCGCGCTCGGGGACGAAGCGAAACGCGCGTTCCGCTTCCATCATATTTCCACCGATGAGGTTTACGGCGATCTGAACGGACCGGAGGATTTCTTCCGCGAAACAACTCCCTATGCGCCCAGCTCGCCTTACTCCGCTTCGAAAGCCTCCAGCGATCACCTGGTCCGTGCGTGGAAACGGACTTTCGGGCTCCCGACCATTGTCACAAACTGCTCGAACAACTACGGACCGTATCACTTTCCGGAAAAGCTCATTCCGCTGATCATTCTCCATGCGCTCGACGGCAAAGAACTCCCCGTTTACGGCGAAGGTCTGCAGGTGCGCGACTGGCTCTATGTGGAAGACCACGCCCGCGCCCTCTATCTTGTTGTAACGCAAGGCGTTCCCGGCGAAACCTACAACATCGGCGGACACAATGAAAAGACGAATATCGAGGTCGTGAAGACCGTCTGCGCGCTGCTGGACGAACTCGCCCCGCGCAAGGACGGCAAGCCGTATGCGGAACAGATCGTTCATGTGAAGGACCGTCCCGGACACGACCTGCGCTATGCGATCGATCCCTCCAAAATCGCCCGCGAGCTCGGCTGGAAACCGGCGGAGACCTTCGAAAGCGGCATCCGGAAGACGGTCGAGTGGTATCTCGCTCACCGGAACGACTGGTGTGCGCACGTGCTCAGCGGCGCTTACAAAATGGAACGTCTCGGAACAGGGGGCGCACAATGAAAGGCATTGTTCTTGCCGGCGGCGCGGGAACGCGTCTGCACCCCATCACCCGCGGCGTTTCCAAGCAGTTGCTCGGCGTCTATGACAAACCGATGATCTATTATCCGATCAGCACGCTCATGCTTGCCGGAATCCGCGACATTCTCATCATCACGACTCCGGAGGATCAGTCCTCGTTCCGGCGTCTTCTCGACGACGGCTCCCGGTTCGGCGTCCGCTTCTCATATGCGGTTCAGCCGAAACCGGAGGGGCTCGCCCAGGCGTTCCTGATCGGAAAATCCTTCATCGGTTCCGATTCAGTCGCGCTGGTGCTTGGCGACAACATTTTCTACGGAGCCGGACTCGAGCAGCTGCTTCTTCAGGCCGCCGCGCGTCCCGCGGGCGCAACCGTGTTCGGCTACTACGTGCGCGACCCGGAACGCTTCGGCGTGGTCGAATTCGACGAAAACGGCAAGGCGGTCAGCATTGAGGAGAAGCCGGAAAAACCGAAATCCCACTACGCCGTAACCGGACTTTACTTCTACGACAACGACGTTGTCGGCATTGCGGAGAGCATCGGCCCCTCCGCACGCGGCGAACTGGAGATCACCGCCGTCAACAGCGAATATCTCCGGCGCGGAAAACTGAATGTGGAAGTCTTCAAAAACGGTTACGCGTGGCTTGACACCGGAACGCATGACAGCATGCTCGACGCGGCGAACTTCATCCGCACCATCGAAACCCGGCAGGGGCTGCAGATCGCCTGTCTGCAGGAAATCGCGTACGAAAAAGGCTGGATGACTGCTCAGGACGTGCTTGACAGCATCGAAGATATGCTCAAAACAGAATACGGACAATACTTGAAACGGCTGGTGACACAATGAATGTGATTGAAACGGAACTCCCGGAAGTGAAAATCATCGAACCGAAACTTTTCGGCGATGCACGCGGCTACTTCTTTGAATCCTGGAACGAAGCGAAATACCGCGAAGCCGGAATCGACTGCGACTGGGTTCAGGACAACGAATCGCGCTCCCGCTTCGGAGTCCTGCGCGGACTTCACTTCCAGGCCGCGCCCTACACGCAGGCGAAGCTGGTGCGCGTCATCTCCGGCGCCGTGCTCGACGTCGCGCTCGACATCCGCAAAGGCTCCCCGACGTTCGGAAAGCACATCGCCGTGGAACTTTCCGGAGAAAACAAACGTCAGCTCTTCGTCCCGCGCGGTTTCGCCCACGGATTCGCCGTACTCAGCGACGACGTGATATTCGCTTACAAATGCGACAATGTCTACATGCCTTCTTCCGAACGCGGCATCCGTTTCGACGACCCCGCGCTCGGCATTGACTGGCGTGTTCATCCCGGCGAATGGATTCTCTCTCCCAAAGACACGAAAAACCCGCTTTTCGCCGAAGCGGAACTCTTTGATTTCAACAACCAGGACTACATGAAATGATGAAAGTTTTACTCACCGGCGGCAAGGGTATGCTCGGCCGGACGATCCGCCGGATTCTCGGCGGCCGTTTTGAAATCATCCCGACCGATCTTCCGGAAGCGGACATCACCGATCCCGGCGTTTTTTCCGCCGTGCTCGCAAAGCATTCGCCCGATGCAGTGATTCACTGCGCCGCAATGACGGCCGTTGACAAATGCGAGACGGAACGGGAACTCGCTTACAGACTCAACGAACGGGGATCCGCGAACGTCGCGACCGCCTGCAAAGCCGTCGGCTGCCGCCTCCTCGCGATCTCGACCGATTACGTGTTTGACGGTTTCGCGGATCACGCATACACCGAATATGACACGGCGAACGGCGGCGCGACCCTTTACGGCAAAAGCAAATTTGCGGGAGAAGAGGCGATCCGCCGGATTTATCCGGAAAATTCCGTCATCTGCCGCGTTTCGTGGCTCTACGGATTCGGCGGTCCGAGTTTTGTTCACACGATGCTGCAGCTTGCGGACGGTTCGCGTCCGGTTCTGAAAGTCGTATCGGACCAGATCGGCAATCCGACGAGCGCGGTTGCGGTTTCTCGGAAACTGGGTGAACTTCTGGAGCGTCCGGAAGTCACCGGAACGATTCATATGACTTGCGAAGGCGAAGCCAGCTGGGCGGACTTCGCCCGTGAGATTTTCCGTCGGAAAGGCGTGAAGCAGGAAGTGCTGAACTGTACGACGGAAGAGTTCCCGCGTCCTGCGCCGCGCCCGAAAAATTCCCGTCTGGTCAAACAGCGTCTCCGCGAGCTCGGTTTCGCTCCGATGCCCGATTGGAAAGACGCCCTGTCGGAGTTCCTGAAACTGGAATTCAAATAATCGGGAGGAGGCTGCCCCGTGAAGAAGCAGCCTCCGGTTCGTTTACTTTAACGTTGTCAATTTTGTTTCCGGTTTTTCCGCGGCGGAATAAAATTTTCTGCTGCGGATTGTGCCGTAATATTTTTTGCCGTCGAACGCTCCGTTGATGAGGTGCGCTTCATACTTGCGGTTGTTGTACTCCACATATGTTTTCCCGTCTTTTTCCTGTATGCCGGAGAAGGATTTGACGGTTTCGTTTGGCAGTTCCGAAGCGTAAGGCTGCCCGTTGAACATCTGAACGCCGAGCACGGTCTGCTCCTCCGGGTCTGCAATGCAGCGGTTCTCCTTGCTTTCCAGATAGAGACGTCCGTCAATCAGAGTATAGAGATTGAATTGAGTCCGGCCTCCGGTGTTTGTCAGAAGACGCTGTACGGTTTTCCTGCCGTCGCGCTCGAAAACGAGCTGATAGTCATATTCGGCCAGGAACGGATGAATGGAGCGTTGTTCCAGCGAGAGTTTGGTTTTGCTTTCTCCGGGCAGGGGAATGGCGGTTGCAAACCATTCGCCATGATAATGTTCCGAGTCGGCGAAGTACCTGACGGTGCTGCAGAAGATACTTGTCGCGATCGCCGCTGCCAGACAGAAAACGGAAAACGGAATGGCGACAAGGAAGATGAACGCCGGATATTTCCAGTTCGCCTTGTAGCGTTTGCGGATGAATGCCGCAAGCAGAATGATGATTGCCCAGCAGAGTGTTCCGGAAAGAAGCGCCATGTTTTGCGGCAGGTGGTTCAGCGCAAAGAATGCAAGCATTCCAAGCGGCACGGTTTTGAGCGCGGTCATGATCATCCCGCTGCTCCTCCGGGTCTTCGGGATGATCCACAGAATTGCGGGAACAAGGGCGAAAATGAAACAGACAAAGATGAAACTGCTCATAAAACCTCCGGATTACAGCATTCGTTTCAGGCGGTCTGCGATCCGGAGCGCCATAAGCATGGCTCCGAGATCGTTCGGGTGGCAGTTGTCCTGTGTGCAGTCCTCGCGGAAAGGCCCGGAAAAGAGCGTTTCCCCGTCGAGAAATTCGACGTTGCGGTCGCCGGAATCGACGGCGTTCATCCAGTTGCGCATGATGATTTCGCGCCGCCGCCTGCAGTTTTCGTCCGGGACGAAATTGCACATGGACATCATAAGAACGGGGACGTCCGGTCGCTGTTCGCGGTATCTGCGGAAGAAGGGTTCGTGCCGTTCCGCGAGAAATTCCGGGGTCGGCGCATTGTGGTCGAACTCCATGACGAGTGCGGCGATATCGAGTTTAGCAATGGTGTCGGCGATGCAGAGTTCGCCTCGGCACGATCCGCTGAATCCCATATTGACGAGATGAAAATCAAGTATTCTCGCGAGGATGACGGGATAGACCATTCCGGGGCGTCCGGCGGAGCCGCTGTTGGTGATGGAGGAACCGTAGAAGACGACGGGTTTTGCGATGCGGTGAGGGACGGGCGGTTCGACGATGCTTCCCGGAACGGTCCCGATTGCGATTGCGGAGGTTGCGCAGTGATAGGGAAACCAAAGCGTGCAGTCGGCGAATTCTCCGTCGGCGGAGAGTTCCCAGAGTCCTTCGAAGCAGTCGTCGCCGACGGGGATGATGCGGTTGCCGCGGAATTTGCTTTCGGCTCCGGTTCCGGTATAAAGATCGAATCCGTCGCTTCCTCCCCGGTTGTTTCCGTTCCAGATTTCATTGAATCCTGCGCGCACGCCGACGACGGGGGAGTTCGTGCGGAACCGGATCGCTTCACCCGCGCCCTGCATGCTCATGGGGAAGACTCCTTCCTTGTCGCACATTCCGGCGACGTCCAGCGGCAGACGGCTTCTGCGTCCTTCGCTGTCGATATACGGGAATCCTTCGAGGGCGAACGGCGCGGCGAATCCGTCGCGGAATTCGAGTTCCTGATTGCCGATGGTGCGCGATTTGAAATTGGTGTCGAGCTCGGCGAAATTTTTCTCGTTCATTTGAAATACTCCGTTGTTTGAATGACCATCATATATGAAATATAATCAGAGCGGATATTTTTTCAAGTTGAAATAATGGAAAACGGCGAGAAGTGTTTGTGTTTTGACAGATGCGCTGTATAGTACGTGATGATTAAAAACAGAGGCAGGGGGGAACAATACCGCTCCAACTAGAAAAGGTACTGTAAAGCCTTGGCGGCTTTGATGTATTTTAACGTTCAGAGGATGTTCCCCTGCCTCATGATGAATAGTATACCACAAAAACGGAAAAAAGCAAATGCTTTTCAGAAAGAAGGATTGATTATGCAGAAAAAACATGTCTGCGCCGCCGTAATCCGCAAAGACGGATACACCATGATCTGCAGCCGTCCGAAAGCAACGGTTCTGCGCGATAAAATGGAATTCCCCGGAGGGAAAGTCGAACCCGGGGAAAGTTATCATGAGTGCATCGTCCGCGAACTCCGGGAGGAGCTCGGCGCGGAGATTCTTCCGCTCGACGTCGTTCATGAAGTCGAGCACGAATACCCGAACGGTCTGCTCGACATCGTATTCATCCGCTGCATTCTGAAGCCCGGATCGAATCCGTCGCCGTGCGAAGGTCAGGAGATGAAGTGGGTGCCGACCGCGGAGCTCGGTTCCGTGGATTTCCTCGAAGCGGACCGGCCGTTCGCCGAACTTGTCGCCGGCGCGGCGCGGTGACGGAAAATATTCTGTCCGCTCTTGAAAAACGGTGTTTTTTGTGCTAAATTACGAATTCTGTTCAGAGCTCGTTTGAAAAACCGATTTGGAGTTTGAGAGCGGCTCTCGTACCGGCAACCCCGTAACTGCAAGGAGTCTGGCTCATGAAGAAAAATGAATTTGTCGTGCTGAAAATCGGCGATCGCGAGATACAACTTCCGGTTGTCACCGGAACCGAAGGCGAAAAAGCATTTGATATCACCCAGCTCCGAAAGCAGACCGGATTCATCACGATTGACCCGGGGTTCATGAACACCGGAGCGTGCTACAGCAGCATCACTTTCGTCGACGGCGAGCGCGGAATTCTGCGTTACCGCGGCATCCCGATCGAAGAACTGGTCAAGACCGGTTCGTTTGTTCAGATCGCCTATCTGCTTGTGCATGGAACGATGCCGGACGAGAAGCAGCGTCGCGATTTCTCCGAAATGCTCAACAACAATTCGCTGCTGCACGAGGATATGCGTCACTTCTTCGACCACTTTCCGCGCGGAGCGCATCCGATGCACATTCTTTCGACGATGATCAATGCGCTGGCGGCGTTTTATCCGAACGTGGACCTGCAGTCGATGGAGGAGGATATCGAGCTTTCGACCGCGCGGCTGATCTCCACGGTGCGCACGATGGCGGCACTCGCATACAAGAAGAGCATCGGCGAGCCTGTCGTTTATCCGCGTCATGATCTTTCATATTGTGCGAACTTCCTGAATATGATGTTCGATTCTCCGGTGAACCCGTACAAGATTTCTCCGGAAGCGGTCCGGGTGCTCAATGTCCTGCTGATCCTTCATGCCGACCATGAGCAGAACTGTTCAACGACCACGGTGCGCACGATCGGCAGTGCGCAGGTCAATCTCTATGCGACGATTTCCGCCGGCATTTCGGCTCTTTCGGGTCCGCTGCACGGCGGTGCGAACCAGGAGGTCGTGGAGATGTTCCGCCGCATCGAACGCGGAGGAAGCATTGAAAAATTCATCGAACAGGTCAAGGACAGGAACAATCCGACGCGTCTCATGGGGTTCGGACACCGGGTTTACAAGACGTTTGATCCGCGTGCGAAGATCATCAAGAGGGAGTGTCATGCGTTCCTGAAGAAAATGCACATCAAGGATCCTCTTCTGGATGTCGCCCTTGAGCTTGAGAAAATTGCGCTGAAGGATGATTATTTCATCTCACGCAATCTTTATCCGAATGTCGACTTCTACTCCGGAATTGTCTACCGGGCTCTGGGAATTCCGGAAAACATGTTTACCGTGATGTTCGCTCTGGCACGTCTCCCGGGTTGGATCGCCCACTGGAAAGAGATGATCGGAGCGAACACGAAAATTGTCCGCCCGCGCCAGATTTACATCGGCCGCGGCACCACGCATCTGCCTGCGGAAGAGTGAGGCGCCTCCGGTTCGTTTGGAAAACGGGTGGCGTGTGCCGCGTCAGCCCGGCAAACTTCACCGGATTGCCGTAACCGGTCTCGTCCGTCTTTTCATTCCCTCCGGTAAATTTTTTTCTCGCCGTTCTTCCTGCGCATTCCTTCTAACATTGATTTGTCCCCGCCGTTTTCCGGACTTGAAAAGCGGGAAAACGGCTTTATCTTTTCCCTTGAAAACCGGACAGGGGGTCCGGTTGCAAAACAAGGGGGGACTTGATATGCCTGAATTCTCATCGTCACTGCCGTCGTCCGTCAAAGCCGGACACAAACTCAACAACGACGAACTCGTCCGCGCGATCCGCTACATGATCGCCGCCGAATACGAAGCCGTCGGACTCTACACGCAGCTTGCGGATTCTATCGACTGCCTGCGCTCCAAAGCCGTCCTTCTGGACGTTGCGGACGAAGAGCGCGTTCATGCCGGGGAGTTTCTCCGTCTGCTGAAAGAGCTCCAGCCGGATGAGTTCGTGCATTACGATGCCGGCGCGAAGGAGGTTGAAGAGCTTCTGAAGAAGGTCGCCGCGAAACACTGAACCGAACGGGAGGGGAATCATTATGGCCGGGAATGAAAAGAAACTCGGCGTGATACCTCTCGCCGCACTCGTCGTCAGCGCCATGATCGGCGGAGGCATTTTCAGCCTTCCGCAGAACATGGCGCAGGACGCGGCGGTCATGGAGGTCGTCATCGCGTGGATCGTCACCGGAATCGGCATGTACTTTATCGCCAGCACCTTCCGCATTCTCGCGGAAGCGCGGCCCGACGCGTCAGCGGGCATTTATGCGTATGCCCGTCTGGGATTCGGACGTTTCGCCGGGTTCCAGATGGCGTGGTCGTACTGGCTCTGCAACATCTTCGGCAACGTCGGCTACGCCGTGCTGCTGATGGATTCGCTCGACTACTTTTTTCCGGGGATGTTCAAGGGAGGAAACAACATACCGTCCATCATCGGCGGCTCGCTGATGATCTGGCTGATGAATTGGCTGGTTCTGCGCGGAACGCGTCAGGCGGCGTTCGTCAACACGCTCGGAACTGTTTTCAAACTGGTGCCGATCGTGCTGTTCATCGTCGTTCTGATCTTCTCCTTCCGCTGGGCGTTTTTTACGACGGACATGTGGGGGCATGAGACGATTGCCGCAGAGGGGATCAAGCCGCTCGGTTCGCTGCTTTCGCAGGTGAAATCGACAATGCTGGTGACGCTCTGGGCGTTTATCGGAATCGAGGGGGCGGTTGTGCTGTCGTCGCAGGCAAAGGATCCGAAGTCGGTCGGTGCGGCGACTCTGCTCGGATTCGGCGGATGCCTGGCGATCTACGCATTGCTTTCGATTCTTCCGTTCGGACGCATGTATCAGCCGGAACTTGCAAAACTGCCGAATCCGTCGACTGCCGCTTTGCTGTCGGATGTCATCGGCGCGTGGGGCGGCGATGTGATGAACGCCGGCGTAATCGTCGCACTGCTCACAAGCTGGCTGGCGTTTACAATCATGATTGCGCAGATCCCGCAGGCCGCCGCGCTTGACGGGACGTTCCCGAAGGTGTTCACGCGTCAGAACCGGAACGGTTCGCCGGATGTTTCGCTCTGGGTTACAAGTTCGGTGATGCAGCTCGCGATGATTTTCGTCTACTTCGCCTCGGACGCCTGGAACACGATGCTTTCGGTGACCGGCGTCATGATTCTGCCGCCGTATCTTGCGTGCTGCGCGTATCTCTGGAAGATGTGCGCGACTCATCAGTATCCGGCGAACGCGACGGTAAAAGCCGGATTCGCATTCGTCTGCGGTGTCGCGGGGACGCTTTATGCGATCTGGATGATTTATGCCGCCGGGCTTACCTATTTGCTGATGGCGTTCATCTTTCTGGTGATCGGAATTCCGGTCTATGTCCGGGCGCGGCGCGAGGCGGAAGCGGATGCCGGAAAAGCCGGAAAACCGGTTGAGCCGCTTTTCACTCCGATGGAACGGACCGGCGCCGCGGTCATCGCGCTGGCTGCTCTTGCCGCAGTCATTGCGTTTATGTCCGGCGCGGTCAAACTCTGATTTTCAATTCAAGGGGGGGAATTTTTATGAATACGGAACTGGAAGACAGACAGGTCCTCATTGTCGGAGACCGCTTCAGCGATTCGAGCTGCGTGATGGAACGCGCAATCGGACGTCTCATTGATGCGCTGGAAGAGAAGAACATCAACTCCATTACGACGGAGGATGCGGAAGAGGCGCTGCCGCTCGCCGCGACCAACATGGATATCGACGCCTTTCTTGTCGCGACGGATATGAAGGGCGAGCCGAAGGTTCGAGCGCTGCTCAATAAAATCAAGGAGCGCCAGGGACTCGTTCCCGTGTTCCTGATGGCGGACCGCGCGAAGACCTCGCAGAAACTTTCTCCGGAGCTGATGAAGCTTGCGAATGAATTCATCTGGATTTTTGAGGACAGCCCGCAGTTTATCGCCGGGCGCGTCGAGGGGGCGATCCGCCGTTATCGCGACCTTCTGCTTCCGCCGCTCATGAAGGCGGTCTGGGAGTATAACGAAGAGCATCATGAATACTCGTGGGCCGCGCCCGGACATCAGGGCGGAATCGGGTTCACAAAGAGTCCGGAAGGAAAGAAATTTTACGATTTCTACGGCGAAAATCTTTTCCGTACCGATACCGGCATCGAGCGTACCTCCATCGGTTCCCTGCTTGACCACGAGGGGGCGTTCGGGGAATCCGAAAAATATGCCGCGCGCGTCTTCGGCGCCGATGAATCCTATTCGGTCGTTGTCGGAACCTCCGGCTCCAACCGGACGATCATTCAGGCGACCGTCGCGGAGGGCGAACTTGCCGTCTGCGACCGCAATTGCCACAAATCCATTGAGCAGGGGCTTATCCTCACCGGCGGCGTTCCGGTCTACATGGTTCCTGCGCGCAACCGTTACGGAATCATCGGTCCCATTCCGCGCTCCGAGATGACTCCGGAGGCGGTCGCCGCAAAAATCAAGGCGTGTCCGCTCCCGAACCGCGGCGGCAAACCCGCCTATTCGGTTGTCACCAACTGCACCTACGACGGGCTTTGCTACAATGCCGCAAAGGTGGAAGAGGAACTCGCAAAAAGCAACGACCGGATTCACTTCGATGAAGCCTGGTACGGTTATGCCCGCTTCAATCCCATGTATGCGGATCACTACGCCATGCGCGGCGATCCGAAACGGCACAAAGGCGCAACGGTTTTCGCGACGCACTCGACGCACAAGCTGCTGAATGCGCTTTCGCAGGCGTCCTACATCCACGTCCGGCACGGGCGGCGTCCGGTAGATTTCGACCGCTTCAATCAGGCGTACATGATGCACGCCACGACGTCGCCGCTCTATGCAATCTGCGCGTCGAACGACATCTCGTGCGCGATGATGGACCGCAGCGGTGAATCGCTGACGCTGGAGGTGATCGAGGAGGCGGTGGACTTCCGCCTGGCGATGGCGCGTCTGTACCGCGACTTCCGGAAAGCCGGGTCATGGTTCTTCCAGCCGTGGAACGCTCCTGTCGTGAAGGATTGCAGAACGGGTGTTGAATACGAATTTGCGGATGCTCCGCGCGAACTGCTGGTCCGTGATCAGCGCTGCTGGCGCCTGAAGCCCGGCGAAGTGTGGCACGGATTCGATGGCCTGGAGGAGAACTGGGTGATGCTGGACCCGGTCAAAGTCAGCATTCTCGGTCCCGGAATGGGCGACGGCGGCGCGATGCTGGCGCATGGAGTTCCCGCCGCACTGGTTTCCGCCTATATTTATCAGGAGGGAATCGTTCCGACTCGTACGACCGATTTCCAGCTGATGTTCCTTTTCTCGATGGGAATCACCAAAGGCAAATGGGGAACGCTGGTGAACCGTCTGCTGAACTTCAAGGAGTTTTACGATCGCAACACTCCGGTTTCGGAAGTTCTCCCGGGGCTGGTTCACGACCACCCGGAGGTGTACGGGAATATCGGCGTCCATGAGCTTTCGGACCGGATTTTCGAGTATCTGAAAGCGGAGAATCCGGGAGCCCTTCTGAATGAAGCGTTTGCGAAACTTCCGAAACAGGAGATGACGCCCCGCGCGGCCTATGAGAAAATCGTCCGCGGCGAAGTGGAGTTTGTCCCTTCGGACCGTTTGCACGGGCGTATCACGGCAAATTCGATTATCCCGTATCCTCCCGGCATTCCGATGCTGATGTCCGGCGAGAATTTCGGCGGCAAGTCGAGTCCGCAGATCAGGTATCTGGAATCTCTGGAGAAATGGGACCGCGAGTTCCCGGGCTTTGAACATGAAACGGAAGGCGCAAAGGTGATTGACGGCAAGTACAATGTCCTTTGCATCATCCCCTGAAGGAGGTCCTGAATGAAGATTTCATTGGAACGTCTTTCCGAGATCGCCGCGGAGGAGTTCGCCGGAGCCGACATGGAGCTGGATAATTCCATTCGCGAGGATTTCAGCCAGTGGGCGCACAACGCCGCCGAGCATGAGTTCGACTCCGAGGATGAAGTCCGCCGCCGGCTTCGCGAAAAATTGCGGGAGAAGGAAAAATAACCGTTCCCGGTCCGCAGGATCTTCACATCCTGCGGACCGGCTCCGCGCAGGTTTTGCTCACTCAACTTCAAAGCTGAAGAGGTGCACGCGGGACGCGGCGGGATCCCACGAACGTTCGGGAATCAGACGGATGCCGGAGGCTTCCACCGGGGCAAAGGTCAGACGGAGATAACGCTTGCGGTTGTTCTCAATTTTCCGGAGAAGTTCCCATTTGCCGTTGCGCAGAATCTCAAGACGGGAGTCGCGCGCAATCGTGCCGGGAACATGACGCTCCGCATCGTCTTCCGGAATGCCTTCGATGTTCCGCATCCGCTTGGCGTCGCTGAAGTCGCTGTCGAAGACAATGCGGACCGAATGGAGACGCTCCGGAGCGGCGAACTCATAACGGCAGTCGGAGCCGAGGTCAATCCACGCTCCGTTGTCGGTGTCGCCGATGGAACGGTCGATGCCGTTGCGGAGCGCTTCATGCGAAATCTTCGCGGAGCGGCTCAGCGCGGAAACCTTGCGGGCGGTGAACGGAATGAACTGATCCTGTTCGAGGAGCGTGTCGCGCAGTTCCTCCAGGTGATCCAGACGGACTCCGCGCGGGGTCGTGTTGTGGCGGACCGCAAGCGCGGCCGCCGTGCCGATCGCCTGTCCCATTGTCGCGCAGGTCGCCATGACGCGCGTCGAACTCATTGCCATGTGCGTGCAGGAGATGTTGCGTCCGGCAAAGAAGAGGTTTCCGATGTTGCGCGAATAGAGGCAGCTGTACGGGATGCCGTAGGGCGAGGGGGCGGGGTGGTAGACGGTCGGCGCACCCGGGTAGTAGAACGCTTCGGGATGGTGGTTGTCCATGCTCCAGCCGCCGTGACAGACGGCGTCGGGGAAGTGTCCGCCGGCTTCGACTTCCGGCTGAATGAGGACGTGGTCGCCGACGTAACGGACGTTTTCGCGTTTTCCGGGGAGTTTGCCGATCCAGTCGAGCTCCCATTCGGCGGCGTGTCCGTCGGGATTGTTTTTGATGTATTCCCAGCATCCGTAGGCAATTTTGAGCAGTTCATCGCGGATTTCATCCGCATCGGCGATGGTGTCGCGCACGCCGCCGAATTCCATCCACCAGAAGTTGCCGCGCCGGAGATTTTCGCCGATGCAGTTCTTGCGCGGAACTGTCCCGTTTGTGTAGTGATACGCCCATTCAGGCGCGATGAACGGACGGTGCGGACCGTTTGTGCGGCGGAGCTGGATGAGAATAGAGTTTCCCATGGTCTTGGCGTCCGCCTGTTCCGGGGCGTGCGTTTCTCCGAATTCGGATGAAGCCTCGCGTCCGGCCCGGTATTCCGCTCCGGAAAGATGGAGAATGCTGTCGCCCGAACAGTCGGCGAAGAAGCGTCCGGAGATTTCATAACGGGTGCAGCTGTGCATGTTCCAGGCGGAAACGGAGACGATTCTTCCGTTTTCGACCGAGGCGTCCATGACGGTTGTGTTCAGCAGTAGCGCAATGTTCGGTTCGTTTCGGACAACGGTGTAGAGCACATCGTCCCAGATCGTGAAGCGGAGAGTTGGGTTGAGGTAATAGTTTTCGAGCAGGATTTCCTCCAAGATGCCCGCTTCCTTCTGGTCTTTTCCGTGCGCTCCGCAGATCCACATGCGGATTTCGCTGGAGGCGTTCCCGCCGAGCATCGGACGGTCCTGGACGAGCACGGTTTTGATCCCGTTCCGCGCCGCCGCGACCGCCGCGCAGATTCCGGCCATGCCGCCGCCGACGACCACAAAGTCGGCGGAAAGGTTTTTTTTCGGGATGATCATGACAGACTCCTTTTTTTCATTGTTTTTCCAATTATACTCCGGAATCCGCGCGGAAACAAGGGCGGGAGAGGGGGGAAAAGAGACTTTCGCTTGAAAATTCCGCATAGTGGAATTACAGTACTGCCATGAAAACACTGATTCTGAAAAAGACATTTGCCGTATTCGAAGCGCTGACCCGTGCGCGTGATCCGCTGTCGCTGAAAGAGATCTGCGCGCAGACGGGGATTACGCCGCCCGCGGCGAGCAGACTTCTTGCCGACCTGGTTGAAGCCGGATATGTGCACAAGGTTTCGTACCGCACATTCGAGCCCGGACTTGGCATGATTGAGCTCGGACAGTCCAGTCTGCGCCACAATTTTTTTCCGCAGAATGCGATTCTGCGTCTGCATTCCGAACTTCAGCTGATGGGCTGCGGCGGAGCTCTTGCGGGGATGTTCAACGACCGGCTGGTTTATCTGTATCATTCGTTTTTTGAAAAAGAACACCGCATATCATCGCTTCCGCTTCCGGAGCAGGCGCTTTCGCACTCCAACATCGCACTTGTGATTCTCTCCGTCCGTTACGGCGCGGAGAAGGCGCGGGATATGCTGCTGGCGGACGCCGATGCGCATTTCACCGGGACCGCGCGAGAGCGTCGGCGCAACTCCATTCTGCGCCGCATTGAGGAGTTTCAGCGCGACCGCCATGCGGTCTGGCTTGATGATTCCGGACACTGGAACCTCTGTTTCCCTCTGATGGACGGCGCGCAGGTTTACGGTCTTTCGTTTCTCGGCGATGGCGACCGCATTGCGCCGGAGCTGTTTCTGCGGTGCTCCGCGCTTGCGGCGGATATGCGCGGGATTCTTGCGAAGCAGTCCTGAATCATTCGAGTGTTTCGCGGCTGCGCTTGCGGTAAAGGGAGGGCGACACGCCGGTGCGTTTGCGGAATGCAGTGGAAAAATAGAGGGCGTTCCGGTAGCCGAGCCGTTCCGCGATCTCCTTCATCGAGAGCGTTGAGTGTGCGAGATGACGTTTCGCCTCTTCGATGCGCAGACGGTTCCGGTATTCGAGCGGCGAGACTCCGAGGTGCTTCCGGAAGAGCCGCATGAGCATGTGGATTTCCATTCCGTTTTCCTCCGCAAGACGGCGGACCGGTTTTTCTCCGGACGGGTTCGCGCGGATTCCGCGCACGATTCTCCCGAGCGGTTCCGGAACATCCAGTTCGCGTCCGCGGCTGAGTTCGGCCGCGAATCCGGTGATGAGAGTGTACGCCATTGCGGACAGTTCCGCCGCATCGGCCGGGTCGTCTGCGAGCATCCGTTCCGCAATCGCGCGGATTCCGGCAAGAAACGGTTCCGGATTTGCGAGACGGCAGACGTTGCGGCGGTTGAGTCCGAGTTCCAGATCCAGTTCATGTGCGAGCGTTCCGCAGAACATGATGCGGTAACGGTGGAAAAAATCTTTCGATCCCGCATGAAACACAATGTCGTTGCCCGGATGCATGATGTAGATTTCGCCCGGATTCACCCGTTCGGAGACGCCGTTCTGCGTGTAGGAAAGAGTTCCTTCGAAGAGATATTCAAAAGTGAGTTCGGGGGTGTTTTCAAAGCGGAACCAGCCGGTTCCCCGGCGCCGGACTTCGGAACAGTAGCGCGGCCAGAGAAGCTGTCCGTAAGGAACGGGGGTGCTCTCGCGGAGGGCCGTGAAAATTTTGTCGTTCCCGGTGAACCAGTCTTCGCGGTAATGGTCGACGCTGTTTCCGGGGCCGTTCTCTTTGATGATCTTCATGATGCTCCGTTCCGTTTTCGGATAATTTTGTTCAGAAAACGAATATTTTCAAGTCCTGAAACTCTTTTTTTATGAAAAAAGAAGGGTATAGTAGTGTTCAGAAAACAAAAAAGGAGATTTCGATGATTGCTGAGAACGGTCTGTTGAAATTCCGCGAGCCGGAAGGCGGAACGCGCTTCCGGATGGTGATTGCGGGCGACGTCTGTCCGTGCCGCGAGGGGGAAAAAATTGTCGCGGAGGGGCGTTCCGCCGGACTCTTTGCCAAGGTCGCGCCGTTTTTGAACGAGGCGGATCTGCGCGTTGTCCAGTGGGAGACTCCTCTGTGTGAACCGGAGAACCCGATTCTGAAGAGCGGACCGAATCTCTATGCGCTGCCGTCTTCCGCGGAACTCGCCGCCGCCGGCGGATTCGAGGTCGCTTTGCTTGCGAACAATCACACAGGCGATTACGGTCCGGGAATGCTTCTTCAGACGATTGACGTATTGAACCGCCGCGGAATCCGCACGGTTGGCGCGGGTGCGAATCTGGAGGAGGCGGAGAAGCCGCTGACGCTGACGGCCGGCGGAGAAAAAATCGCGATCTTCAATTTCTGCGAACATGAATTCGGCACGGCTCAGGAAAATATGCCGGGGTCGGCTCCTCAGCTTCCGCTCCGCAATCTCCGCGCGGTCGCCGAAGCCGCGAGGAGCGCGGACCGAGTGGTGGCGGCTCTGCACGGCGGACACGAATACAACCCGTTCCCGTCGCCGCGCATTCAGGAGCTATGCCGGGCGTTCGCCGATGCGGGAGCCTCGTTCGTTTTCAACTGCCATGCGCACTGTCCAGAAGGCGTCGAATACCGGAACGGAACGCCGATTGTGTATTGTCCCGGCAACTTCTATTTTCCGATCATGGACGAGGGCGGACTCTGGCGGTTCGGCTACCTGCCGAAGGCTCTGTTCGACCGGCGCGGCGTTTATGCTCTGGAAATTCTGCCGTATGCGTTCGATGCGGAACAGATTGTCCCGCTGGAGGGAGAAACGCGTATTTCGTTCTTCCGCTATCTGGAGACGCTCAGTGAACCGCTGGACGATCCCGCACGCATGAAACGGCTTTTTGAAGCGTGGAGTTCGCGCCACGGGTTCGGATATCTTGCGCGTTCGCTCGCGCATATTCCGCCGGGCTGGGAGGAACACCCGTCCGACCGCGCGGTTGCAAAGGCGATGCTCGGTCTGCGGAATCTCTTTTCCTGCGAGGCGCACAACGATATAGTCCGCTGCTTCCTCTGTCTTCAGGAGGAGAACCGCATTGATGAAGCCGCAAAACTGTTTCCGTATATGGAAAAACTTCAAAATCCCGAATGGGCTTGAGGGAGAGAATCTCATGAAAGTGAAAAACTGCCGTTTTCATTCCACCGAAAATTTTGCCGCATGGCGAAATGAATCCCGCCGCGAACTGATTGATCTGCTCGGCATCACCGAACTGCTGAACGGCGAACGCTGTCCGCTGAATCCGCGTTCTCTTTGGAAGCGTGAAAACGAACTCGGAACGATTGAGAAGATCGCCTTCGATTCGGAGCCGGGCGTGGAGACTCTGCTCTATGTCTGCATTCCGCACGGCGTGAAGCCACCGTATCATGCGTTTATCTGCATGCAGGGGCATACCACGGGAATGCACATGTCCATTGCGGTTGACTGGCGCGATGAAACCAAGTCCTCTCCGCAGATCCGCGACCGCGATTTCGCGATCGGCTGCATGAAGCGCGGCATTCCGGCGGTCTGTCTTGAACAGCGTTACATGGGCGAGCACAGCACCGATCCGGAGCATCAGCCTGCCTGTTACGAACCCGCCATGCGTGCTCTGATGCGCGGCCGCACGATTCTCGGAGAGCGCGTGTTCGACGTCGACCGCACCATTGATTATCTGGTTTCGCGCGGAGATTTCGATGTGAGTAAACTTGGCGTCATGGGAACTTCCGGCGGCGGAACGACGACGATGTTTGCCGGAGCCGTTCTGTCGCGTCCCACGCATCTGATGCCGGGGTACTGCTTCAGCTCGTTTGAAGAGAGTATCTGCGCGATGTCCCATTGTTCCTGCAACTATATTCCGCACCTGCTGGAGTATGGCGAGAGCGCGGACGTCGCCGGCTTGATAGCCCCGCGTCCGGTCGTGATGGTCAATGGACGTTTCGACCCGATTTTCCCGTATGGCGCCGCATGCCGCCAGTTCACCGCTCTGCGCGGGATTTACACTGCCGCCGGAGCCGAACCCGAATGCGCTCTTGTTGCGACGGAGGGCGGACACCGCTTCTATGCCCAGCCCGCCTGGGATGTCATGCTGAAATACTGGAACCGATAAAGGAGATATTCCCTATGAAAGTCAAGAACTGCCGTTTCAATTCCACAGAAAATTTTGCTGTATGGCAAAAAGAATCCCGTCGCGAGCTGATCGACCTGCTCGGCATCACCGAACTGCTGAACGGCGAACGCTGTCCGCTGAATCCGCGTTCGCTTTGGAAGCGCGAAAACGAACTCGGAACGATTGAGAAAATCGCCTTTGATTCGGAACCGGGCGTGGAAAACCTGATCTATCTCTGCATTCCGCACGGAGTGAAGCCGCCGTACCGCGCGTTCATCTGTCTGCAGGGACACTCCACGGGGATGCACACCTCCATTGCGGTCGACTGGCATGACGAAATCACTCCGCTGAAGATTGAAGGGGACCGCGATTTCGCGATCGGCTGCATGAAGCGCGGCATTCCCGCGGTCTGCCTCGAACAGCGTTACATGGGCGAGCACAGCACCGATCCGGAGCATCAACCGGCCTGTTACGAGCCCGCCATGCGCGCGCTGATGCGCGGAAGCACCGCCCTCGGCGAACGCGTGTTCGACGTCGACCGCACGATTGACTGGATGGCGTCGCGCGGGGATTTTGACATGACGCAAATCGGAATCATGGGCAATTCCGGAGGCGGAACGACCTCGATGTTCGCGGGCGCGGTTCTGCCCCGCCTGACTCATGTCATGCCCTCGTGTTCGTTTTCCTCTTTTGCGGACAGCATCTGCGCGATGCATCACTGCTCCTGCAACTACGTTCCGCATCTGCTGGAGTACGGCGAGAGCGCGGACGTTGTCGGTTTGACTGCACCGCGTCCGCTGGTGATCGTCAACGGCATTCACGACCCGATCTTTCCGCTGAGCGCCGCCAACGAGCAGTTCGGGCGTCTCCGCGCAATCTATGCGGCGTCCGGGGCTCCGGAGAATTGCGTGCATGTGCTCGGCGACGGCGAACACCGCTTCTATGCGGAACCCGCGTGGAACGCCATGCTGAAATTCTGGAAATGAAAAAAACTTTGCGGACTTCCGGAAAACATCGGGGAGTTCCGCTTGCATTTTTAAACAGGCGGTGCTATAGTAGTTCAGAATCTCACCAAGGGGGGTGAATTATGAGAAATCTGATTCTTGTCGGATCCGGTCCTGCCGGATTGACCGCCGCACTCTACGCCGGGCGTGCCGGACTGAACCCGCTTGTCATCTCCGGACCGCTCCCGGGTGGACTGTTGACACAGACGACCGACGTCGAGAACTATCCGGGTTTTCCGGAGGCCGTCAACGGTTATGAACTCATGATGAAAATGCAGGAACAGGCCGGACGCTTCAACGTCGAATTCCAAAGCGACGCCGTGGAGTCCTCTGAACTGAAAATGGGCGGCCCGCACAAACTGCATCTGAGTTCCGGAGAAACATTGGAATGCCGCGCGCTGATCATTGCCGCCGGTTCTTCTCCGCGCTGGCTCGGTCTCGATTCCGAAGAGGCGTTCAAAGGACGCGGTGTTTCCGCGTGTGCAACCTGCGACGGAGCATTTTACCGCGGTCTTCCGGTTGCCGTCGTTGGCGGCGGGGATTCCGCGATGGAGGAGGCTCTTTTCCTGACCCGCTTCGCTTCGGAAGTGACGGTCATCCACCGCCGCGACAAGCTCCGTGCCTCGAAAATCATGGCGGAGCGCGCGGAAAGGAATCCGAAAATCCGCTTTGTCTGGAATTCCTCCGTGACGGAGATTTTCGGGAAGGACGATGTGGACGGCATCCGCATGAAAGATGTCGCAACCGGAGAAGAGCGCACGCTCGCATGTAAAGGCGTGTTTGTCGCGCTTGGTCACGTTCCGAACACAAAGGCGTTCGCCGGACAGCTCAACATGGATGAATCGGGCTATATCGAACTCCACAACAACACCTCGTACACTTCGGTGGAAGGCGTGTTCGCCGCGGGAGACTGTGCGGACAAGCGTTACCGTCAGGCAATTACCGCCGCCGGAATGGGGGCGCGCGCCGCGATCGACGCCGAACGCTGGCTTGAAATGAAGAATTGAGCTTCATCACTTCAACATATTTTTATGGAGGAGACGATCATGAGCAATTTGGAACACACATCAATCGGAGTCGAGGAACTGGACCGCCGCAATGAGGAACTGCTTGGTGAGATTGTCGCCCTGCAACGGAAACTCCGTGCAGACGGATTCAGCGTCGACCGTGCCTTCCGGCGTGAAATCGTGAGGCTGATCCGCAAGTTCCGCCGCTGTTTTGCCGCCCAGGAACGCTGGATCGGGGAGCATGATTTTTCGATTCTGGAACTGCAGAAACGTTCGCACGCCTGGTTCCTCCGGGAGATCGTCCGCGCCGCCGCTTCGCTGGAATCCCGGCGGGAACGCGCGGAAGCTCTGGCTTCATTTGTGGAGGAGTGGTTTATCCGTCACATCCGCACGACCTGCTTTTCGCTTCGCAGCGAGACGCATCGCCTTTCCGCTTCTGCGGATGAGACCCGGTACGAGCTGGTTTCCGCGCCGCCGATGCCGCCTGTCCGTTCGCTCCGCTGGCTTCCTGCGGTGATGTAAGACAACTGCTTTGACGCGGCCGGACAGCGCGGGTTGTCCGGCTGCAACTTTTCAAAAAAAAGACTTTAAAACTTGAATTCACTCTTTTTTGAAATTATATTACCGGATGAAACAACCAACAACCAACTATAAGGAATTCTGCAAAATGGCACGCAAAACCTTTATCGCCGGAAACTGGAAAATGAACAAGACTGCCGCCGAGACGAAAGCTCTCGCGGAAGCTCTCAAGGAAAGCCTCGCCAAGTTCGGCGACACGGTCACCATGGCTGTCTGCCCGACCTTCACCAGCCTTGCGGCCGCGGTTGAAGTCCTGAAGGGCTCGAACGTCAAAGTCGGCGCTCAGAACATTCACTGGGCGGACAACGGCGCGTTCACCGGTGAAATCTCCGGCGCGATGCTGAAGGAAATCGGCGTGGAATACGTCATTATCGGTCACAGCGAGCGCAGACAGTACTTCGGCGAAACCGACGAGACCGTCAACAAGCGCATCAAAGCCGCTCTGAAATATGAACTCAAGCCGATCGTCTGCATCGGAGAGACCCTCGCCGAGCGCGAAGGCGGCAAGACGAACGACGTTCTCGCCGTCCAGCTCAAGGGCGGTCTCGCCGACCTCACCGCCGCCGACATGGCGAACATCACGATTGCCTACGAGCCTGTCTGGGCGATCGGAACGGGCAAGACCGCTACCCCGGAAATGGCGCAGGAGACCCACGCGTTCATCCGCAAGACTCTGACCGACATGTTCGGTGCTGAAGTCGCCGAGAACACGGTTGTCCAGTATGGCGGCAGCATGAAGGCCGAGAACGCCGCTGCTCTGACCGCTCAGAAGGACATCGACGGCGGTCTCATCGGCGGCGCCGCGCTCAAGGCCGACTCCTTCACCGCTCTGATCGAGAACGCCCAGAAGTAATTCCGCGTTTTTCAGCTGTTTCCGCTCCGCGTCCCCGCAAGAGGTCCCGCGGAGCGTTTTCATTTTAAATTTTAGAGTATTTACAAGCATCCCGGTTGAAAAATTCAAGGGGGATGCTATACTTTCTGAAAAGAACAGAAAAGAGTCAATGGAAATGAATCCTCAGGAATTTGATGAATATTTGCGGCAATCTGAACCGCACCGGAGCGAGCGGGCGCAGTCCTGGAAGACTGCAATCGGCTTGCAGGCGGTTGACGGGCTGAAGCCATCGTCTTATCTTTTGGAAACTGCGCGGCGTCATATCGAAGGTGACATTTCCATCGAAGAGGTGAAGAGCCTGATCGACAGCTATTATCAAACTCAGACTTCGCATACGCAGGATTCCGCAATGACCGAAGAGGCGGATAAAGTCTCTGCGAATATCGCGGAACTTTTGAATGAAAAAACTTTCACATTTTCCCCGATGGGATACATTTCGATTCACCGGCGGATATTCAATGGAGTTTTCAAGTTTGCCGGTTCTTTGCGGGATTATAATATTTCAAAAAAAGAATGGGTCCTGCGCGGAGATACGGTGCTTTACACGAGCGCTGCGGAACTTCGCATGACGCTGGATTATGATTTTGCGCAGGAAGCCCGTTTTGATTACCGCACTCTTTCTCCATCGGAAATGATTGTGCATTTTGCCCGTTTCATTTCCGGACTTTGGCAGATTCATCCGTTCGGTGAAGGAAATACGCGGACAACTGCGGTTTTTGCAATCAAATATCTGCGTTCGATGGGCTTTGATGTCAACAATGATTTGTTTGCCGCGCATTCATGGTATTTCCGCAACGCTTTGGTCCGTGCGAATTACCGGAATTACCAGAAAAAAGTAGAACCGGATTTTCATTTTCTGGAACAGTTCTTCCGCAATCTCCTGCTGGGAGAACAGGATGAATTGAAGAATCGCTATCTGCTGATTCAACTTCCGGAAAACTTCCCGGCAAGCACCCGGCAAACACCCGACAAGTACCCGACAAGTACCCGACAAGTACCCGACAAGTTCTCAACCGGAAATTCCCGCATTCTTGATTTGATTCGAGTTCTTGGAGATAAAGAGCTTTCTCTGAAGGAGCTGCTTGTCCTGTTGTCATTGAAAGATCGTGAAAGCTTCAGGAAATCTTATTTGGACCCCGCCATTCAGTCCGGCTTTGTCCGCAGTCTTTATCCGGACTCTCCGCGTCATCCCCGTCAGAAATATCTTCTGACCGAAAAAGGTCAGGCATCCCGGCGGAGCCTGGAGTGATTTTTCCCTTCATCCTTCCGCGTGCTCGCGCTGACGCTGGACTTCGGCGATGAAGTTGCTCAGATGCATTAAATCCAGTTTGCCGCTCGCGAGAATCGGAAGTTTGTCCACGCGCCAGTAATTCTGCGGACGCGGAATCCATAAGTTCGGGATGCTGCGTTCACGGAGCTGGGCGTTCATCTCGTCCGGCGTCATCTTGAAGGCGTCGGTGTAGAGGACAACCAGGGCTTCGCCTTTCACAGGGTCGGGAATGCCCGAAACGGCGATGCAGCGCTCCTCGGACCCCGAAAGCTCATTCATGACGCACTCCAGCATCTCGTGCGGGACCATCTCGCCCGCAATCTTGCTGAAGCGCGAAAGACGGCCGCTGATCGTGATGTAGCCGTCAATGTCCATGCGCGCAATGTCGCCGGTGTCGTACCAGCCGTCGGGGCTCAGAACCCGGGCGGTCTGGACGGGGGCGTCAAGGTAGCCCTGCATGACGTTCGGTCCTTTGACCAGCATCAGACCGTCGGTGTCGGGCGGAAGCTCTACGCCGGTGACGGGATCGACTATTTTCACGCAGATTCCGGGCATGGCGGCGCCGATGCTGCCGGGATGCCCGATCGTTTTGCCGAGCTCCAGAATCGAACTGCCGACGTTGATCGAAACAATCGGCGCAAGCTCCGTGCAGCCGTAGCCTTCCACAAGGGTGATGCGGCCTTTGGTGACCGCCGAGAATTTTTCCGCAATGTCCGACCGCAGTTTTTCCGCTCCCACAATCGCGAGGCGGACCGAATCAAACTGTTCCGGCGCGCAGCGGCGGAGGTACGACTGCATGAACGTCGGCGTCGCAAGCAGAATCGTCAGCTGGCGCTCCTTCAGGGCGCGTCCGACGAGCGTGCAGTCGAGCGGCGAAACCACGTAAACCACTTTGCAGGCGACAATCAGCGGCATCCAGAATCCGGTAGTGAATCCGAACGAATGGAACAACGGCAGATTGCCGAGAATCCGGTCTCGACTCGTCCAGCCCATCACGCGCATGAACGAATAAATGTCTCCGTTGATGTTGCGGTGTGAAAGCATGACCCCCTTCGGTTCGCCGGTCGAACCGCTTGAAAACAGGAGGACCGCCGTTCCGAAGAGGTCGCGGTGCGAAACCGGCGCGGCGATGTTCATCAGCTCCTGATGCGGCAGGACAATCGCGAGGAACGCCCACCAGAGTTTGGAGGCTTTCGAGATTCCCTGCGCGATGTCTTCCAGAAAGACCATTTCCGGCAGAGGTTCGCGCTTGAGTTTGGCAAGGAACTTCCGGCTGGTGAGAATGTGTGTCATTTTCGCTTTCCGGATCGAATAGCGCAGCGTTTCATCGGAGACCGTGAAGTTCAGGGGAGAGGGAACTTTGTCGGCGATCAGCACGGCGAGCAGCGAAACCGCGCTTGCGACCGTGTTCGGCAGGAAAACTCCGACGTATTTCGTTTCGGCGGGAACCAGGCGGCGTATGACGCGCGAAAGCACAAGCGCTCCGACAAGCGTCTGGAATGCGGTAAGTTTTTTGCCGCCGAAGTCTTCCATGATGACGCGGAAAGGGTGTCGTTTCGCGTGTTTGGCGAGCTGGTAGTGGATTGTGCGTTCCTCGGTTCGCGGCTGCAGTTCCGATTCCGCACCCAGTCGGCTGACCTCCTGACGGAGCTGGAAGGCGGAGAACGGTTTCGGCACCGGGGCGCCGATTGTCACGCTTGCCGGACAGGGGATCTCTTTCGGAATGCGGAATTTGACTTTTCCGTAGTAGAGACTGAAGATGCTGCCCCAGAGCATGCCGAGACAGACGGGGATCACCGGGACGTCAAGTTCTTCCGGGAGCATTCGTGAATAGCCCTCCTTGAAGTCGTCGGTCAGACCGTTGCACGTGACTTTTCCCTCCGGGAAGACGCAGACGATATCCCCGTCGCGGAGAGTGTTTTTGACGCGTTCGAACATCTCGTGCATCCGTCGCGGACCGTTTGCCGGGACTTCGATGAAGCCCATCATGCGGGCGAATGGATGAATCAGCGGGCGTTTGTAATAATCCTCGTGCATCAGAAAATGGATTGTGCGCGAGGTGCATGCCGTAATCAGCATGGCGTCGATGAAAGACGCATGGTTGGAGACCAGCAGGGCGGGACCCTGTTCCGGAATGTTTTCCGTTCCGCGGATGCGCAGGGAATAGAGGGTGCGGGTCAGCAGCACAACGAGGAAGCGGAGCAGAAGAAGCGGCTGGAGGATCATCGCGGCGAGCGTTGCCCCGAGAGTCAGCAGCGCTATGGTCACGAACATCTGCGGCGGCGTCAGCGCGGGCATGATGTGAACCGCCGATTCCACCCATGCCGGCGTTTCATCCGGAAGGTTCGCCGCGCCGATCATGACGAGAAAAACGACGGCGGAGGTCAGCAGAACGACGGCGAAGCTCAGGGCGTTGGAGAGCGCGAGCGCCGAACCGCGTGCGGCCGGAGCAAGCCTCTGCTGGAGAAACGCGCGGAGGGGGATGATGAAGAATCCTCCGCTGATTCCTCCGCAGATCAGCCAGAGGAGGGCGAGCGGATGCAGGAGCAGTCTGCCTGCAGTCAGCGCCGGCCCCGGGCAGCAGACTGCGAGCGGGAGGAAAACTGCAATGCCGATTGCTCCGAGCGGAACAAAACCGAGTTCAATCTTGCCGCGCGAGAGGCGTCCGCCGAGATAACAGCCGAATCCCATTCCGATTGCGGGAGCGAGCTGGAGCGCGGCGATTTCGAGGTCACCGCCGAATTCCGGGAGCGTGTATTTTGCAAAAAGGACGAGCAGAGTCTGAATCGCGACGCCGATTCCTAGAAAGAAGGCGTCGCCGAACGCCGCGAGGAAGATGGAGAGCCGCCCGGTAAGCGCTTTCCAGCCGAGAACGAGACTGCGCATGGTTCCGACGCGCTCGCGTCTGCGGTGGCTCTCTTCGTATTCCGCTGTCGGTTTGACTTTGAATGCGGCGACGATTCCAAGGAAGGACCCCAGGATGAGGAATGCGCCGGAGATGTAGAGGTCGTTGCGGATTGCGAGCCCGGAGGAGGCGAGCCATGCGGAGACGGTGCCGGAGAAGAGTTTGATGAGCGGAGCCGCTCCGACTCCCGCGATTGCCGCGATGAACGACGCCATGCCGATGTCGCCGTTCGCTTTGGAGAGCTCTTTTTCCGAGAAAGTTTCCGGCAGAATCGCCTGGAACGCCGGACTGAAGAACGACGTCTGGGCCGTCATGAGGAACATCACGCCGAGCAGGGATCCCATTCCCCATTGTGCGCAGTTGCCGAGACAGAACATGCCGAGGATCATTACGAGCAGTTCCCAGAATTTTGTGAGAATCAGCACATAACGCTTCTGTACGCGGTCGGTGAGGGCTCCCGCCGGGGCGGTCATCAGCAGAAACGGCAGAACGTAGGAGACAGTCATCGCGAACATGAACGCCGCGTCGCGGAAGTATCCGGCGCCGGAACCGATCACCGCGAGAACGGCGAGCATTTTGAATGCATTGTCGTTGAACACTCCGAGGAACTGTGCGAAGAGCAGCGGAAAGAGGCGTTCGGAGTACGGTCTGGAAGCGAGGTAGCCCGGCATGGCGATTCACTTCCCGTTATTTTGCACGGGGAATACGGATGCGGTCGCCGATGCGGAGCATATCCGATTTCATGTTGTTCGCCTTGCGGATGGCCTCGACGGGGATTCCGTAGACTTTGGAAATTTTGCTGAGAGTGGCGCCGGGCTGAACGATATATTCTTCGTAATCGGCGACCGGTGAATCGTTCCGTTCCTGCGGCATGGCGGCGGCGTCGGAGAGTTTCTGCGCGAATTTTGCGAGCTGCCTGTCGCGCTTTTCGGCATCCTGTGTGATGGCGCGGCGGAGTTCCGCCACTTCGCGGGCCGCCTGTTCGCTGCTGCGCGTCGCGGCTTCGACCTGACGCTGAAGAGTCTGCATGCCGGCGTTGATGCGGGCGTTTTCATCCTGGAGAGAGCGGACCTGCTGGGTGAGCGTTCCGACGAGCTCTTCATAGTAGCGTACGGCTTCCTGCGGATTGCTGAACGACGTCTGGGCCCAGAGCGAGCCGGCGGCGGTGAACGCGGCGGATGCGAGAATCAGTTTTTTTATCATAAGACACCTCTCTTTTGCTTTGACTCAGTATTATACAGCCGGATAAGGTGTTTTGCAATCATTTAATAAAAATATTTTTGATATCCGCGCTTGACAAAATGAAAAACAGTGTTAGTTTAGAACGCAAATAAAAAAACGGAACGCTCTCTACAGGGCAAGGAGGCTGAAAATGGAAGAAAAGAGAAAACACCAGAAGAACAAATTGTCCAAGACAAAAAAACAGTTCTATTACGATCTTCTGATGAAAGCCCGCGGGGAATTCATGACGCAGGTCAAATTTCATGCAGATGAAGCGTTGACCTCGCACAAGGATTCCGCCGGCGAACGTGCCGGAATGGCGACGCACATGGCGGATCTCGGAAGCGACAATTCCCGGCATGACCTGGAACTCGGACTCATGTCTTCCGAAGTCGACGTTGTTGAGATGATTGAAGAGGCGCTTCAGCGCATTCACGACGACGAATACGGGATCTGTCTTGACTGCGGAGCTCTCATCCCGGAAGCGCGTCTGGCGGCAAAACCGTATGCGCGTTTCTGCACCAAGTGCAAGGAAAAACGCGAATCGTTTGAAGATCCTTCCCGCAGAAGCAGATGATGAGCATATTCACCGGTTTTCTGCAAACGGCTTACCGGAAGGCAACGGCGGCGGCTTCGGTTCTCGCCGTCGTTTTCTATGTTCTCGACCAGATTACGAAAGAGATCATTGACCGTACGGTTCCGCCCGGAACCATGTCGCAGGTCATCCGTGATTTCTTCTACATTACGCATGTGACGAATCCCGGCGCGGCATGGGGAATCCTTTCCGGACGCGGCTGGCTGCTGCTCGCAATCTCTTTTGCAGCGTTCGCGGGAATAGTCATTTTTCTCCGCAAACTCACCGACGGGTATCCGGAGCGCATCTTTGCCCTGCTTGCCGTCTGTTCGGGCATCGCGGGCAACTGCACCGACCGCATTTTCCGCGGGGAAGTCGTCGATTTCCTCCTGTTCTACATCGGCAGTTATCAGTGGCCGGCGTTCAACGTCGCGGATATCTGCATCTCCTGCGGCGTTTCTCTGTTTGTCATCTCCTCGGTCCTGCGCCCGGAACGCGCAAAGAAAAAGGATTGACATGCTCCCGTTTCCCGTCATCATGGGACCGACGGCGTCGGGCAAATCCGCGCTCGCTCTTGCCTGTGCGCGCGCATTCTCCGGAGAGATCATCTCCGCGGATTCCATGCAGGTCTACCGCGGGCTCGACATCGGAACGGCGAAGCCGTCTCCGGAGGAACGGCGGGAGATTCCGCATCACCTCGTCGACGTCGTCGATCCGGAAGAACGCTTTGACCTCTTTTCGTTCCGCGACCGTACGGAAGAACTGATTGCGGAGATCCGTTCGCGCGGGCGTCTTCCGATCCTCGCCGGCGGAACCGGACTTTATATCCGCGCGGTGGTTTACGGACTCGACCGGATGCCGGCCGACCGCGAGCTCCGCAGAAAACTGGATGCCGAGTTCGACAATCCCGAAGGCTTCGGGCGTCTGAAGGAGATCATGCGCAAACTCGCGCCCGACGATTACGAAAAAAGTTCCATGCACTGCCGCCGTCTGATCCGTTCTTACGAAATCAATCTTCTGACGGGAAAATCAATGTGCGAACTTCAGAAGACGTGGAAGAAGGCGGGGCCGCGCCGCGATGCGGTGCAGTTCGTCCTGCTTCCGGATCGCGAGGTCCTGAAGGAGCGGATTCGCCGACGCTGTGAAATCATGCTGGAGTCCGGCTGGATTGAAGAGACGCGCCGTCTGCGGGAACGCGGATTGTTTTCCGCACCGACCGCATGGCAGGCGCTCGGGTATCCGCTCGTCCGCGATTTTCTCGACGGTCTGATTCCGCGCAGAGAGCTTGCGGACCGGATTGCGACTGCGACCTGGCAGTTCGCCCGCAAGCAGCTGACGTGGTTCCGCGGTCAGCATTCCGAAGCTCTTCCGCTGGATATACGCAAGCCGGAAGCCGAACTGGTCTCAGAAATCAAATCCGCCCTGGAGCGGAATGCATAGCATGTTTTTCCGGAGCGGATTTTCCATAAAAAAAGGGGATCTGCCTCCGTGCCCTCCAAAACGCGGACGCGGCAGGCGTCCAAGCGGAAGCAGATCCCCGTGGGGTCAGTAGCGAATGGCGAGAGAGCCGTCTCCCCAGGCTCTCATGCAGGGATTCGCAAATTCCGATTTTTTGTAGCGGATGACGCTGGTTCCGAACGACTGCACATGTCCATCGAGCATTCCGATGTTCATCCGGTTCTGATGGCGGATTGCGCCTGGGTACCATGCTCCGGAGGAGAACGGCGCGGGCGTGTCGTTGAAATCCCAGTAGCTCGCACAGCCGCCGGAGTTGCGCAGATCGGTGTAGACGTTCTGGTTCTGTGCGTTGCGTCCGGGGAGCGTGTCGGCAAAGTAGCCCGTTTTGGATGCGGGGAACTTGGCAAAGGCGGAAAGACGGTGCGGAATCAGCTTTTTGCTTCCGCCGTTCGTCATTTCGCCGAAAGACATGATGTTGACGCCGTAATTGATGCCTTTTTCATTGAATATGAAATTGGGTTCCGCCGGGTCGTGAAACACTTTTTTGTCCAGTTTGTAGCGATCCTGAACAATGGCGTTCCAGTGGGTTCTGTTGTTGATGTACCCGTGGATGGTCCAGTCGTCGAAATCGTTGGTGTAGAGCATCGCGGTCCGCGTAATCTGCGAGAGATTGTTGAGACACGCGATGGCATGAGCTTTTCCGCGCGCCGCATTGAGCGCGGGGAGGAGCAGGGCGGCGAGGATTGCGATGATCGCAATCGTTACGAGAAGTTCCACGAGGGTGAATTTGCGTGTTTTCATGACTGTTTCTCCTTATTTCATGCCGTTTACGAGTTTTCCGTTCATGCGGTACCGATACATGTTCTCGCCGAATTCCCGGGCGGCGCGGGTCAGCTCCGGATACGGGGTGTCCGCAACGTCGACAAAGCCGAGCTGATAGCCTTCTCCGTCCCAGCGTCCGGTGAGCGGCTGGTCGCGGAACTGGAACCAGTGCGCTCCGACGATGGCCGGGTTGACCAGCAGCCCCTGAAGATACCTGGTGTATGCGGTCGCGCGTTCGTTCTGGTCATACACCGGGCAGAGGCTTGCGCTGAACATGCCGCGGTCGTAGGTCCCGAAGTGGAACTCCCCGATCAGCACAGGCTTGTCGTGAAAGTTTTCAGTCACAATGTTGGCGAGACTGTATGAGTAGGAATTGACACTGATTACATCGCAATGTTCCGCGGCGGCGCGCCAGAAGATGTCATTTTGACGGAATCCGACGAAGCGGCAGCCGAGATAGAGCCGCTGCGGCGCCGCGCTCTTGATCCCTTTGCGGCAGAGCGAGAAGTAGCGGTCGGCGAAACGCTTCAGAAAATCCTGCTGGTCGTTGCGGAACTCTTTGGCCTTCATGAAGTTGTGGTTTTTTGCGACGGCGTTCCAGTCGGCAAACGAACTGTTCCAGGCTTTGTTGAGCGCATCGACGGTTTTGTATTTTGCCTCGAGTCCGCGCACGAATTCCCGTTTTGCGGGCTGATCGGCGGGGGATTTCATGACTCCGTCGAAGATGTTGTTGAACTGAAGTTCGTTGTCGATGAAATAGCCGATGCACATCGGATCGGTCAGCGACTTGCGGACGTCGGAATTCGTTGCGGCGCGGTCGCGCAGAATCGAAGTCATTTTAACTTCGAATTCCGGGTCGAAGACGTCGTAGAATTTCACTTTGCTGCCGCGGAAACGGGGAAAATCCTTTACAAAGTCGCCGAGACTCAGCACGTAGGGAACCTTGCCGAGTTCCATGAAGGCGGGGGAGGACCAGTTGCCGATGGTGTTGATTCCCCACGCGCGGTAGCGCTTCACGAGCGTTTCATAGAAATCGCGGTCGTAATCCGTTTTCCCGTATTTCTTCTGAAGGTTCCAGTGTGTGAACGGGAGCATTCCGTCAGCGGGAACCGCGCGGGAGAACCAGTGCGGATGCCTGCGTCCCGGAGTGGCGTCGGTGTGCGTGCGGCTCACATCAAGTCCGATCGACCAGAAGAGATGACCATCGGGGTCGACGAAGAACCATTTGCCCTGATATTTTTCCGTGCGGAAGTTCCCCGTCGCCTTGAGTGCCGGTCCGTTTTTCCATCCGCCGAAGCGGTCCCATTCCGCGGGGGGCTGGGTCGCGTCGAGTTCGGCAAGTTCCTTCTTGCGGTTGGCGACGAGATCGGAATCCGTGTGGATTTTTTCTTTCCATTCCGCATGGCGGTACTGTCCGTAGTCGTCGATGAACGGGAAGTAGTTTTTTGCGGCGGCAACTGCGCGGTCCGTCTCAGGTTCACCTTCCAGACGGAGGTTCGAGAGACGGCAGTCGACGAGGATTTCCCCTTCGGCTTCGAACGGCCACTGCAGTTTGAATTCAATTCCGTTGATTGCGGCAGTGTCGAGCGGGGCGCGGAGATTGCGTCCGTCTTTCGGCGCGGCGAAGAGCGAAGCGTGTGGCAGATAGAGCCGCATCGTGCGTTTTTCGCCCGGATTGAGTCCGATTCCGGTGTTCACCGAACGCAGCGGGAGATCGACGTGACTGGAACTTGCCTTGTCGCGTCCGCCGCTGGAAATGTGCATGGTGAGACGCATCTGGCGATCCGGCGAGAGGTTTTCGACGTCGACTGCGAGGAAGCGTGCTTTGGAGAAGTCGAATTTTTTTCCTGCGGGCGGAGTGATCAGCGCGCCCGAATCCCATTCCGCCGTGCGCGTGATGAGACGGATTCCCTCTTTTTCGAGTTTCGCGGATGCGCGGTAGCGGGGCTTGACCTGTTCCGGGGCGAGCTTCAGTTCCGCGGCGAGGGCGGGGAGGAACAGCGCCGAAGCGAGAAGCGTTCCCGCCGCGAATGACAATGTTTTGATTTTCAGCATGATCAACCTTCCTTTCCTTCTTTTTCGGGAACGTTCAGTTCAACATCCATGACAACGGAAACGCGCGGATGGTTCGGATTCTGAATCCGGCGGAGCAGTCCGTCCACGGCGCGGTTCAGCAATTCCGGAAGATGAAAATTGACAATCCCCGGAAGCGGAACGAAATCTTTCAGCAGGAACGACGAGCCGCAGGAGATGACATCCGTCTTTCCCGGGCGGCGGGCGATTCCCATCAGATTCAGCGAAGAACAGAGCTTGTATGCGCTCATCTCGTTGAATGTGAAGAATCCCGCTGCATTTCCGCATTTTTTCAGAGCGGCTTCCAGTTCGGGAAGAAAACTGCGGCTGTCGTCGAGATCATAGCGCAGAAAATGCGCGGGAACGCCCGCCGCTTCCATTTTCTTCCGGAACGCGTCGATTCTCATCGAGGGGAACGGTTCGTGCTGACGCCAGCCGACGACGCAGATGGTCGCCTTGTAGCCGTTGGCGAGGAAGTATTCCGCCGCGAGTTCGCCGGCCTGGGCTTCGTTGATGGTGTAAAGATCGTCGCTGCCGTGATGAAACGCGTCCAGGACGGTCACGCGGGGGAGCCCCTTGAGCAGGTCGGCGCAATGGTCCGGAATCGAATAGAATCCGATTGCTCCGGAGAAATCCTCTGCGGGATTATCCATGCGTTTCAGTTCCTCAAGCGTGTGCATCTCGAAGTCCAGACGCTGCTCGCCGAAGCGTTTGAGCAGGGTGTTGATCATCATGAGCGCAACCGGGTCGTCGTCCGTTTCGTTGCCGTGCAGCAGAAGAAGCGGTTTTGCGGGAGGGACGTTTTCGTTTGTCTCGCGTTCGTTCTTTCTGCGGTAGCTGCGCGGAACGTAACCGGTGGTTTCCGCCGCCTTCATGACGCGGCTGCGAAGTTCCGGCGAGACCTGGTCCGAGCCCCGCAGCGCGAGCGACGCCGCTCCCGGAGTGATCCCCAGAAGCTCCGCAAATTCCGCCATGTTTCTTGGTTTTCTGGTTCCAGACATTGCTGTAACTCCTTTCCTTCAAAAGTGTTTCCGGGAACAATATAACCGGCGGAGAAAACAATGTCAATATTATTTAGAAGAATATTTAGAAAATAATGTTTAGGAATGTTTAGTAAAGAGCAAAAAAACGGCGGCCCGCATGGATGGAATCCGCCGTTTTTGAGTTCCGGTTATTTGAAGCTGCGGACAGCTTCCTCCGCACATTCCGCGAGGAACCTGGCGTCCGGATCGCTGATGCTCTTCGGGACGAACTTTATGTCCGCCGCGGTGCGTTTGAAGAGGAAGATGTACCAGACGCAGCCTTGAAGGTATTCACCGCGCCGGTTCAGATGAATGGTGTCGCTGTCGATGTGCAGCATGCCGTCGCGCCGTTTTATCCAGTAGAACTTTCCGACGACGTCGCCCGCCTGCTTCGGGAGGTCGGGCGGGTTGAGGGCTTTGCGGACTGCGGGATCGCAGGGCTTGAACTTGTCCGCGGTTTTTCCGCGCACGATCTGCACCGCGAATCCGGTGGGGATGATGCGGAAGCCATGCTTTCCGGCGAGCGCGCGATAATTGTTTGTGAGGCGTTCATACATGCCGTTCTGGTCAAATCCCCACTTTGGTTTTGGAAGCATGATGCGCGGGTCGTCGGCGCGGTAGGACCAGGTCTGCTGGATGACGATTTCCGCTTTCGGCTGATGCCTGCGGATCATGCCGATGAGCTCCTCGGCGAAGCGGAAACTTTCCGGATTCCAGCTTTCGTGACTCGCCTGCTGAATGGTGACGATGTCCCACTGGTCCGCAGTCAGCAGGTCCTGAAGCGAGACTTTGTTTTTCGGGCGGTTGTCCAGGTTGAGATTTGTCCAGTACGGACGGTGCGCGGGGGCGGCTTCTGATTTTCGGTATTCCGCGCAGTGGCGCTGCATGGAACAGCCGCCGATCATCGCCTGGGCAAGTTTGAGTTTGTCCTTTCCGGAGGCTTTGACGATGTTCGGGAGATCGCGCAGGACGCTCTGCGAGAAGCTGTTGCCGATCATCAGGACTTTGAGTTCCTCCGCTCCGCAGAACGCGGCTGCGAGCAGAAAAACGGCTGCGAGTGAGAATGCTTTCAGGTTCATGCAAAAACTCCTTGTTTACAGGTGGATTTCTGTTCAGCGGCGCAGGCGTCTGCGCCAGGAGACGAGACTGCGTTTGGTGGTGATCAGGAAGAACGCCGTCAGCAGTCCCGCCGGCGCAAGGAAAAAGACCCATGTTCCGAAGCAGCGCAGAAGAATCGCTCCGAGCACCGCGCCGGAGATGAAGAACGCGATCACGCCGTAGTAGTGCATCGCCTTTCCGAATTCCCTGCGGTCGCCCTCGAATCCTTTGTAGAGCGCGTCGGTTCCGGAGCGCAGATTTCCGGTACACATGGTGGAAGCGAACGGCAGACCGTTCACCCGGCGGAAGGTCTGGACCTGGAGTGCGCAGACGAAGGCGATCAGCGAGTTCACCACAAAATCAAAGTCGCCGGATGGGATGAAGTAGAGGGGAAGGAGACAGAGAATTTCCAGCAGGATCACCGACTGGTTCCATGAAATGCGGCGGAGCGGTGAGAGACGGCGCCGGATTGCGTTTGCCGCAAAGACGCCGCAGGCGTACGAGAGGATCGCCATGAGATAGCGTCCGCTCAGCGTCCAGTTGCAGTCGGCGAGGCTGAGCCCGAAGAGCACCATGTTGCCTGTCACCGCGTTCGCGAAGACATGTCCGCGGTAGAGATAGGTGTAGATGTCGAGGAATCCGCCGACCACGCTCAGCACGCACGCCGCCGTGATCCGCTCGGAATCGGATGTCATGGTTACAGCCATCAGTCGATGTTGATTTTGAAGGGTTTCTGTTTCAGTCCCGCGGTGAAGTCGGAGACGAGTCCGTTGATGCACTTTTCGGTCACTGCCTTCGGGCAGTTCATGCGGGAGACGGCGAACGCCTCCATGTCGCGGAAGGTGATGCAGAGGGGGAGGGGGAGCGTGACCGGTTCTTTTTCCTGCCTGCAGTATTGTCCGGCGCGTTCGCAGAGTTCGTCGACGCCCATCACAAGGCGTCCCCAGGTCGCCTGAAGCGCGAGTTCGGAAACGGGCTGCGAGAGGTTCATGACGTCGGCGAAACGCAGAAGGGAAATGTCGATTTTGAGCGCGGCGAACAGGCGGCTGACTCCGTGTACGCGCAGGATTTCCCCGCCGATCAGGTCTTTGAGGTTGACCGAGGCGAGCGTATGGAAATCGGATGGTTTCAGAAGCATGACGTCGTCGCCCGGCTTGAGCGGAACGGGAGCGAGACGCAGCACGGGCATGGAGGTTTCGCGGTCGCGGTAGTGACGGGCAAGTTCAACCATCAGGCGCGGCGAACAGGTTTCAAATCCGATTCCGAGCAGAGCCTGAACGATTTTCTGCGCAATGACCCGCAGTTTTTCATCGGGGAGGGAGAGGGACGGGCTGATTGCGCCAAGAACTGTTTTTTCGTTGACCGGAACATCGGAAACGGCGGTTGTGACGGCGCTGCGCTTGAAGTCGGCGGCGACATGCGGGTAGCCGGATTCTTCGAGCGCGCGGATGATCATGTTTTCCAGATCGCTCTCCTTGATTGTACGGTTTTTCGTGGAGAGCAGGGCGAATTCGATGGAGAGCGAGAGATCGCCGGCGATCCAGGACTCCGTTTCGCCCGCGGCGATGCAGGCGCGGATGATGCGGGTCTGAATCTCCTCCACGTCAAACGGAACCGTGGAGCCGTCCGCGCGGAAAATCATAATCGATGTGTTGCTGAGCTGAATCATGAAGACACCTCAGAATAGTTCTTTTTTGTTGCGCAGAATTTCGCGGTACTTGTCGAACACGCCCGCTTTCGAGACGAAGCCGATGTACTTGCCGTCGCGCGTGACGGGCAGCAGCCAGGTGTGCAGACGCTCGAACAGCCGGGTCGCCGCGCCGAGAGTATCGCGGTCGGAGAGCGCGGGAGGCGCATCCGACATGACGTCATAGACAAGCGCGACGTCGTACAGGTTCGAATCGAGCAGGAACGGGCGCACGTCGTCGAGCGTGACAATTCCCACAATCGCTCCCTTGTCGTCCAGCACGGGGAAGACGTTGCGCTGCGACGTCATGACGTTTTTCAGCAGGGTGCGGAGATTGTCCGAAACGGAAACGGAAATGAAATCGTCTTCGACCAGTTCCCCGATGGAGACTTTTTCCATCAGGACGGCTGTCTGATTCGGTTCGGCGGAGCCGCCGTGCTCTTCGATCTGGGTTTTGTAAACATTGTATTTCGTGATCTTTTTGCTGATGAAGCAGGAGAGGGAGGCTACGATCATCAGCGGAATGAAGAGCCGGTATCCTCCGGTGATTTCCGCGATGAGGAACATGCCGGTCATCGGCGCGTGCATGACGCCCGCAATCACTCCGCCCATGCCGACGGCGATGAAGTTGACTTCGCTCAGATGATAATTTTCCGCCGCAACCATATTCACAAACCGTGCGACGCCGAATCCGGTGAAGGCGCCGATGAACATGGAAGGCGCGAATATGCCGCCGTCGCCGCCCGAATCAAGCGTCGCCGAAGTCGCGAACACCTTCAGCAGAACGAGCAGAAAACAGACGCCGAGAAAGAGCCAGCCCGTGCCGACCAGCGTTCCGAACGGACAGTCCTTCATGATGTAGCCGTCGCGTCCGTCGACGATGGCGGAGATGAAGTTGTAGCCTTCGCCTTTGAGCGCGGGGAGCATGAGGAACATCAGATAGAGAATCGCGCCTCCGGTGATTGCTTTCAACCACGGATTCTGAAACACCTCCCAGCGTTTGCCGAGCGCGACGGAGGTGCGGATCGTGTATGCGGAAACCAGCCCCGCCGCAATGCCGAGCAGAACGTAAAACGGAATGTTGATCGAACTCCATCCTGTGCTGAGCTGAACAAACGGCTGACTGTCGCAGAGCGTTTCCGAGACGACGGCCGCCGTGGCGGACGCCATCAGGAGCGGAACGAGTGCGGGAACCGAGAACGCCGGAAGGAGAATTTCGCACGCGAAGAGCGCTCCGGCGACCGGGCTGTTGAAGATCGCGGAAATTCCCGCGCCGCCGCCGCAGGCGAGCAGAAGCGTGCGCGTTTCGAGTCCGGTCCGCAGAAATTTCGCCACATTGGAGCCGATCGCGGAACCGGTCAGCGCAATCGGAGCTTCGAGCCCCGCCGCGCCGCCGAGTCCGACGCTGATTCCACTGGTGACGAGGTGCGACCAGCAGTGCTGGGGGGGAATGCTGCTTGTCCCGTTCGTCGTGGAGACGATGACGTTCGCAAGACTCTTGTCGTATTTCCCCTTCACGAAGAGTTTGACGAAGATGACGCAGATGACGATGCCGATGACCGGCATTGCCGGCGCGAGCCACATGACCCACGGACCTTCCGCGCGGCGGGCGACTTCATGGAAATATTCGGTGATGTTTTTCAGCGTGACCGCCGCCAGCCCCGAGAGGAGACCGACGAAGATGCTGAGGAGAAGGATATACCCCTGGACGCCGAACCACTGCCGCAGCACTTCGGTGAACCGGAAGACGCTGAGGTGCGCATATTTCAGAAGAAGCTGATGATGAAATTTCATTGTTCCGCACCGGGGACGGGTTTTTTGCGTTTATCCCGGTTCATGGTGCGGATTTCCTTGAGGAACTCGTCGAGGTTCTGAAAATCCTTGTATACGGAAGCGAAACTGATGCATGCGACTTCATCGAGATCGCGGAGCGCTTCGATCGCGCGGGCGCCGATTTCAACGGACGGAACTTCGCGGTCGTAATCGTTTTCAATGGAGAATACGAGTTTGTTGACGAGAGCGTCGACCTGTTCCTGAGTGATGGCGCGTTTCCAGCATGCTTTTTCGATGCCGGTGCGGAGTTTTTCCCGGTCGAAGTTTTCCCGGGAGCCGTCGCGTTTGATTACTTTGAGTTCATTCGGCACGATTTCTTCGCAGGTGGTGAATCGGAATCCGCAGTTGGAACATTCGCGGCGGCGGCGCACGCCCGCTCCGTCCTTGATGGAACGCGAATCGACGACTTTATCGTCCTGACATGCACATTTCGGGCATCTCATTTATAAAAGATCTCTTTCGTTCGTATTTTTTGCTGGCTGTGATAATATACAGCATCGCTTTGAAAAATCAAGGAAATTTACCTTGTAAAACAGAATTTTAACATTGGAAAACGGGTGAAGTGTCGCTCCTTTGCGCCTCAAAAGCCAGGAGATTTGCTCCGCGTTTCGTCCGGCTCCGGAGTGTAAAAAACAGCAGGCCCTGCAGAAAATTGCAGAGCCTGATTTGCCGGCGTGGTAGACGAACTCAGTTTCTCGTGAAGTTCGTTACATCGTCGCCGATTTCATCGGGATAGAACGTTTGAGACTTAAATATATCTTGTTTTTCGTTTTCGCAATCTTTGATGCTCTTTTTTGTTGAACCATCTCCCGCTAGTTTATCTCCTCCAAATGAAATCAGGTCATAAGAGGTCGAGGAGTTGAAAATACCAGGATTCAAACAAATAAGTTTTCGCCCCCATCCATCCAAAAAGTAGTATTTCCTGTGATTGGCAGAACCATTGGTTTCTTCTAATCGGATTCCGCGAATTTTGAGCCCGGATGCTGTTGGATTTGTTGAGGTGGATTGAGGAAGGGTTACATCGTTGAATGCTGTTATCCACTTCAGATCATTTACGGTCCAGTCTTTAGGAATTTCAATAGCCAGAAAAGGGGTCAAGTCACTGCCGTTTTTATCTTCAGTTACAGGATAACTTCCCGTTTTCTCATTATATTTTTGAAACGCCATCTCAATCAGCTTGATTGTGGTTTTCGTCTGGGTTTCGGCGACTTTGTTGCGGACGTAGCTGGTGATGCCGAGTCCGGTTGCGGTGAGGATGCCGATAATCGAAACGGCAACGAGAATTTCCACAAGAGTGTAGGGTTTGCGCATGTCTGTTCTCCTTGATTTGAGGTAGTATATCACCGGAAATGCGTTCTGTCAAGCGGTATTTAGACGGGAGGGCCGTTCTTGCGGAATTCCCGCGGCGAGACTCCGAAATGACGGCGGAAAAAGCGCGAAAAATAAAATTCGCTGCAGAATTTCAGTTCGTCCGCGACCTCGCGGATGTTCCGCTCTCCTCCGGAAAGAAGGTGCGCCGCCCGGCGCGCAAGAAGACGGTTGAAGAACAGCTTCGGACTCTCCCCCGTGTCCGCCGTGAATTTTTTGATGAACGTCTCGCGGTTCATCCGCATCACTTCAGCCATCTGCGCGATGTCGATTCCCATGTATGTGTTCCGCTGCAGAAAAGCGAACAGCGGTTCGTAGCGCGTGTAGGAGGGAAGATGATTTTTTTCCAGTTCCGGAGCTCCGGGCAGACAGCGCAGAATTGCATCCCAGCAGAGAGTGCGGAGCGATGCGGTCATGTTCAGACGCGTGGGCTTTTCCAGCATTTGGCGGATCAGATCGCAACGTTCCCGGTTCTCCTCGTGCCACATGCGTTTCCGCTGTTCCAGAAGATCGATTCCGTAATAAAGTTCCAGGTTGAAATGGATGGAAAGCAGAAGCAGGGATTCGTTCTGATCGTGCGTGATCTCGTGAAATGCAGGCAGCAGAACAGCGGTATCCCGTTTCAGCGGGACCGTGTCATTCCGGTGCTGAAACGAGGAGTCGCCGTCGCTCTCCAGGATGCAGACCAGCCGGTTGAGGGGGAAACAGCTTTTCCACTTTCCCGAGTTGCGTCCGTAATAAAACGTGTTGAAGTGCAGCTCCAGCTGATTGCAGAAGGGGTGAATTCCGTATTCGTTAAAACTTGTCAGTTGAATGATGCCCACGATGCGGCTCCTTTTTTCAGAATATAGTCCGCATTTCGCGAAAAGCAATGGAGAGATACTCAAAAAGATATGTTTTTTGCGTTTTTGTGCATTCTCTTTTTGAAAATCCGGTGTATTGTATCAGAAAAGCAAGGAGGTTCGTATGCAGAAGACATTTGAAGAACTCAAGACGTATTTGGAAAACCAGTATCAGCATTCGTGCATCGATCCGGATTCCGGAATTGATCCCGAACTGCTGAAGACTCAGATTTTTGAATACTACCGGACCCACCGTGATGAACCGCTGATCACCGTCCGCGCAAAGTCTCTCGCCCGCCTGATGCGCGAAACGCGGATCGGCGTCGACCCGCTCGACCGCTTCGCCGATCAGATGAACGGCGGAATCTTCTACGAGCTCCGCGAAGAGATTAAAAAGGACGCCTATTCCGTCTTTTCGCAGGAGTTCTGGCGCGGTGTTTCGGAGTACTGGGAGACCGGAACCTTCATGTCCTGGCTCGATATCAGTCACACAGCGCCCGACTGGGCAAGCATTCTGAGACTCGGTGCGCCCGGACTTCTCGCCCGTGCCGAAGGTGCGCGCAAGGAGGCGAAAACGGAGAAGGAACGCGTTTTCTGCGACGCCGCGATCTGCGTGCTTGAGGCTTTTCTGGAGCTTCTCCGCCGTTTCGCCGCGCAGGCGGAAAAGGTGAACGCGCCCGACGTCGCGGAAGTTTTCCACGCCCTCGCCGAACGCCCGCCGCAGACTTTCCGCGAGGCGCTCCAGCTGGCGATCATCTACGACCGCTGTCAGGAAATCGAAGGCGAACCGCTGCGTTCGCAAGGGCATTTCGACCGTCTGTTTTGGCCGTTCTACCGCCGTGATCTTGAGCAGGGAGTCCTGACGCGCGAGGAGGCGAAGGAACTTCTGAAATTCATGTGGACGAAGATTTATGCGCAGATGAATCCGAACGGGAAAAACTTCTGTTTCGGCGGACTCGCCGCGCCCGGAGTCGACGCCTGCAACGACCTTACAAAACTCTGCTTTGAAGTTCATTTTGAGCTGAACCGCATCAATCCGAAACTATCGTTCCGCGTCCACAAAAACACGCCGGATGCGATGCTGCGCCAGGTGACGGATTCCGTCCGGTCCGGCAGAACTGCCGTTGTATTCAGCAACGACGACCTGGCGTTCGAGATGCTCCGCCGCCGCGGGAAAGCGGAAGAGGATATTTACAACTACACGCTCATCGGCTGCTACGAGCCCGCGATTCTCGGGCGCGAAATGTGCTGTTCCATGTCCGCCTGAGGAAGCATGGTAAAACCGTTTGAGGCGGTGTTCAACAACGGCTGCGCGTTCACCGGCGAGCGGCTCGGTCCTGAATGTGCGCTTCCCGCAAATTACGCGGAATTCGAGGCGGAATACTTCCGTCAGCTCGACCACGAACTCGTCACCGCAATGGAACGGACGAAGGTTTTCGAGCGGTTCTGGGATAAAGTCAATCCGTCGCCGCTTCTCTCTTCGACGATGCCCGACTGCATGGCGTCGCGCCGCGACGTCTCCGATGCGGGGACGCGCTACAACACCAGCGGCGTCATGCTCGCCGGACTCGGCACGGTGGTGGACTCTCTCGCCGCCGTCCGGATGCTGGTTGACGAACGCAAACTCTGCACCGTCGCGGAACTTGCGCAGATTCTCAGGAACGACTGGAAGGATGCGGAACATCTGCGTCTGCTTGCGCTCAAGCGCGCCCCGAAGTGGGGCAACGGCGATCCGCGGGCGGATGAGCTCGGAACAAAGCTCATGACATTCGTCTGCAGCCGCATCAACCATACGCCGAACGCGCGCGGCGGAACGTTCCAGACGGGCGAATGGTCGATTGACAACAATTTCACGTTCGGACACAAGACCGGCGCCACGCCGGACGGGCGTCATGCGGGCGATCCGTTTTCGCGCAATACCGGCGCATCGATCGGCATGGAGAAGCACGGCGTGACCGCGTTATTGAATTCCGCGGTGAAATTCGACCAAGCGGAATGTCCGGACGGCGCGGTGCTCGACGTCATGCTGCATCCGAGCGCGGTTTCCGGTTCCGACGGCGCGGATGTGATCGCCGGACTTGTCCGTTCCTATTTTGCCGCCGGCGGACTGATGATTCAGTTCAACATCCTGAATGCGGAAGACCTCAGGAAGGCGCAGGAGGAACCGGAAAAGTATGACGACGTCCAGGTGCGCGTCTGCGGCTGGAACAACAAGTTCGTCAATCTTTCGCACGAGGAGCAGAACGCGTTCATCGCGCAGGCGGAGGCGCAGCAATGAGCACCGCGCGAATCGTCGATGTCAAGCATTTCGCCGTACATGACGGCCCCGGAATCCGCTCCACGGTTTTCCTGAAGGGGTGTCCGCTGCGCTGTCTGTGGTGTCACAATCCCGAGTCGCAGCGTCCCGGTCCGGAGCTGGCGATCCTTGCAAAATGCGTGAAATGCGGAGCCTGCGCCGCCGTCTGTCCGTGTCACCATGTGGAAAACGGCGTGCATACGCTCGACCGTGCGCGCTGCATCGCCTGCGGAAAGTGCGTGGATGCGTGTCTGTACGATGCGCTTGTGCTTTACGGACGCACCGTTTCGCCGGAGGAATTGATGCCGGAGCTTCTTGCCGACCGCGTCTTCTATGCTCAGAGCGGTGGAGGCGTGACGGTTTCCGGCGGCGAGCCGCTGCTGCATCCGGAGTTCTGCGCGGAGCTTTTCGAACTTCTGCGCCGCGAGGGCGTATCCTGCGCGGCGGATACCTGCGGCGAAGTCCCGTGGAGCGCATTTGAAACGGTTCTCCCGCTCACCGATCTGTTTCTGTACGACTTGAAACAGATGAATCCGGAGGCGCACAAAGCCTGCACGGGCGTCGGGAATCAGCGGATTCTGGAGAACCTGCGCCGTCTTTCGGAGACGGGCAAGCCGATTGAAATCCGGATGCCGATCGTCCCCGGTCTCAATGATTCGGAAGAGGAAATGGAGTCGGCCGGAAGTTTCCTCGGCGGACTTTCGAACATCACGGGCGTGCGCCTGCTGGCGTATCACTCGTTCGCCCGTTCGAAGTATGCTTCCGTCGGACATCCAGACACCATGCCGGATGCGGAAACTCCTTCCCAGGAACGTCTTGCGCATCTCGCGGAGATTCTGCGCGGACACGGCGTCGCCGTTCTTTAAGTTCCTTATTCATCTTGTCGGCGGAATCCGTGCTTGCGGATTCCGCTTTTTTTTTCAATATCGGATCAGAACAATTTCCGGCGGACAATTTATCCGGAGCGGAATCCAGGTCGCGCCGATTCCGGAGGAGACGATCATGGAAAAATCATGGTCTTTCAGCTCATAACATCCGTATTCGAAACGTTTCCAGTATCGCGAAGAGGTTCTCAGAGCTCCGAAAAACGGAAGGCGGAGCTGTCCGCCGTGCGTGTGTCCGCAGAGCGCAAGATGAAAGTGCGCGAGTTCATCCGGCAGGAGTTCGGCGACGGAATCGGGATTGTGCGAGAGCAGAAGACGGAAGGGCGCATCGGAATGTTCTCCGTAAAAATGCGGAATTCCGATTTTGTAATCATCGAGTCCGTAAACGCCGAGTCCGCCGCGGCGAACGGATTCATTGACGAGAATCTCCCATCCGGCGCGGTGATAAAGTTTTTCGATTTCACGGAACGGAATCCAGCTTCTGCGCCGCTTGTCCCAGTTTCCGGGAACGGCAAAACAGCCGCGCGGCGCTTTCAATCCGGCAAGCATCTCCGCCGCTGCGGGGTAGCAGACGGAGTTCGTGACGAGATCGCCGCCGAACAGCAGCGTATCCGGCTTGAGCAGGCCGACCGCTTCCGCGAGCGCTTCCGCAAGCCAGTCCGTTCCGAACCAGGAGTGGTGTGTGTGCGGGGCAAAGAGATTGCGGATGGTATGAAACTGAATGTGCGCATCGGTGAAAAAAAGAAGCGACTCTCCGCAGGGATTCGGGAGAGCCGCCGCATATTCGTTCAGGAGCAGACCGCCCGGAAGGAAGCGTCTGGAGAGACGGAAACTCCGGGGGGATGCTGTGCGCCGGAACAGCCGGGTTGAGGCGGAGCCTGTTTTCCGGTAGTCCGGCATTTGAGAATCACGCCTCTTCGGCGAGTTCTTTTCTCATGGTTTCGGGCAGGGCGGAAACCGCTTTGACCGTGCGGTCGCCAAGACCGGGCAGCTTGATCTTGTCGCCGACCTTCGTGGTCGTGAGGATTTCGCCGAGTTTTGTCTTGTAGGAGATGCGGTTGTTGTCCGGATCGCCGTCGAGAGCACCGAGAACGTAATAATCGGTTGTTTTTCCGGAAGGATCTTCGAGAGTGACGGTGGAACCGAGAACGACATGGTCGCCGATCTTGACATCTCTGAAGTTGGTTGTCTGGATGGTTGCCACGAGGTTTTCGAGTTCGGCGCGGCGGCGGTGGAGGAAGCGTCTGCGTTCCTTCGCGGCGTCGTATTCGGCGTTTTCCCGGAAGTCGCCGAATCCGCGGGCGTGTTCGATCGCCTTGACGTTTTCAGGGATCTGGACGGTGACGATGTCTTCGAGTTCCTTCGTGAGTTTGGTGAAGGACGCCTGCGAGGTGATATCGGGCTGCGCTGCCGGAGTTTCGGCTTCGCCGACTCCCATGAGACGTTTGCCGCCTTCGTTTTCGATGTGGGCGCGGAGTTCATCGGAGTGACGCGCCAGTTTGACGAGCAAGCTCTGACATTCGCCCATCTGGAAGGTGCGGACTCGCTGGAGAGCGTCGATGATCGAGGAGATATCGCCGTCGGCGTTCGCAATCAGGAATTTCTGGAATTCGGCCTTCTCGAACAGGGTGCGTTTGAGTTCGCGTTCCGCCGCGGTCCACTCTTTCGGGAGTCCTTCGGCGGAGATCGCCTCGGCGACATGATCCATGTCGACGATGGAGACGAGGTTGCGGGGGAGTTTGGAGCGGTTCTTCCAGAGATAGAGGAGCACGTCGGAGGAGAGGGTGTGGCGTTTCGCAATGGTCGAAGCGACGGTTTTCGGATCGAGCGCTTCAAAGAGAGTGTTGAGACAGCGGAGCGGGAGGGCGCAGCCGAGTTCCGCGAGTTCCTCTTCGGAGTAGACGACTTTCGACGCCTTCACGAATGCGGGGAGAAGCTTCATGGAGATGTGCCCCCAGACTTCGAGCTCCTTTCCGACATGAGCGGCTGCGACGTCCTCCGGCCAGAAGGGCGCTTTGCCGCGCAGAGGCTGGAACATTTCCGTGAGAACCGGCATCGGATTGACGGCGGCGAGCATCGCAATGCAGTCGCCGAGCATCGTCAGGTCTTTCGGGGAGATCGGCGTGTGGAGACGTCCGAAGAGCTTTGCAAGCTTGAGGGTCTCTTCTTCTCCGAGTTTCACGCCGCCGGAAGCTTCCTGCGGGATGAGGAGGGTGTTAAGCTCGAGGATGCTTCGGGCGTCCCAGGGGGCGCGTTTGCCGCGCGCCGCAGCTGCCTGCGGCGCCTCATTCCACCAGGTCTGGAAAGCGTCGATCGCCATGCACTCGGGAACGAGAATGCGGGTCACGATCTCTTTCAGACGGGTTTCGGAGAGGTCGGTGAGAGCGTTGTGACTGAAGATTTCCCTGAATTTCTGAACGGCGGGGAGGCGGTGTTTGTCTGGGACGAGAATGTTGAACATTTCCGGATTCGCATCGAAGAAGACGGCGGACTGAATCGCGGAGCTGACGGGGAGGGAGAGAAGGTTGCCCGCCGCGAGGGAGTTGATTCCGAGGGTCGCGGTCCCCTTGTCGATCGAGGCTACTTTGCCCCAGATTTTGGAATCGGAGAGGTAAGCGAGGCATCCGGATTTGATCTTCTGGAGCTTCTTGAGTCTCGAGGCGACTTCGGATGCGGGAACTTCGGCGTCTCTTGCGCCGATCGCCTTCAGAACGGTCTGGCTGGAGATGTACGGCGGAAGCATGAATTTCGCCGCGTTGTGGAGCGCGTTCCGGAAGAGCTGACCTTCAAGGGCGTCTTTTTCGGCGAGTTCCACGCAGACTTTCGCCATTCCCTCGTCTTTGGAGATGCCGTCGTCCCAGGCATCGAAGAGGGAATCGAAATTGGCCTGTGCGGCCCGGAGCTCCTGCACGTCTGTCGATTTGATTTTGTTGAAAAGTTGTTGGATTTCATTTTCCTCGCCGGAAAGCGCGGCGACAATCAATTCTTCGAGTTCAGCAGCCATGGAAGCTCCTATGCATTGTTGTTTTGTTCAATATATTAAAATACACCAAAAACGTTCATTTTACAAATTTAAAGCGAAGAAAAATACGATGTTCCTTCAGATTTTTCCCTGATCCGGCAAAAAAAACGGGTTCCCCGGACTTCTCTGGGGAACCCGCTGATGGAAAAAGAGTTTCTCAGGCGAGATCTTCTTTCGAGAGGGTCTTGTCGACGATTGCGCAGACGCAGGAATCGGACCAGACGTTTTCCGCCGTTTCGATCATGTCGATGATGGTGTAGATCGGGAGAATGATGCCGAGGATGCCGATCGGCGCGCCGGTTCCGGACATCAGCGAGAGAGTCAGGAAGTAGCAGCCCATCGGAACTCCGGCGTTGCCGACTGCGGAGATCACCGAAATCAGAATCCAGAGAAGGATCGAGGGGAGGGTCAGTTCGACACCGCCGTTCTGCATGACGAACAGCGAGGTCACGAGAATGAACGCCGCGCAGCCGTTCATGTTGATCGTGCAGCAGATCGGCAGGATGAAGCGCGCGACTTCCGGTTTCGCCTTCATGTTGTTTTCCGCCGATGCGATTGTGACCGGCAGGGTTGCGGCGGAACTCTTGGTGAAGAGCGCCATCAGCACCGCCGGAAGCATGTTGCGGAACACGCGCAGAGGATTGATTCCGCGGATCAGCAGGAACAGCGGAAGAATGATGAAGAACTGAATGACGTTTCCGCCGAGAACGACCGCGACGTATTTGCCGAGCGTTCCGACTATCACGCCCGCGGACATCTGCGCGGAGAGCTGTCCCGCGAACGCCACGATGCCGAGGGGCAGGGTCCAGACCAGTGCGCGGATCAGCGCGAACAGCAGCTCCTGAAGTCCGAGGACGCCTTTCAGAAGGATCTGGATGTTCTCGGACGCCTTCATCACCGCGAGGGTCAGGCCGGCGGCTGCGGAGACGAGCAGGATGCTCAGAACGTTGCCCGTCGAAAGCGGCTTCAGAATGTTGTCCGGAACGACGGAGAGAATGTGGTCGTAATACGAGAGCTTGCCGAGGTTCTGCGGCACGCTGGACTGTCCCTGCTGGATCAGATCGACCGGCAGGTTGCCCGGGGCGATGATCTTGTAGAGAATGACGCCGACGACGGAGGCCGCGACAGTCGTGAGCAGGGTGTAGACGATGGTGTGCAGAAAGATGCGTCCCGTGCCCTTTTTCGCTCCGAGCGAGGCGAGGGTGGTCAGAATCGTCAGCGCAATGGTCGGCACCGCGACGAACTGGAAGAGCCGCGTGTAAACGGTTGCGATGAAGTCGAAGAAGTTGTTCAGCCATGCGAGACCGAGCGTTCCGAGCACTCCGCCGAGCACGAGCGCCGACATCCAGATGATGAACTGTTTTCCGTTGAATCCGGGTTTCTGTTGTGTTGTGTCCATTTTGATCCCTTATGTTATTTGTCGTAAATCCAGGGTTCTTCAAGGGTGAAATCCGCATCGGGGAGCTCCGGGTTGAGCACAAAGGAGACGATGCGCGTCACATCCGTTTTGCCGGCGGCGGAAACGAGAAGTTTCTGCGCCATCTTGACTCCGGAGAACCATGCGTAATCCTCCGAGATCGCCGTGTAGAGCGTGCGCCCGCCGTCTTCCAGATAAAGTACCGTTTCGAGACGGTGCGTCAGATACGTTTCCGCGTCGATATAGAAGACGTACGGCGCGATCGCCGGGTCGTCGGTGCGGCAGATCAGACGGTAGAACTTCCGGTTCGCCTGATAGCAGACGTCGATATCCACGCTCTTGAAAACCTGCGGGAACTGATTGCCCGGCTTGAGCATCCCGAAGAACGCCTTGACGAGGTTGAGCGGCGTGCCTTCCGGAATTTTTGTGTTCTTCATATTGACCGGATTGATGTACCACGCTTCATTTTTTTTGAAGAGGAGCATCTGGAACGCCTTGCCGTTTTTGATGGAAACCTGCTTGAGGGAATCCGGCGCTTTGAAGAGAACTACGGCACTGTAGAAATCGCGGGAATTCCGGTCGGATACGGATTCAACCTCCTGGACGAGCCGGTAGGTCTTCGCCGCGGCGTACAGCCCCTTCGGGTCGGTGGCGGCGGTCATGCGCTTGTAAAGCTCTTCGACTGTGATGTCCGACTCTTCGCCGGCCTCCAGCTCAAGCAGGTCCTCGCGGAACATGGAGCAGCCTGTTGTGAGCGCGAGCGCCGAAAAGAACGCCGCAAGCGCAAGAAGTCGCGGAAATGCAGTTTTCATAACCTTTTACCTCGGAGTGTTTGTATTTGATGCGCCGGTCCAGACGGAGTGGAAAAATTCCCCTCCCGGACGGTCGGTGCGTTCGTACGCGTGCGCGCCGAAAAAGTCGCGCTGCGCCTGAATCAGATTTGCGGAAAGATTTGCGGAACGCCAGGAATCGAACCAGGCAATCGCGCTTGAGAATGCGGGAACCGGGACGGAATAGGTGACCGCGTCGACGACGGCAAAGCGCCAGTTCTCTTCGAGCCTCTGAAGTTCCGTCCGGAAGAACGGAGCTGTGATGAGGTTCGGGAGCTCCCGGTTTTCCGAATACGCTTCGCGGATATTGTCAAGCAGTTTTGCACGGATGATGCAGCCTCCGCGCCAGATGGATGCGATCGCCGGGAGATCAAGTCCCCAGCCGAATTGCTCCGAAGCTGATTTCATGATGTCGAAACCCTGCGCGTAAACACAGATCTTGGAGGCGTGAAGCGCGTCCTCCGCATAATTGACGAGATCTTTTTTGTGCTGTTCGCTGAAGATTGCGCTGACTTTGCGCCGTCCGGGGAAGAGTTCGGAAATGCGCATCCGTTCCGCTTTGAAAGCGGAGACCGCACGGGCGAACACCGCTTCCGCAATGGTTGCCGCGGGAATCCCGAGTTCGAGCGCCGCTTCGGAAGTCCAGCGTCCGGTTCCCTTCTGTCCGGCGCGGTCAAGGATCATGTCGACCATCGGACGCCCCGTTTCGGGATCGGTGAACTCCAGAATTTTCGCGGTGATTTCAAGCAGATAACTTCCCTGCGGGCCATCGTTCCAGCGGCGGAAGATTTCCGCAAGTTCATTCATGGAATAATCGTGAAGCGAACGCAGAAGCAGATACGCTTCCGCGATCAGCTGCATGTCGGCATATTCGATTCCGTTGTGTACCGTTTTGACGAAATGTCCGGAGCCGCCCGACCCGATCCATTCGCAGCAGGGCGAGCCGTCGGGCGCCGTCGCGGCGATTTTTTTGAACAGCGGTTCAATGAACGGGCGCGCTTCGCTGTTTCCCCCGGGCATGAGCGAGGGACCTTTCAGGGCGCCCTCTTCTCCTCCGGAAACGCCGGTTCCGACAAACGGAATTTTCTTTTCCGCGAGCACTCTGACGCGCCGTTCGGTGTCGCGGTAATGGGAGTTGCCGCCGTCGATGAGAATATCCCCTGGTTCGAGGAGCGGCAGCAGCTGCGCAATGACGTCGTCGACGGCGCTTCCCGCCTTGACCATCATCATGATTCTGCGCGGTCTCCGGAGCGCGGCGCAAAGCTCTGCCGGCGAATATGCGGGCAGAATGTTTTTGCCGTCGGCGCGTCCGGCGATGAATTCGCGGGTGCGTTCGGGCGAACGGTTGTAAACAGCGACGGTGAAGCCTTTGGACTCCATGTTCAGAACAAGATTCTCCCCCATCACAGCGAGTCCGATCATGCCGATGTCGGCAAGTTTTTTTTCAGACATGTTATGACTCCTTCTCTTGTCTTGTGCGGTTGAAAATTTGAATGGAGATCAGAATTCCTGCCATGCGGCTTTGCCGTCGCGGTCGCGGACCAGAATTTCCATTTTCTTTTTGAGAGAGGCGAGTTTTTCCTGGCAGTACGCGGCGATTTTCGCGCCCTCTTCAAATTTGGAGATCATTTCATCAAGCGGCACTCCGCCCTGTTCCATTGTGGAAACGATGTTTTCGAGTTTCTCCATAGCCTGTTCAAAAGTCAGGCGATGAAGTTCGTCCGGCTGTTCCGGCTGAGCGGGTTGCTGTTCTTCCGCCATATCAGTTTCTCTTTCCGCCGAAGATGCGCAGGAGATAAAGGAAGAGGTTGACGAAGTCAAGGTAGAGAGTCAGCGCGCCGAGAACGGCGATTTTCTTATTCGTCTCCACGTCTCCGCCCATCGCGATGTAGAGATGTTTGATTTTCTGTGCATCATACGCGGTGAGACCGACGAAGATCAGAACGCCGGCATAGGTGATGATCCAGTCAAGCCCGCTGCTCCGGAGGAAGATGTTGACGATGGAGGCGATGATGAGCCCGAGCAGTCCCATGAACAGGATGGAGCCGAACTTGGAGAGATCGCGCTTGGTCACGGAGCCGTATACCGCCATGACTGCGAACGTTCCGGCGGTTGTTGCGAACGCCGCCGTGATCGCGGGGAGGGAATAGATGAGGAAGATGGTTCCGAGCGTGATTCCGTTGAGAGCCGCATAGAACGCGAAGAGAGCGGTTGCTGTCGCCGCGCTCATCTTGTTGATTCCCCAGCTGACCGCGATAACGAGTCCGAGTTCCGCGAAAATGAGAACTCCGGTCAGAATCGGATTCTGGAAAATGAGTTTGGTGAGAGCCGGCGTCGTTCCGACTGCCCACGCGCAGAGAGCGCTGATTCCGAGCGCGAAAGTCATCCAGTAATAGACGCCGGTGAGGAGCGTTGCGATTGCGGAGCCCGAGCGGGTTCCGATTTCTGTCGTCATTCCGTTTCGATACATGATAACCCCCTTTAGTTGAAGTTTTTTGTTTCCGTATAAATTACTCTCTTTTTTGCAAAAATCAAGGAGGAAAATCAACACGGATCCGAAAAAGCCGAAGCCCTGCGCGAACTCGCCGCCATCGCCGCCGATTCCTCCTCCGTCCGATCCGAATTCAATGCCGTCCGTTCTCTCCCTTTGCCGAAACACCCCCACGGGCGTGGGGAAGAGACTTTTCGTGCCTGAGGGATAATTAGTCGCCCAGAAACACCCCCACGGGCGTGGGGAAGAGAGGCAATCGCCGTTGTAGATAGTCACATCGTTAGAAACACCCCCACGGGCGTGGGGAAGAGCGGTTGAAAATAATGCCCCTATCTGCGTGTTCAGAAACACCCCCACGGGCGTGGGGAAGAGACACTTCCCTTCTGTTGAGCAAGCGTATAGACGGAAACACCCCCACGGGCGTGGGGAAGAGATTTTCATCCTTGTTTTCGCGCGCGTCTCGCCAGAAACACCCCCACGGGCGTGGGGAAGAGGATCACAAAGCGGCAAAAGAGAAAATCCGCGCAGAAACACCCCCACGGGCGTGGGGAAGAGTTTCTCCAGCCCCGGCAACGTGCGCCGAAACCGGAAACACCCCCACGGGCGTGGGGAAGAGGGAAATACCGTTCGGAGCGAAAAGGTGCCGTCAGAAACACCCCCACGGGCGTGGGGAAGAGTACCCCAGCAGGAGCGTATTTTCCTGCGGCACGGAAACACCCCCACGGGCGTGGGGAAGAGACCCTCACATGCTCAAACGGCGTTTCATGGTGAGAAACACCCCCACGGGCGTGGGGAAGAGGTCCGCGTCCTCCGCCAGCCAGTCTTTCCAGCAGAAACACCCCCACGGGCGTGGGGAAGAGGTTCACAGCGTCAGCCATGATTTTTTCTCCTTAGAAACACCCCCACGGGCGTGGGGAAGAGCAATTCTCCCGCCCGTTATTGCGTCCGACGGTGGAAACACCCCCACGGGCGTGGGGAAGAGGTTCCTGAAAAGACAATGGGGAGCACCGTGCCGGAAACACCCCCACGGGCGTGGGGAAGAGTTGTTCAGAACCTGAATCAGAACCGTCGACCAAGAAACACCCCCACGGGCGTGGGGAAGAGTTTGAGACGCAAACTTTTACGGTAAGCATCGTAGAAACACCCCCACGGGCGTGGGGAAGAGCGGAACCGTGCGAAAACTGCGGAAGCAAGCTGGGAAACACCCCCACGGGCGTTGGGAAGAGACTTTTCTGCTCATACAGCCTTTTCCTTTCTCAGAAACACCCCCACGGGCGTGGGGAAGAGTGAGTTCCGGCATAGTCTTCCATTTTGAACCAGGAAACACCCCCACGGGCGTGGGGAAGAGGCTTGCGCGTTATTCGCCGCTTGCGCTTGCTGAGAAACACCCCCACGGGCGTGGGGAAGAGCGTGGACGGCGGCGAGCAGACGCGCGCGGAGAGGGAAACACCCCCACGGGCGTGGGGAAGAGGCCATCCCGATATACACTCCCGTATATGTTGTAGAAACACCCCCACGGGCGTGGGGAAGAGCTGATGCTCTTCAATCCGAGTAAATCTGCCGCGGAAACACCCCCACGGGCGTGGGGAAGAGTTCTTCACAACGTGACGCTGAAATTTCACAATAGAAACACCCCCACGGGCGTGGGGAAGAGGCATTGTGTACAGCGACTAACCTTATTCAGCGGGAAACACCCCCACGGGCGTGGGGAAGAGCGAAACTTCCCGCGTCAATCGCCATCATAAGCAGAAACACCCCCACGGGCGTGGGGAAGAGGGTTCAAAAATGAATCTGGAGCAGATGTCGTTGGAAACACCCCCACGGGCGTGGGGAAGAGGCCGCTGCTGGCGCGCCGGTTCCCGAATTGCCGGAAACACCCCCACGGGCGTGGGGAAGAGAGCACACTCAAATTTCAAACAATTTGAGTATTATAGCATATTTTTTCCATTTGTCAAAGAGCCAGGTTCGGTCTGTGCTGATTTTTCTATAATCAGCTGCAGTCCGGATATGGACGTCAAAAGCTTCGTCGGCATGCCTTTCGCGTAAATGCGAAAGTGAGGGGCCTGACGGATACTTTTGAAAATCAAAAGTCCTGAAGCCGGGGGACAGCGTTCCATCAGCATGTCGACGACGTTGTCGGCCAGAGCGTCTGTGATGCCCGAAACAAACACGTTCGGACGGGGTTCTTCAAACCACAGCTTCAATTTTCCGCGAACTGCCGGCGGAAGACTGTTCGCTGCAAGCACAATCATTTTTTCAACCCCAGAAGTCCTAAAACGTCTGCCGGACACTTTGTCATCAGGTCGAATTCACAAACCCTCCGGCGAAAACGTTCCAGAACCAGCTTGCGGTTGCAGTTTCCTGCAAGTTCAGCCGTCAATGAAAAGGCAAGGTCAAATACAAGTTCCGCCTTGTAAAGGTCCGCAACATCATATACGAACGGCAGTGGAGAGCCTGAATGCACAAAACCTGCTTTCGGAGAGAGGCCAAGCGCGTTGAGAATAGAGGATACCAGCGCATAAAGCGCGGAATTACATGATGTGATCAGTTTGTTCGTCATATCGGAAAACTCAAATTTTCCCGGTTGGTACGAGCGTCCCTGCCAGAGAACCGGATACTTCCGTGCCAAAGTCTCATAAAGTTCACGAACCCGCCCGCCTTCCATCACCATCAGTTCTTTCAAACTCTTGCCGCGGACCTTCGCTTCCGGAAAGCGGCAGAGAAACATTTTCCGGACGATTCCGAGAGATTTCTCCGGATCGGCTGCCAGTTCAAGCTGATGTTTCAGATTCCGCGTGTCGGAGGTCGGAGTCTGACCGACGGCATAAAACATCAGAGAGTCTTCGCCAACCCAGCAGACCGTTGTATTCAATGCCGCCAGAACTTTCATCGCTTCATGAGTAACGGAGGTGCCAGGTCCCAGCAGAAGAGTCATGACCGTCGCCGCGGGAATCCGGATAACGCCGTCTTCGGCCGAAATCCATTTGATGCTGGAGTCGTCGATCTCAATGCGTCCGTGCTCCAGATAGAGAAACGGGTAGCGCTCGCGGATTTTCGGCAGATCCGCGAGCGTCGTTTTGAGAATGATCCGTTCTCCCGCCATTCAATTCGTCCCGAATGGGTATTCCGCATGGATGATCCAGCGGTCCCGGTAGAGCTTGTTTGTGCCGAAACGCAATGGAACATCGTTCAGCAGCTCGACGACGGAAAGATCTTCCGGGGTCTTTATTTCCTGAATCAGGTCCAGTGGAATCAGCGGAGCTGTACGCGAGGCGTCCGCGTTTTTCCGGGCGATCATCGCATTGACCGCCTCAAATGCTTCCGTTTCCGTTGAAAACATTCCCTGGAAAATCATTTCCGACGGGACACAGCATTTCCGTCCGAGATAGAGATCATAAACCGGATTCTGCAGCGCCGCCGCGAATTTTTCCGCCAGTTCATCCGGCAAGCCGAGAACGGCGGCAAAACAACTGTTCTGCAAATATTCCCGGTAGGTTTGCTTGATTCCTCCTCCAGGAGAGTTTCGATCTTGACCGTTTGGTAATTTAGGCTCATGCCTGTTCTCCCATTTATCTTTCCTGTTGTATCCAGCTCCGACCATGTGGTAATCGTTTAGTTTTTTCTGGTCATTTTGAAAGGTGAGAACGGAAAGCGGGGCGTCCGCCATCCGGGCAAGAAGCTCTTCCTGAGGACCGGAATCTCCGGAGGCGGCAAGCAGCAGACCGTAAATTCCCGATTTTGTCGGGAATTCCAGCGTACGGCGGGAGTTGAAACGGGAGTCTGCTCCCCAGCTTTGAAGGGCTCCTTCCAGCCATAAAAACAGGTACTTCATACATCAGTTCTCCTTGATTCAAAGAGAGACAATGGCGTTTTTCAATCCTTCCGTCAGTTCGTCAACAGAACCGGACTTCATGCTGATTTCCTGCTGTCCGATCAGACCGAAGAGCGAGCCGTACATCCGTTTTGCCTGTTCAAACCGCTCTTTGAGAGAATTTATGCTGTTCTCAACCATATCCGGTTCTTTTGCCGATGTTTTGACAGCTGTATTGAACGGGAGCTGGATTCGCTGTCCTTTCCGGAGAGTGACAATGGCATAATCCCATGGGGAAGCCGCAGACATCGTCGCCTGGCGGGCGGACGGAACCGCAAGGAAGAGCGCCTGTGTAAACGCTTCGACCGCCTGGGTGATATCGTCGGTTTTCAACGTTTCCGCAAGCTGTCCGAGATCGAGAGAGATGTAACGGTAGTAGGTTGCGGAATTGTATTCCAGAGTTCCCATGTGTGCGGAACTTGTCTGATCTTCGGGACGGCAGTCATCAACCGCTGTGAAAAAGTCGATTTCCGGGTCGACGCGATGTGTGGAAATCGCATGAGCAAAAGAAGCGGCCGCTTCAACATTCATATCCGGAGCATCTGCGACCATTCGCCCGAAAAGCGCGATATCAAGTCCGTCAAGAGCCGGATTCAGCGATTTTTTACAGACTTTCTGGAGTTCTTTGTCTTTTATTTCTGCAAAATCTGTTTCCTTGAAAGCCGCGGCAATTCCTTCCGCTTCGGAGTCTGAAAGGAAAAAGAGAGTGTCGCTGATTCCGCCGTCCTTGATTGTTTCCGTAAATGCTTTCGCCGTCCATTCTCCGCACTGCATTGCCTGTTCTTCGGAAGCTCCGCGATCGCGGCATTTTTGGGCGATTGCGGCGATAATGTATCTTGTGCGGTTTGCTGTTTTTACGCCAAGCTCATGCATCCGCATCCGGACGGCGCGTTTCCAGCATTGGCTGCTGACGCGGGCGCGGGGAACTCCTCCGATCATGGCGGATTTCGGTGTTCCGAGGTCGTCGCGGTTCAGGCACGAGACGGGGAAGGACTGGATGATGTGAAATTCGAGACGGATTCCTTTGAATTTGTCGGACATGGCTGGATCTCCTTTAATTTTTTCTTTTGTATCTTGTTCTTAGTTGATGCTTGTTGCGTTTGAAATCGGACGCAGCTGAAGCAAGCCGAATCCGAAAGCTTTTCCGTGACCGAGTCCGGCGAAAAAACTTTCCCGGAACTTTTCCTGATCGGTTACATGCAGACGCCCGCGGAAAAATGCGTGGTTGAAGGTGCAGACCGTTCCGTCTTTGGAGAATTGCCGGACCGGTTTTATAGAAACCTCCAGGGAGCGCGCATCTGCTTGAAATCCCCATTTTTCCGAATGTGCGATGAACCAGTTCAACAAATCCAGCTGTCCGGTGACCGCGCGGCGTTTGCCGCTCTCTTTTTCCTTTTTCACCGGATTCAAGTCGATTTCAAACCGGTAATCGGAAAAACGGAAGAAGTTTTCCGAAATGATTGTCGTTGCAGAGGTGACATACTCCGGCACATTTGGTTCTTTTTCGGAAAGGACGAGCAGCAGACGTCCTCCCCGCACGGAACCTTTGTCCGCATAAAGGAAGCGTGAGCGCTCCTGCTCCAGCGGAAAGAGAGAGTAGACTAGCCGGTGGATGGAATAGTCGTCCCGGATATTTCCTTTGCGGAGAGCGGCTGCGTCCAGGAAAAGTTTTGTCAGATAGTGCATTACTCTCCTCCATTGCTGTCTTTTTCATAAAATTGCTTTGTCCATTCAATGCGGATGCGCTGATTCCAAAAGAGGAGTTCTCTGATGTATAGTCCCACCCAGTTTGCGCACGGAGAGAGAAACGGTTTGCGCAAATCACAGTTGCCTTGAGCAAACCATTTCTCTTTTGTGCCGTCAAAAATGCAGAAACGGTTTGCGCAAATCGTCGGCTTTAAAATAAAAAATCCCGGACTGCAAAAGGTCCGGGAAGGTGTTATTTGTCGCCGCTGACGGCATTGAGACCTGACGTGCTGACACTCAGATCTCCGGCGCGGATGGCGGGGATGATGTCGCGCACAACATCAATCTTGTGCTGCGGCAAGAGGTTGATTACACCCTTGTCCTTGCGGCCGGCCATCGCACGGAAGGTCGGCGTCGGGTCGTCCACGGTCGCGGTGCTGACACTCACGCCGGCAATCCAGCTGTTGTCCCATGCAATCACGGTCTTGGCCTTGGTCGACTCCACGATCGCGGGAATCACGCTGCCGGATGTCTTTGTCACGCTTGAAATACGCCCTTCGGCGTCGTATGTGGTGATGGTCGTATCCTGCGTCAAAGTGCCGCAGGCGGTCAGTCCCAGCAGGGGCAGAGCGCTCAGAGCGCAAAGCGGAAATCTCATGGGATATCCTCCTGAATCAAAGTTTGTTTGAGGGCGTCGAGCCCCTGTTCCGAGGCGGAGCGGAGCGCGGACGCCTGACCGTCAGACAAGCGTCCATCGGCGTGATACCCGTCGATACGGTCGCGCGTTTTGCGCACGCCTCCAAGCCTCCACGCGACCTCGATGGATGTCGCGATTGAGTGACGCTCCTCAAGCTCGCGCGGCTCGTTGGCGAGAGCGCACGCAGTCAGCGCGGTCGCGCCTCCGGCGAGCAAAAGTACCAGAGCAAGTATCTTTTTCATGTGAGCCTCTCTATATCCATATGTATAAGGGCGCGCGCGGCGGCGACGGTCTCCTCCGTGTGCTGCTTCCAGACGGCGAGCCCGCCTCCGCGCACGGCTCCCCATGCAGCGTTGCGGATCAACCGCGGCGCGCCGAGCCAGCAAAGAATCTCGAGGAAAATCTCGTCGGCCATCGAGCGCGGCAGATACTCGCTTGCATAAAAAGCGTCGTGCACTAGATAGGCAAGGAGCCAGTCGCCGAGCGGATGCCCCGCCACGCGCCAGAACGCGCGGGGGATAGACCCTCCGTCGGTCGTAAATCCTGTCGCGACGATCATGCTGTATCGCATGTCTTTGCGGATGATCTCGACGGCCATCGCGGATGCGAAGATCCACGTTTTTCCGTCCCAGCGCTCCCACTTTGTGCAATGCGGCATCAGCGCGGGAAGCGTCGCGCAGATTTGAAACGGTTTGCTCATTTGCGTAAACCTTTTTACGATTTTTTTGGCTTATTTGCGTAAACCATTTTATCACGCCTCCTCCGGGATCTTCCAAAGGAGACGTTGAAACGGTTTGCTCAATACGCATCCAGCAGGTTGCGGACCTGCGAGATAATCGGCTCCCAAGTCTGCGGATCACCCGGCAGATACGCGGTGTACTTGCGGTTCACGTTCTTCAGAAAGCCCTTCATCTCCGCTTCGGGAATCGCGTCGTTGCCGATCAGACGCTGCGCCACAAGGTTCATGACCTCCTTGACCTGCTGCGCGGTACAGCTCTGACCGGAAACCATCAGCTTCGCCGCGGCAAACGCCTTGCCCGGATCGTCAAGATGATCCAGCGCGATGCGGACCATGCGGGTGATCGTGAATCGCGCTTTGTTCGCAAAATAGATGTCGTATGCCTCCTCGTATTTGCCGAGCGCCGCCGCCCACAAGCCCAGATCCGGAAACTTTTCAGAGCCCGGAGTCGCCTTCATGTACGCATAAAAATCTTTGGCGTACTGCAAGTCCTTGTTACGCCACCAGCAGTTGAAAAACTGGAAATATTCCGGCACGCTCAGCGGCTTTTCAAACTCCGTTCCGGCAATCAGATTGTCCACATACGCCTTGAGCCCCGCGAAACTCGCGTCAACTCCTGCGGTCCGACTGAAAACAATCACGCGGGCGCGGATCATCGCACGCTTCTGCCAGTCCGCCTTGACCGTGTTTTCGTCCACCGAATCGAGATACTCCGATGCGGCTTTCACGGTCGCCGCCTCCGGCACGCCGCGGACACAGCAGCCCTTGATGTTGTCCCAGACCGCAGAGTCGTTGAAGTCCACAGCATGAACGGCGACCCCGCCCATCAGAGCGGCCATCATAAGAAACAGTTTACCCATTTTTCATATCCTTTCTTTGCTCAAAATGCGTCAAGTGCGTTGCGGATTCCGGCGACAACAGGTTCCCATGCCGTCGGGTCGGAAGGCATGCACACGGTGAATTTTCGGTTCGCGGTCTGGAGAAACTCTTTCATCTCCGCCGGTTTAACCCCTTCGGCTGTCAGGAGCTTGGCGAAAACAACGTCCATCATCGCTTTGGCTTCAGCCGCGCGCATGGTGACGCCCTGCGCCATGATGCGCTTCGCATAAGCAAACGCCTTTTCTGCGCCGAGCTTCTCCGCCGCCATGCGCAGCACTCCGGCATAAGCCCATGTCGCACGGGTGCCGATGAAAATTTCGCACGCCTCCTCGTACTGTCCGGCAGACTGTGCGAAACCTCCCATGTCGCCCGATTTTTCAACGCCGGGAATCCCCTTCAGAACCTTGTACATCGCTGCCTTCCACGCGGTGTCGCGCCAGTAGCACATCACCGCAGAGGGATACATCCTGCCCGTGACCGGTGCAGTAAATCCGGCTTCGTCAAAACACTGTTTCGCATAACCGAACACATCTTCCGCGCTCGCCTCCGGATTCGCTTCAGCAAAAACAGCCACCTTTGCGCGGACCAGCATCTCGCGCTGACCGTCCGTTTTCGCTTCGAGCGTTCCCACGTAATCCGATACCTTTGCGACTGCCGCCGGATCTCCGGAATTGTCGCGGAGCGGATGCAGCACGTTCTTGCACAAACCCTCCCATGTGATCTCCGTTGCCGTTGCGATTCCGACCATGCCCATCAGGGCCGCGATACCAAGCATAATTTTCTTCATGCCCGTACACCTTTCTCTTTTTTGTTTATGGATCACGCCTCTTGCGTGCTTTCCCTGTTCATCACTCCGCGACCGGCTCGCAGAGATTCTCGTTCTTGTCCTTCCGTCCGTACTGCCCGTCCGAACCGTCGCCGGAATAAGTCATCGTCGAATCGCATCCAGCCTGCTTCAGCCGTATTTCGATTCTGCGCTTGATCGCCTCGTTCTGCGCCTGCGTCTTGCCCGTGCGATGCAGAGTGTCGTAATATGGACGCTCCCCGACGACAAGCCCGATTTTGTGCGGATGATCGAGCACCTCCGGAAACACCTTGCGGAACACCGTTTTCGTCGACGCTCGCGGATATCCGAGCCCGACAATCAGCACAGCCGAACAGTTTTCCGGCACGTCGTAGGTCACGCCCTCCAGCTGTTCCGCCGTCTCGCCGTAATACGCCATCCCGACAACCGCAAGCTCCGGATTGAACTTCCGCGCGTTCCGCACAAGATAATTTGTCCATTGCTTGTCCGGCAGAAACAGATGAAGACTCGTCCGTCCCCAGCCGAGCAGGAGCGCATCCGCCCGCGCTCCGAGCGACGACAGAAACTTCGCCAGCCGCTCCGGTTCCTTGAACAGCGGTTCGCGCAGATTCTCCCGTCCGGAATAGGCGATTACAATCTTCCAGCCGCCGTCCCGCAGCTCCTCCGCAACATCTTCAAGCTCCTCCAGACGCTCGCCGAGCGTGAAGCTCAAAAGCACCGCGTTGTATCCGCGCTTCCGGTAATGCTTCAGACGCTCACCGAGCATCCGCCGCTGCTCCGGACCCGTCGGGCATTTCACCTCGCAGATGATCCGCAAACCTTTTTCAAGCTCGACGTACGCCATCTTGTAATCGGTGTATTCCGACGACTGGTAAATCTTGATCCACTTCTCCCACGTCGCCGAATCCAGCCCAATTTTCGGATCGTACTGCAGATTGCGCTGGTCGCGGAACAGGGTCCGCTGCACGTGCTGAAGCGCAACGCCGCGCTCGATCAGCTCGCGGTAACTGCGCACCTCCGGCAGATCAACGTCCGCTTTCCGGACAACCGTCCGCACGATCTCCGGCGTCGAAACCGTGATTTTCGCAACCTCCGGTTTGTTCACCTCGATTTTGCCGACCGTGAACTTGCGCACCTCCGGACGGCTGACGGCGAACTTGCGCACCTCGTATTTGCGCACCGCAACCGGCTTGATGTTGTCCACATACTCCGCCGGCTTCTCCGGTTCGCTTGTCACCGTCGCAACCACTCCGAGCGCCGCCGCTCCCGCAACCGCCGCTCCGGTCAATGTCTTCGTCAAAGTCTTCATGCCGCCTCCTTACAACTCGTTTGGTAACCACGGGAGAAAATATGAAATATCTCCTGTGGTCTGCATATCTCCGGATGTGTATGCCTGTGTGTTTTCCGCCAGAAACGTGCCGTCCAGCTTGTACTGCTTAAGTTTCAGATTCCAGACTCCGCCGGCCGAGAGCAGCGCCGGAGAAACGTTTACATTTTCCGTCGTCGTCAACACGCATCCGGAGAGCTTGTATGCATACTCGCCGCCGAACTCCGTAATGTCCCGGCAGATATGAAAATAGGTCAGGTAATAGCCGTTTGCAACCCATCCGCCGCTCTGCGATTTGCGGTATCCTTTGTAGACCGTGTAGTAGTCCTCCTGAATGCCGCTGAGATTGTTTGTGCAGACCTCGCGCAGTTTTTCATAGCCGCCGGCGTACTTCGTAGTCCCCTGGATGTGGTAGTCATTGTAGTCTTTCAGCGCCATGCGCGAACAGTCTGTACACAGCCCGTATGCATTTACATTCGCATGCGGACATGTATACCCGCAAATGCTGCAAACCGGGCGGGTGCTTGTATACATATGATTGACATGTTTATATCCGCATCGCGTGCAGACGTCATTCAGCTTGCTGATCCCGGTATGCGCAATATATCGCCCGCAAACAGAGCATTTTTTGCACTGCACCACCCAGTCGGAATCAACGAATGTATGCGCGACTTCCATGCCGCACGATTTGCAGGTGTGTTTTTCATCGTCTACGGCCGCCCCGGACGTTGAGTGTGTGCACGCATACCCGCAAGCCTCGCACACTCCGTTTGCGTATTTATGTCCCAGCGTGGCGTTGCAGACCGTGCATTTCCGGCATCCGTCCTGCGTCCCGATAATTTCCAGCTCGTGCGGAAGTTCCAGATAGCAGACCTTGCACGCGTGTGTTTCATTCCCGCGGCTGCGGAATCCGTCCGGATGGCTGCACTTCCCCGTCGCGCCGCAGATTCTGCACTCGCCGGGGACATTCCACTCATATTGATGTTTCTGATGTTCCTTGTGGCACTTCTCGCAAAGCCCCGAATGATCCCCGGCCCAGCGATGCTGATGCGTCCCGGTGAGCAGAGCTAGTTTATAAGGTTTCATTGCGCGCCTCCTCAGAACGGTGTGTTGTTGCCCGACGGCACAAGACAGATGACCGAGCTGTTCAGCGGCTTCGGGTTGTTGCTCGCAAGCACTTCATCCAGACTGAAATTCTCGTAATTTGCCGACTTGAAGTAAAGCAGAACCGGCATCGCCTCGCCGCCCGCATACCCCAGCGCGGAAGGGATCGTGTGCTTCCCGAAAAGCGCCCGTTTGTTCTCCGCCGTCCCGATGACCGTGTACGCCGGATTCTTGATGTCCTTCAGAATGATCCATTTCCCGCTCGTCGAAAAATAAAGCACGCACATCCGTGTGATCGGCTCCGTCACCTCGTTCCCGCTGTCGTCCACGAACCCGGAAAAACTTACATTAAGTGTAAGCGGAAACGCCGCGCTGATCGTCAGTGCATACTCATTTCCGTTGTCCGGAATGTCCCAGCGGGTATCTATGAGTCGGTTCCAGAACTGTCCGGGAACAACCACATCCGTGGTGCTCCCTCCGCCTCCGGTAATCGTCGTCGCCGGATTTCCCGTCCCCGAAGTCGGATCCGAACCGAAACACGCCCAGCACGTCCCGCTCATCACAAACAGCGCCGCCAGCCCCGCAAGAATTTTTCCGAATCTGTTTTTCATCTTCTTCCTCCTCAAATGGTTTCCGTAACAGCAATCATCGGCGTCCCGAAATTCGTTATCACGATCATGTAGGTTTTGTTCTCCGTGTAAGTCTGCGTCGAGTTTCCGTTTACGACGCTCAGCGTGCCGGCCGTGCGCTTGATATTGCAGATCAGCGCTTCCCCGAACGGGACATTCGCCACATTCGCCAAATTCACGGTCACATTCGCGCTCATCGTGTAATTCTGAATCTCTCCTTCAAGATAATCGAGCGACAGCGTTCCCTCCGCCGCACTCTCCGCCTTGACTTTCGGCGGATTCTCGTAAAGCGTCCGGATCGGCTCCATGTCCGCCACGTCTCCTGAAAAAATGAATCCGTGCCAGCCGTCATGCGCCCCTTTGCTGTCCATCCACGTGTACCGCGCATAATAGGTATTCCCTGCGATGTAACCGGGCATCATCTCCGTATCGAGCGTGAAACTCACCGTCGCCCCGTACTCCGGCACTCCGCAGAATCCCTCCGTCATCGTCCGGAACGTCTCGTTTGCAAAAATCTTCATCTTCGCGTAATGATCCGTCATCCGGATGCGCGTGTAGGTGTTTTCCGCAAACTCCGGATCGGTCCCGATATCGAGATACAGAGAAACGTTGTCGTTGTCGTCGTCGAACGGCACCGGCAGCGATATCGTCGCCGGTTTCGCTCCGTTCGGGATCTCATCCTTGCGCGCATACGCTGTTTCCGCATCCGCTTTCTTCAAATACGGCCCCAGATCCACGGCATCAGGGATCTCGTCCTTGCGTGCGTATTGTGCGTGCACATGCTCCGCGTCTGCTTTGGCGTTAATGTCGGATTTGTCCGGCAGGAGTTCGTACTGGTCAATCTGTGCATCCGTCTGTGTAATCGCGCCGATCGCCTTGCTCTTGAGGCTTTTGACTTTGTAGTGCCGCCCGGTTGCCGTGCAGAAAAACACCATGCCGACAAACGGCAGCTCAATGTCGCCGACCTTGCTGAGCGCGGAAATCCTTGTGCGTGCGTCCAGCGGCATGTTCACGCTGCCAAGCTGCAGCGCGTCTGATACTTGTACGCTCATTTAAATCTTCTCCGTTTTGATATACAGTTCCGAGGTTGCCAGATTCAGCTGTCCGTAGCAGCGGTAGATAACGCCGCCGATGACAACTTCCGTTCCGTTGGCTCCGCTGTTTGCCGCACCGTTGTTCTGTGCGAATATCGTGTATCCTCCGACTCCGTCATACTTGAGAGCCTTGAGGTTTGACGCCTTCGGCAGCATGACGACAACCCACGCGCCGGCCGGCACATTACCCAGCGACGTCCGGTCCAGCGCCTGAGCCGCAGTCTGCACAATGGTGCTGCGCGAATCCTTCAACATAGCCTCTGTAACCGTCGTTACCGTTTGTATGTTTCCCGCAACGGAATACGGCACATAACCGTAATACATCACCGCAGCTTTCCCGATGGTCAGAACAACCGTGATCTCCATGCTCGCTGCCCCGTTCGAAGCGGTGAAGACAAGCATCGCACTCCCCTCCGCCGTCGGCGTTCCGGAAAGCGTTTTGCCGGAAAGCGTCAGACCCGCCGGCAGCGTCCCCGATTTCAAAACGACTGTGACGTCTGATCCGTCGCTCGCCGCGGCGTCGAATGTCAGCGCAAACGCAGATCCGACAGTCGCCGTCGCATTGTAAGACGCCGTTCCCGACACGGTCACGCCGCCGAGCGCCGCGACGTTCACCGCGACCCATTTTTTGTTTTTTCGACAGTAAAAGTTGCCGTCGTCCGGAGCCTCCGGAATCAGATTGACCGCAGCCTGATACCACTCGTCAAACGTCATTGTTCCGCCGGACTTCTGGTACCACTCGAACTGCGTCAGCCCCGAAAGCCCCTGCGCAAAGTAAATCTTGCCAGTCTCGTATTCCGGCACCTTGCTGCCGAAATAGATGCGTGTCTTGCCGTCCTTGCTCAACACGATTTTGCGCACGCCCGCTTCAGAGTTGTAAGGCAGCCGCACCTCGCCCTCGTCCGTGTTGATGCACACCGCGGCAATCGTCGACGCGGGGAATGCCGACATGTCCCATGCGTAAACCGATTCGCCGTTTGCCGGCGCATGAAAGGTGATCGGCTCTACAAGCGCTGCGTTCTCGCCCGCCTGACTGTACCATGTGATGTCCAGAGGCGGATACCAGTCCGCATGCGTGTCGCTTTTCTTGATGAACAGCGTCAGCACCGTGCAGTGCTTCTTCTCATCCGTCTCGGATGACGCAAAAACAAATCCCTCCACCTCGTCATCGTACGCTTCGAGCTCGTCGATCGTGCCGGTCGCGTCGACATGCAGGTCGCGTCCCGGCTCGCCTTGCAGACCGCGCAGGGATTCCAGCCACTCCGATGCGCTGCCTTCGTAGCCGTGTTCTTGCGCAAGCTCGTATGCCGACTGTCCCTTGAGCGATGCGAGATAATCCGTCTCGCTTCCGGCAAATCCGTTCCGGACCGCCAGCGCGTAAACTCCTTCGCCGTCAACGCCGCACGAAACGCCCTCGCTCCATGCCCCGGAGAGATACCAGTAGCATTTGCGCGTGTCGGTCGCCACGTAGCAGTATCCGTTTGCCGGCGCGGCCGGCCGGTCCTTGAGCAAACCGATTGCATCCGGTGCAAAATCTTTGCCGTTTGCGCCGCGCGGCAGCGGATACGCCTTCGTCCATTGACCGTTCATCCCGAAGCGCCACCGCCACCAGACGTCGCTTGCAAGCGTCAGATCGTCATGCCAGCTCGTGCCGTCTGCCGAAAACTGCAGTTCGGGAGTCTGGGACAGGTACGCTTCGATCTGCGTTCCCGGCCAGTATTCCGGATCGTTGACCACGTCTTCCGGCGGTGTCCCCGACCCGGGCAGCCATACACGGTTGCGGACGTTGATGGTCGTCTGGATCAGAAACGACGCGACCCCGTCCGCCGCCTCCATGCCCGCGATTTCCGTTTCCAGCGGAATCGTTTTTGCAGCGCCGATGTGCTGCAGCAGATCCGGCACTGCCGTGTTCGGGATGTCGCACACGAACACCGCTCCGCCCGTATCGGCGTCGCATTCCAGCGAGCAGCCGGTCGTGTTGCGCAGCTTCGGCGTCGTCTCCTGAAGATAATCGCTGTCCAGCGCGATGTAGTAGCTCACAGTTTCCAGATCGCCGTACGGGATCGGGATCAGACGCCCGTCCTCGTCAATCCGGTCGGAACAGAGCGCCAGACGGAACCGGCAGCGCATGCCGATCGCTATCGTCGGCGTGTCCATCACCTGCCCGAATTCGTCGCTCCACTCTCCGGTCACGCCGTTCGTTTTCAATATCCGGTTGATCGTCAGCATTTCTTATGGTTCCTTTTTGTTCCGTTCTTCGTTGACCCACTCGTGCGCGTACACATCCGCTTTCACGCCGTTGACGTAATATCCGTCCGCCCGGACCCGGATCGTCGCAACGGTCGTCCACGAATTCAGCGGGATCTTCCGCCACCCGCTCGACCAGCTCCAGACGTCGATCTTGACATCGCACTTGGTCTTGTAATTGTAATGCCCGCCCTGCCAGCGGCAGAGCAGCTTGTACTCCATCGGACGGCACCCGTAAAGGTTCGCCGTCTTCCGCAGATTCGGCCAGTCTTTCAGCGAGATGCTGTCGCACTCCAGCTCTTTTCCCTGATCCGAGCGTTTCAGCAGCAGACAGCGCGTGTGAGCCTTCGCGAAATCCTTTTTCCCGCTCCGGATCCAGACCAGCACCGACGGAAACACGATGCAGTCGCGTCCGCCCATGAGCAGCTTGCCGTCGTCCGCCAAAACCAGATGTTTGTCAAGCAGTTTCAGGTAAGGTTTATATACATATTTTTCAGGTTTCGGGATCGACTTGTCGTGTTCCCAGTAATTTTCGTCATCCTCTTCATCGTCCTCTTCGTCTTTGTCCGGGTCGCGCTCCCACGGAAAATACGGGATTCCCCCGCCGGATCCGCCGGGACCTCCTCCTCCGCCGCCCGGAGGATACCACCAGACGCCGCCGCCGGATCCGCCGTCACCCGGCTTCTCGTCCCAGTATGATTCATTTCCCATCCTGTTCCTCGGAAAGCGGACACGCTTTGCCAACCATGAATACCGCCGTCGATACGTAATACTGTTCCACGGCAAATGTTTTGTCGCCAGTTTTCGTGACCTCCGCAATCGGATAACCGTTGTCTTCCGATGAGCCGTATTTCACCTCGGCGGTCCATTTGTTGTCCGAGAGCTTCGCGCAAACGCAGATCGTCCCGGCTTTCGCCGCAAACGTCGTGAGTTCGGTTCTGAAACTCGAACCGTTGGCGAGCACGCGCCCCGGCAGAACCGTAACTTTGCCGTCGCGAATGCTCACCGCGAACGGACCCGTGTAGCGCCGGTCCGCAAGAAATATTTCTCCGTATTGCGACTGCGTAATCGTCAGCTGCTTCGTCTCCTTGTCGGTCTCCCAGCCGCCGATGATGATCTGCAGCTTGAGCGGATCGTATTCCAGACGCTCCTCCGTAAACGTCAGTTCCGGCGTCGCCGTCTCGCCGATCAGATCCAGCACAAAGTAGACATAGCCGTCTTTGTCCGCCGCAAATTCTTCCGGCTCGACTGCGTAAACCCTTCCGTAGACGTTCGCCGTGCCGCCTGCGCAAACCACAGTTTTTTTCTTCTCGCCGGTCTTCAGCTTCAGCGCAAACGGTCCGTCGTATCCGCTGTCGCCTCCTCCGGTGCACGGCAGGTCGATGTGGATCCTTGCCGACATGCCCGAGCCGGAAAAACGCACCGACGGCGTCTGCACCGTCCGGTCCATCCGGATCACGATGTTCCGCAGTGCGGTCGTCACCGTCTGCCACGCCTCTTTGGATATCCATACCGTACTCATTTTTCAATCCTGTTTTTTCAGCGCCGGAGGATTGCGGAGCTTGACCAGATCCCATTTCCCGTACTGCTGATAAGTCACCGTCAAATCCGTGTACTGCTCGCCCGTGTCCGCAAACGCAAACGACGTCAGCAGATATTTCCCGCTCGGAATCGCCGAGCTGTTCGAACCGGGGATCGCAAAATTTTTTACCCGGGTGAAACCCGTTTCCGTGTACGCCTTAAGATCGTTCGCCCGGAACGTCGTCGTTGCGCATCGCTGACGTCCGGAAATCGTCACCACCGACCGGCGCATGATGTAGCAGTCCGCGTATTCCTGCCAGTTCGGATACGTGAACAGGAACACCTCCGGATCCTTCGCGTACTCCGCCGCATAATCCGGAAAGTCCGACGGCTGCGCAGCGCGCTCTTCAAACGCCACGCTTCCGCCCGTGCGGATGAAATTTGACGCATGATAATTCGTCGATCCGATGCTTGCACTCATAACGCCCCCACTGTCTCGTCCGGAAGCCTCTGCTTCAGAACGCTTTCGATTGATTTGAGTTTTGTCTCGAGCGGCTGATTCGCCCGCTTCAGCGTCTCCAGCTGCTGCGCCATTGATTCCGACACAGCAAGTTTCTGCTGCATCATCTTCTCCCGGTTCGCACGGTCGCGCGTCGATTCGTCCCGGTCGAGCGTCGCGATCTTCCGTTCGGTCCGGGCGACAGCGCTCTCTTTCCCCGCGATCTGTTTCTGCTTGCGCCGCGCCTCCTGCTGCGCTGTCTGCATGCTGTTGATCCGGTCGCGCTCCTCCGCCGTAAAGCTCACCGTCGCTCCCCGGTTGGCAAATTCGATTTTCTTCCGCAGACGCGCATCCTTCCGTTCCTGCGCAATCTGCTCCGGAGTTTTCAGGATGTCCTCATTCACTGAGAAGCCGAGCTTGCCGAGCATCTTTTCTGTTTTCTCGATGTCGCGCTGATAGCCTTCGATCTCCTTGCGCCAGCCGGCAATCTTGTCGCTCATCTCGTCGCGCTGTTTTTCAACGCCGATTTTCCTGCGTCCCTCTTCGGCTTCCGCGCGGGTCTGATTGATCCGCGCCTGTATCTCGGCCTCTTTCTGCGCAAACTGTTTCTGCTGCTCCAGCTCTTTCCGACGCTTCTCTTCGGCCTCTTTGCGCCGGAACTCCGCCGCGGCTCCCGCCTTGTCTGCGGATTCGGACGCGGCTTTCACCGCCTCCCGCTTCTGCCACGCGTGATATTCTGTCAGACTCGCCCGGTACTGCTCAACCGTCGCATTCAGCGTCTGATAGCGTTTCCGCAGTTCGCCGACCGTGCGGTCCGCCGCTTCCACCTCTTTTTCCAACGCCTCATACGCCAGCTGATACGTCCGGTTCGGACGGTCCGGCGATGTGCTGAACTGCTCGACTGGTTTGCGCGCTTTGATCTCGTTCGCTTTCCGGGCCGCCTCCTTGAGACGCTCCCGCACGCCGACAATCTCTTGCGCCGCGCTCTCGCCGGTTGCCGCATAGCGCTTCGCCGCCTCATCAAGCTCCGCAGCCTCGCAGTCCAGCTCCGTTACCCTGTTGTCCAGCACCTCCGCGTCCGCCGTCTTCCCGGCGGTCTTCAGTGTCGCCGATTGCGCGCGCAGTTTTTCCATCTCCGCGCGAATCGCTTTCAGCCGGTCCGCACTTTTTGCAAATTCCAGTTTCGGGACGAGCGCCTGCACATTGTCGCCGGAAAGCCCGTCCTCAATCTGCGCGTTGCTGAGACCGTGCGCCTTGAGGATCATGCGGGTGAGAACGCCTTCCACATCCAGCAGCTTCGCAAGATATTTTCCGAGCTCATATCCCGCAAATGCGACCGACGCCGCAGCCGCGAAATTCTGCACGGCCATCGTTGCCGCCGCAACCGGATGACGGAACACGCCCCCGATGTTTTTCCCGAACGCCGCAACCTGTTTTCCCGCGTCCGCAAGGCTCCGTTTGAACGCCGCAACGCCTGCCGGAGGTTCAGCGGGAATCGCCCGCCACGCTTCCAGCGACGCAGTCCGCAGCTCCCGGTACCGCGCAGTCGCCGCCTCGGCCGTCTGCGAAAACACTTTCAGCTGTTCCGGCGATCCTCCGCCGCTTTGCGCCTGCGCCAGCGCTCCGCGCGCTTCAAACATCGCGCGCCGCGCCGCAAGCGTCTCACGCAGCTTTTCCGTCGCCAGAATCTCCGCGCGCTTCTTCTGCTCCGCAAACGCCGTCTGCTCCATCGAGCGGATCGTCGCGGCATCCACCGTCTGCGCAGCCGCTTTCACAAGTTCAATGATCCAGCGTCCCGTCGCGCGAAGCACAGAGAGAGCTTTGACAAACAGATACACTTTTGCCGCGTCAAGACCGAACGAGGCGAGCATCTCTTTGTTTTCGGAAATCAGATTCACGAAACTTTTGAGCGCCTGCGCCGCCTGCGTAATCAGCGCAGCCGTCTGCGCTGCCATCTTGTCCAGCTCGCCCGACTCCTTCAGCTCGGCGATTTTCGCCAGAAAATCGTCGACCGCCTGCGTCAGTCCCGGAATCGCCTTTTCGCCGATGCTCGTCGCAAACTTGTTCAGCTCCACCTCCACGCCGGCCCATTTGCCGGCAAGAGATTCGGACTGCTTTTCCATCAGCCCGGCGTACTGACCGCCCTGCACGGTCATCTTCGCAAACGCCTCTTCCAGCAATGCAAAGGAGAGTTTGCCTTCCGCGCCGAATTTCATGACCTCTTCCGTGCTCACTCCGAGCATCTTCGCGAGTGTCTGGATAACCGGCACGCCGCGCTCCGAGAGCTGCGCCAGCTCCTCCGCCTGAACCTTGCCTTTGTTCGCCGCTTTCGCGTAAATCGCCACCATGTCCTGCAAGGGCTGCTGCGTCCCGGCGGCTATGTCGCCGATCATCGTCAGCTTCTTCGCAAGCTCCTCCGTGGCGACTCCGACGTTGAGCAGCATCCGTCCTGATTTTATGACCTCGTCATTGTCGTAAGGCGTCACATCCGCAAACTGTTCCAGCATCGCGATCAGCGCATTGCCCTTGCGGGCCGAGCCCATCATCGTTTCGAATGCAAGACGCGTGTTCTGCATCTCCGCGCCGAGCTTGACCGTGTTCGTGATCATGCCCTTCAGCCCGACTCCGCCGATTGAAACCGCTCCGAGTGAGAGCAGCTCCGTTCTCGCCTGCCGGACCGCCGCGCACGTCTGTTCACGGAACATCCCCATCGTCCGCTGATGCTGGGAAATATCTGTCGTAAATCTTGACTGGAATGTTTGCATTTTGCGTAAACCGTTTTATATTATTTTCAATTTCAGGAGGGAATGCACATGAATTGTCAGAGTCCGCAAGTTTCTTTCGCTGTCATCTTCTGGGGCGCAATCAGACTCGCCATCGTTTTGCCGCTGCTTGCCTGGCTTTTCCCGAAGCTTCCGATCGTCCGGGATGTTTACGAGTTCATCATGGAAACCCTGCCGTATCTTTTCAGCATTGCTTTTGCCCGTTGATTTCCTGCCAGCGTTTGAACAGGGCGTCGTCGGTCTTCTTGCTGCCGATGCCTTTCACGCCTTTTTTCCGCGCCGACTGCACAAACAGCCAGCTGACGGTCGAGTAAGGCAGCCGCCAGAAAATGTCATGCATCGTCAGCGACGGCAGCAGAGCAGCCGCCGTCACCGCGACAATCGTCAGCAGATCGGAGTCCCACCGGGCTTTTTTTTTGACCCGTCTTCCGGATCGGGCAGCATTTCAAAACCGCCCGCAAGCGTCAGATACGCTCCGATGTCCCGGATCGCTTCCGTCAGATCGAATCTTCCGAGCGTCGTCCCGAACGCAAGCGCATCGGCGTCGAATCCCGCCTGCGCCTCCGCAAGTTTCCTGCGCTGCTCCATGACAACGTACATGCTCGCCGCGTCTTTCGGCTCCGGGAGCCTCTCCAGCTGCGATTCCAGACGCTTCGCACGCAGAATCGGCATCAGCACTTTCTCGCGTTCAGAGAGCACGTAAAGCGCCCGGAAAACGTCCAGCTGATCCACCTCCGGCCGTCCCTCCGCAACAAACGGCGACGCGATCTGTTCGAGCAGAGCCAGAACGCCCGTGCAGGGCGCGGGAAATTCGCGTCCCGCGATCTCCACGCGTCCCGAAAGCCCGACCAGCGTCTCCAGATCGTCGGAAGCGCCGTGAACACCCTCGTGCGCAATGCGCTCCAGTTCCGGATCCGTCATAAGCCGCTCGCCGTTCTGGACGCCACAATCGCCGCGCTGTCCTTCCGCGTGAGCGTGATGGACACCTTCGTGTAGTCCGTGTTGCTCCGCGTCTTGTTCGCCGAGGTGCAGAGATAATCGCCCGCGTAGTCGCCGCTTGCAATCGTCACTTTCATCCCCGCCTTCGGTGCCGTGACGCCCGTCGTGATCAGCGCTTCAACCGAAAGCTCGTCTCCGGAACTGTACGAGCGCAGTTCAATCGTTTTCCCCTGTTCGTCCTTCGCCTCCGCGTGCTCTTCCGTCGAGTTCTCCCCGCAGCTCTGGACGATGCCGACCGCCGCACGCAGATCCGGTGCGCCCCATTCAAGCGTGACTGTATTGTCCGCCATGATCAGACCTCCATCTTGAAAGATGTTTGCGCTGTGAGATCAAGAACAAACGCCGTGTTTGTCCCGTTGTCGATCTCCAGCGGTTGAAAATTGTTGAGAAGCACATGCGCTCCTCCGATGTTGACCGCCGCCCCCGGCGCGTCGCCCGTCAGCAGGCTGCAGACCGCTTCCAGACGGCCGTAGCTCGCCCGCGCCTCTTCCGGCGCACACGAAAAACTGCTGACAAGAATCACTCCGATGTTGATGCGGCGCGACGCTCCCGCGTCCTCGTACTCGGTCGTCCCCGCCACGAGCACCGCCGCCGGAACCGCAAGATCCGGAAGCAGCTCGCAAAGCCGCCCGAATCCGTCGATGCACGCAATGCGGACGTCCGCAAACAGCGGCTCCTCCTCCGCCGTGCGCAAACCGTTTATCCGCTCCTTCAGCGCATCAAGCAGCGTGTTTATGTCTGCTGTGTATTCCAATTTTTCAATTCCTTGTTGTAAACGATGCGGGCCTCGCGGTTCGCAAGCTCCGCGATCCGCTGCGCCGTCGGGAACCACGGCTCCGGACGCATCTGCGCTTTCCTGCGCAGAACGAACAGCGGATGAAAGGACGAAACGTCCCCCTTCCGGCTCTTCTTCGCATAACCGAGCACGCCGACCGTCTCCGGGTCGCCCGTCGCTTCCGATACAACAAACAGCGGACGGTCCGGACGCTCCAGCTCGTATGCCGTTTTGCCTTTCGCCTCCGGCACGATCGGAATCGTCAGCGCTTTCGCATGTTTCGGACGGACCGTGCCGCCGAACTGCTTCAGCCCCGCGCCGATCTGACTGCTGGAAACCTCCTCCGCACTCTCCGAAACCCGACGCACCTGTATCGACCTTGCAAGGTCGCTCCAGTAACGCCGTCCCCCCTTTGCCCGCGCATTCGCCCGGGCGTCCATCGCCGCCGCGTTCGCCCAGTTCTTCAGAAACGATCTCCGCAGACGCTCATTCGTCGCCACAACGCGGAGAATCGGATCAAGATCCGGCGGATGAAATTCGATCCGGATCATCGTCAGTACCCCTCCAGACTGCCGCGCGAAAAACGTCGTCTCTCGCAGACGATTCGGATGGAGCCCGACGGTCCTTTTTCCTGCGGAGCGGCGTCCGCCGCAAGCAGAGCCGCTCCGGTTGAATAATCGCGCAGCATCTTCCGGATCTCCTCCGCGCGGAGCCTCACTTTCTCCGGCACGGCGCTTCCCGCCGCACGGAAAAATGCCTTCGGAGCCGCAAGCCCGATCGCAAAGTCCTTCAGCAGATCGACCGCTCCGGCCGCCGTCACGGGAACCGTGTACCGCTTCGCCAGATAACCGTCAATCTCCGCAGACGCAAGCGTCAGATCATGCGCCGCAAGCTCGCGGTTGTTCCGGTAGATCGCCTGAAACTGACCGCCGAGGCTCGACTCGAAATCTTCCGTCGTTGCATACGCCATTGCCAAACCTCCGTCAGGACGGGAAAGACCCGTGAATCAGATGCGGCAGCGTCAGGAACGCTTCCCCGCGCGCATCCGTGCAGTAAATGTACTCCCCGCGCATGACCACGTTCTCGTCGTTGTCCGAATCCAGACGCGTCAGTTTCGGCTCGCGCCGCTTCTGCACCGCAACCGGTTTCACCGGAGACGACACGTCCGCAAGGAACCACTCCTTGTCCAGTTCGGTCGAAACCAGCACTTCCGCCGTTCCCGCATAACGGTTTTCGATCGCCCCCGTCAGAGTCTTCGCGTTCTCGCCGGATCCGACGATTTCCGCCGTCAGTCTCCGCTGATTCTTCAGAATGTCGAAAGCGATTCCCTCGTTGCGCGGTCCCACAATCAGCAGTCCCGGCTTGACGCGCAGGCTCTTGCCGTTGTGTCCCTTGTACTGCAGCATCTTCAAACGCGCCGCGCCGTAGCTCTCCATCGAAAGCGCATCCGTCCCGTAGTTGTCGATCGTCGATTCGTCGCCGTATTTGCGCGTGGACGAGAAAAATGCAAGCGCGTCAATCCAGCTGTCCGTATTGCCGCCGAGCAGCGCCGCATACGCAAGGTCCGCCCAGATCCGGTTCGCGTTGAACCCCATCGTCTCCACAAGCGTTGAATAAAGACCGTACTTGTCGTCCTCGATGTCGTTGCGCCGGACCACCACGCTGTCTTCAAAGTCGCGGTTCGCCACCTTCATGTTCTGGCTCGACACGTGTTTCAGCTGACGGTCGCCGATCCATTCGCGCATTCCGCCGAACTGCTCCAGATACGGATACACTTCGACTGCCGTGGTCGACCGGATTTCATTCGAAAACTGCTTGTACTCCGACGGCGCCGCTTCAAAGCCGCGCTTGAAAAGCTGCTGGAACCCCTGAAAGAGTTCCGCCATGTTGCCTCTGTTGATGTCCATGTCACGATCCCTTTGTGATGTTGACTGTTATGCTCTGGGCTCCGGTGAGTACCCATACGCCCTTGCTCTCCACGTCGTAAACCAGACCCGCCGGAATGCTGTTCGTCCCGCCGGTCTTGCTCACGGTCTGATCATCCGCAACGTAGCACACGCCCCCGATGTCCGCCGCCGCGATCGCCGCGGTCGAACTCGAATTCTTGTACAGAAAACAGCCCGATTTCACCGTGACCGTCTCTCCGCTCTTTGCGTGTGTTTCCGCCCGCCCGATCGTCTTCAGACCCGCCGTGTCGGATGCCGGAACCGCCTTGCCGTTTGCATTCACTGCAACCAGCGATCCCGCGTAAATTTCCGCACCGGCTTCCAGCTGGCGCAGTGCCGGAATCCGCTCCGGCGTCGATCTGTTCTTCGTAAGTGCCGCCATAAAATCACCCCTTCGTCATCTTATTTGCACTGTTTCATTTCCGCTTCCGTCAGACCGAGATTCTCGTACACTTTCGATCTCCTCGGCTCCGCCTCCGGACGCTTCTCCGGCTCCACGAGTTTCCCCGTGTTCACAAACGACTTCTCCGGAACGGTCTTCCCGTATTCCGAAAGCTCTGCCGAACTCATTTTCCGGAAATACTCCGATTCCGCCATCGCATTCGTCAGACGTCCCGTCGCAAGCAGATTCTGCAGCGCCGCCGCGCGGATCCGTTGCTCCTCCGCAAGTTCCAGCGCCTCGACTTTCGCATTCAGCTCCGGCACAAGATTCGCCTGCGTCTGCAGCGCAACAAGTTTCCCGCGCACCGTCTCCGGTGAATCGTTCTCCGATAGCTGAAGCACTTCCCGGACCACCGCGTCGCGCTGCTGCACAACCGCCGGATCCGCCGTCTTCTTCGTTTCGTCGGCCATAAAAGCCTCCTCTGTTAGTTGTTCTACCGCCGAGGACAACTCCGCCAGCGATAAGGTTTTCGTCAATTCAGGAATCCCGTTCAGACACGGCTCGTTGTCGAACGCCACCGACGTCACCCGCAGCGGCTCCGAGCCGTCAAGTCCGCGGATCGTCGGCGAAAAATATTTGATCGTCCCCGCACGCAACATCTCCGCCGCTGCCGGCACAAACTCCGCCTCCGACAGCCACAATCCGTCCGGCCGCAATTCAAGGTTGCCGAACCCCATCGTCGCCGTCCCGTCCGGAAGCAGCTTCAGAATCTCCGATTCGTCGCGCTTCAGTTTCGTCGCCAGATGCGACACAAAATGACGCGAATCAATCGGAATTTTGCATCCCTTTTTCCGGTGATAATCCACGATCGCCCGGAACTCTTTTTCTCCGAGCGTCAGCGTCGCGTCTTCTCCTTTGAGCGTGAATGCGTTCTCTCCGTTTTTCAGCAGCCGCCACGCCCGCGGAATCCCCTCCGCCGACCGTTCCACCGCTTCCCCGAGTTCAAGGATCGGTATCAATGCTTTCATCTGCGCAAACCTCTTTTATCTCTCTTTTCGTCCGCCCTGTCCGATCTCTCCGGAAAAAGTGCGTAAAACAGCACACCCGGCGGAGTCCGTCGGGTGTGCGTCTGTGGGCCAATCAGCGCCCGAGTGTGTTAGGTAGGTAAAGTGCCGTTAAAGGCTTATCGTGACTTGTGTCCCGTCTGGAGCATGGTAAATCCATTCACCAATCGTAGGATCAAATTGAGCGAACTTTCCCGGTTCAAACTCAATCTGGTCTGGATAAATTTCAGCCAGTGCGGCTTTTACTTCCTTTTGAGTTGTTGCTTCGGTCAGTTTCATTTCAACCATCCTTTTGAAATAAAGATTTGGTCCATCACGTCCATGATTTCCGGAAATTCATCGTCCGTCCATTGGGCATGGTACATTGTATTATACATGCAGTTTACCATTTTGTCAAGTTCTTCTTTCAAAACTGGATCGTTGCTTCGCCGTGCAATATACTGAGCGTAACACCGGGCCCATAGTTCTTTGGGAGCTCGCAAATAAGCTGCATGAGAATCTTGTATTTCCGAAAGTTGTCGATAGGATTTTGTATGCATTACAGTCTCAAGCCAGCGCTTAATTTCCGGCTGCTTTGCTGCTTGCACACCTGTTGTAAATCCGTCTCCAAGTCCGAAAGCGTCAATCAAATGCCCGATTTCATGTACGGTCGTCATACATGGATGTTCTCCAGCGCGGGAAATTTTTATTTCCGTTTGAGATACGCGTCCGTCTTGAACGTAACGGCTAAAACAACCGAGAGCTCCACCGCCAGGGGCTCGTCCCAAGATAGGCGTTTCCATCAGAGTTCCATCGCCGTGAATTGAATTAATCGTATCAATCGCATGGTTGACACTCTCTTTCAATTTCTTATCGCGTACTTGGACTTCCAATGCATTGCTAACCGGTGTTCCACTTGGAGCCAATCTTTTTTCTTTGAACACTCCAAACTTTTCCCGCAGCCCCTCTTCCGTCTTCTTCCGCAGCGCTTCGTCTTTGATGCGTCCGAGATCAAACTCCTCGAACGCATGCGCCGGGTCGAATGCAAATCCGCTCGGCGGCGGTTCCACCGTCTTCGGTGCCTTGTCCGGCTCCTCGTCGCAGTCCTCCACATCGCATTTGCACCCGAAATCGCTCGGCGGATAAATCTTGTGCCAGATCGGGTCGTCCTTCCGGAACACCTTCCCGGCAAAACGGGCGTGCGTGTCGCGCGGATTCCGTGCGGTGCTGCCGATGTATCTCCAGCACGGCCACCGGTCCCGGATCTCCGCATCCATGCTCACCTGCCAGCGGCCGACGGCCGCAGCCATCCGCGTATTCTGCTCAAGAATCAGATTCAGACGCGCCGTGCTCGCAAGATTGCGCAAACCGTTTGTCCCGTCGTCCTTCCCTTCGCCGCGAAGAAACTTCTTGAGCCGCGTCCGCGCATCTGCAAGGCCGATTTCCCCGCGCGAATACGCGTCGGAAATGCCCCGCAGACGCTCGAGGATATGTCCCTCCGCCACTCGGGCGGAAAAGAACGCATGTGCGCGCTGACGGGCCTCAAAATCACGGGAAATCTCAAACGAGGTTTTCTCCGTCGGCAGATTGAGACGCTTTTGCAGCCACTGGTTTGCCGCTTCGTACTCGTCCATCTCTCTTCACCTTGTCGTATTGTTCCGCGATTCCGTGCGCCGCCGCGGCAAGCCCCGTCTTCACGGCCACTTTTTCAAACCCGCCGCTGTCGCCGAACCGCACCGGAAGCCCGCGCCCAAGCGCATCCTGCAATTTTTCGTCCGGACCGTCCGCCAAGTCTGACAAGTCATCCAGCACCGGTCCGAGCCATCTCAGCACCGATTGCGGCGTGTCCTTCCCGCGACTCTCCGCAAGCTGCAGTTCTCCGTCCGGCTGTTTGCCGTCGACATCCAGCGCTTCGCTGACCGCCGCGGCTTCCGCCGTTTTGAGTGTGATTGGCTGACGGATTCCTCCGGTTGCCTCCCACGCCTTCCGCACTTCGGGCGACATTGCCGGAAGTCCGAGCTCCGCGCGGGTCTGTGCCTCGATCTCCGGAGTCGCTGTCAAAAGTCCCGCACGGATCGCTACACCCATCGCATCGTATTTCTGTTTCAGATTCAGCGTATGGGCGTCTTCCGCCGGGTCGTCTGTCAGCCCCGGCGGAATTTGTCCTAACTGCCCGTCGTCGGCTCTCCGCGTAAATTTGAACCCAAGTCTCGCGCTGACCTCTTCCTGATCCGCCTCCCAGCCCGCGTCGTACATCGTCTTGATGACGTTTGCCGCGCGCTCGACGTCTTCCGGAGGATCGGTCACAAAAACAAGCCGCGGGCATGCCGCCTGCACGCCGGAGTTGAACCGGCTCCACGGCTCGGCAACCTTGCGGTTGATGCAGTCCGCAAGCATCGTCGCGTCCGCCTCGAGAATGTCCTGACGAACCTTGTCCTGCGCATTGTCTTTTGACAATCCCCCGCCGTCTCCGGAGCTCGCCGTCTGACCGAGTATCAGACGCGTTATCGCATCCTTGATGTACTCAATCACCCGGAAATAAACCTCCCCGGTGACGTTCGGAGCCTGAATGGTCGAAAGCTCCGTCCCCTGCGAGACGACTCCGCCTCCGTTCGGCCCGAAGCTCTGGATCAGATGCATCAGCTGGTTCAGCTCCGTCTCAAACGCCGAGTCGCTCACCTTCGCAATGATGACCGGCATCGCATAGCTTTCGATGAATGCCAGCAGATCCTTGATGTTCGTGTTAAGGAAACAGTGCAGCCATGCCAGCGGACGCACAAGACCGCCGCGCGCCGGATCGCTCCCGTTCTCACGTGTGGTCAGATAAACAAATTTGTCGCGCTCCAGCGGGAGCTCGACCGCTCCGCCGCTCAATTTGATCAGCGGTTCCCAGCGGTTGTTGTAGTCCAGATCCCGCGACGGCACCGAGACAAATCCGATCAGACTCCCGCCCGGTCCCCATACGATCTCGTTGACCGAATAGCCGACCAGCAGGGCGCGCATCATGTCGCGCAGCAGATCCCGGAAGCCGTCGCATTCGCGGCTGTCTCCAGCCTGTTTCAGAGCGGAGTCGAACGCCTCTGCGGACGCTTTCGCTTCCGCCGTCTCGTCCGCCGCCTCAATCTTGTACTTGAGACCGAGCACCGCGTTGACCCGCACCGAAAAAGCATGTTTGATTTCATGATTTTTTTCCAGCAGCAGTTCCGCCAGTGCGGCCTGATCCGACGCGTCGCCCTGATTCGCCCGGCTCATGATCGCATCTATCCGCTCCGGCGTAAGATCGCGCGAAACGTCCGTTGCGCTCCGGTCGCCCGGGTCGTCAAGCAGATACCGCCCCGCCCGCGGCGGAGACGGATGCCGGACAAGCTCCGGAAGTGTATTGCCGTACTGGTCAAGTATCATCGCTTATCCTCACTGATAAAATTTTTTGCTCCGTTTCGTGGAACAATTATCGTCCGCATGATCCGGACGCAGAAATGTCTTGAAATTGTCTTCGCGTTCCGATCGAAACGCCGCGAACCGCGCCGGACCGTCGCTCCGGCCGCGCGCATGGATCGCAAGCGCAAGCGCCCAGAACCGGTCCGCATGACCGTTCTCGCTCCGGTCCGCCGAAAATCGGATGTTCCCCGACGCCGTCGTCTCTTTCTTGATCGCACGCAGATCGCTCTGCAGATTCCGGTCGAACGGAATCCGTACGTTCAAGTCCTCGAACGCGCTCTTGACCGGATACGCGAGTTCCTCCTTGACCGGACCTGAAAACTGCACGCCCTCGACCCGGTAGCGGCCGAACCGCTCCTGCGCCCGCTCCGCAAGCTGCATGCCGAGCCCCGTCGCGTCGATGCAGCACCGACGCACGTTCGGCAGCGCAAGCAGACGGTAGAGCACATCCTCCTGCGCGGAAAACGTCAGCCCCCGCAGCACGATCAGACGGCGGCACAGATGCCGTCCGCCCTCGTAAGCGTTCGCCCAGATCGCCGTCAGGTCTTTTTTCCGACCGACGTCAACCCCGATGTACAGCTCTCTGCACTCCGCCAGATCCGAAAAATCCGACGCATCCGAAATCCGGTCCGGCGCGCGCTCGTATTCGCACGCCGCGATCATCTCGTAACTCAAAAACGCGCTCGCATCGTCCGCTGGCACGCACATGTACTCCTGCAGAAAACTCTCCTCGTCCGCACAGCCGCCCTTGATGAAGTTGAAGTAGTCCCCCTCGTCCATCTCCTGACGCTCGTCGTCCGCCGCAAGTTTCGATTGCAAACGGTACAGAAAACCGTCGTCCAACGCGTCTTCCAGCGTCACACGGTGCAGCGATATCTTCTTCGGATTGCCCTTTTCCCGCGCCTCGGTGATGAGCTCGTTGAAAAAATTGTGGCTCCCGCGGTGCGTCGACACCATCTCCAGCTGCCCGCCCCAGGTGATGCCCGGATAGGCGATCGCATAGAGTTTGCGCGGGTCTTTGTGCAGCGCGAACTCGTCCAGCAGACGGTCGCCGCGCTTGCCCGCCTGCGCATCCGGCGAACTCGACATCGAGTTGATTTTTACGCCGCTCGCAAACTCAAGCACGTAGGTCTTCGCGTCGCTGATCAGATCAACCCCGAGATCCCGGCACGCAGTGTGCAGAGTTCCCGCAAAATGCTTGCAGTCCTCCAGAAACAGCCGCGCCTGTATCTCATCCCGGCTCGACACCCACGCATCGTAGCGCGCTCCCGCAAGAGCCTTGCGCCGGACAAGCGCATACGCGCTCGCCCATGAGATGCCGATCTGACGGGATTTCTCCATGATTTTAATGCGGCTCTGGTCCAGCACCCAGCGTTTCTGATACCCCAGCAGGAGCGTATTTTCCTGCGGCACGATTTTCGCCCGTCCCATGTCATCCCGTCCTTGAAATTTTTACATCATCCGGATCTGTTCTTCGACCCGGTCCAGCGTCTCCTGCGACATCCCGGCCTTCGCGCTTCCGCCCTCCAGCTCCGCAATCCGGCGGTCTTTCTCCGCAAGCTGATACTCCAGCTCCGCTTCCCGCGCTTTCCATTCCTCTTCCGAAGCGCGCAGCTGTGCATCCTTCGACTCCAGCTTACGCTGCAGTTCCGCGATCCGGCGGTCCTTCCCCTGACTGCTCAGAGCGGTCACGCTCTGCGTCAGACTCCGCAGCGCTTTCACGCGCGCCTCATCCGACATCTCCGGCAAATCCGCAATATCCGAAACAGCTTGCAGCAGAACAACTTTCGCCTGTTCTGCTATCGTCTCCGCGCACCGCGTATCCCGCAGAATCGCCGTCGCCAGACGGTCGTTCTCTTCCTTGAGTCGACCCGCCTCCAGCTTCGCGCAGATGTGCTTGTATTCCGCACACCGCTTGATCCGCATCACCGCACTGCGGTTGAGTTTGATCCCCAGACGCTCATACGCCGCAGACACTTCCGGTTCGCGCGCGACCGCTTCCGCAGTCGCTCCATCGTGCAGCAGCGTGCAGATTTTGAATCGGACATCAAACGGCATCAGGGAGTAATTCGAGCGGTTTCCCGCATTCTTTTTTTTCATGCAGACCTCCTCACCGGAGAGCGTCCGGTCCGCAAATCAGCTCATCTTCCGCAAACGGATTGCTCCCCGTCAGCGGATCGACCGCATCCAGTCTGCTCCGGACGTCGCCCGAAAGACGCGCGTAATCGTCCCAGCCCCGGATCCTCTGCAGATATCCCTGCTCGATCAGGAAGTTCCATTCGCGCCGGAAAATGCGGACGTCGTCGTTGGTAAATGTGATTTTCCCCGCCGCGAGGATCAGCTCCCGCGCGCCGAGAATCGTTTCGAAATTTTGTGGATTGGCAAACCGGTGCATCGCCCGGATGATCGCCTGTCGTATCGCGTAAATGTTCATCGCTTGGCTCCCGGATGGTATTGTTGTTTATGTTCCCGGAGCGACGCGTCAACGCCCTTGATGTACCGGTCCAGACTGTCGAGCTTCTCGCTCCGTTTCCCGTCCGACACCAGCAGCTGTTTCACTTCACCGGACATCCCGGTTATGATTGCGTTCTGACTCGCCTGCGCTCCGGATATGTTTTTCAATTGATTCAGTATGACTTCCGCTTTGTCTTCACGCACATGATCGTCGATTTTCTTTGCGAGCTCATGGATCGTGTGCTCCAGCGTCGTCTGACGCTGATCGCGCATCTTCTCCAGTTCCTCATACGCCTGCTTGCGCTCCTCCTCGTCGCGTTTGTCAAGACGCTTCTGGTGGCTGACGATGATCCAGCCGGACATCCCGCCTCCGAGCAGCGACAGCAAAGCCTGATAAAGCGAATCCATGTGCGCAATTTCTTTCATAGTTAGTCGCCCGGATATGCCGCCGGGCTCGGCTTGTCCCTCACAACAAACAAAAGGTATCTCCCGCCGCGTCAGCGGAAAACATGGTCCTCATAGATAAGCAAAAACGCGCAGACTTTACACCCATTTAGCTGTATTTTGAATCTAAAACGCTCTGAAAAATCCGCCAAAATCCCCCCGTCTGACCCGTCCGACTTTGTCCGACCCGTCCGATAAAATCCCGAAAAAATTATGTAGTCACTTGAAATTTCTGAAAACAAACTACATATTACCGCCAAAGAAAGGAATCATCAAAAAAAATGCACATCACATCATTGAAAAAACAAACCGTCCGCATCGGCGCAAAACTGCTCGCCGATCTTCAGCTCTTGGAAAAACAACCCCCGTTTTCGTATTCGGAAATCGCCCGAAAAGCCGAAAGGCTATTGTGACTCAAGCCACCAGGCGGCGATTTTGCAAGGAGCAATGTTTTTCGCCTGCTACAAGGCAGACGCAAGTTAAGGACATTGCAGCAAAAAACAACAAAAAGGCTCTTGCAACGCTGCAAAAAGCGTGGTAAATTGCCTTACAAAAAACAAAAACCAGCAAAAGGATTATGACTATGAGACAGACCTGCAGATTTGAAAGTCGCACAGACGCGCCCTGTCGCGGAAACGGAGGTGTAAAATGCGTTGCTTAATCATTCGCGATCCGTGGGCGACCGCCGTTGTAGAGGGTAAAAAACCCGTCGAATTCCGCAAAACAGCCACGCGTATACGCGAGCGCGTCGGAATAATCGCTGCGAAAACGGGGACTGTAATAGGCGAGGTTGACTTAGTTGACTGTATCGACCGCCCCGATTACGACTTAGACTACTGCTTTGGCTGGGTATGCTTGCGCCCGATAAAATACAAGCGACCTAAGCCATACAAGCACCCGAACGGTGCTCAACGGTGGGTAAATGTACCAATAGAGCCGGAACAGCCTTACAGCGCGCAAATCAGCGCAAAAGAGGCAAAAAGAGCTGAGACATACGACGATATAGATTGACGCATAATCCAAGCAATCAAAAAAAGAACCCGCCGGAGTTGCCTTTTTAGTATCCGGCGGACAGAAATGCTACTTACGCCGAAAGGCTATTGTGACGCCGGGCTTTCGCCCGGTTGGCTTTCCGGTGTTGGTACCACCGGCAGAAATGCCCCTAACGCCGTCCGGAAATACCGCCGTCTTCGCCCCGATCTTTCCGGTATCGAGGTTGACTCCACCTACACCGGCACCGTCCTCCGCTTTGAACTGGAACAAAAACTCGACCCCGAAAATCTCCGGCGCATCCTCGCGTGGTATATCAGCCTCCACGATTTGAGCAAACCGTTTTACATGCCCCCGGAAATCCCGGAAACCGTGGCATATACAAAAGCCGCTCAATGAGCGGCTTTTAGGAACAGAAATTTTTTATAAAGCTCAAGAGCTTTTTGATTCAGATCGTGACAGGGATATTCTTTCCTGATATTTTCCATTATCAGTCCCCAATACAATGACTTTTCCCATTTCTTTAATAAAAAAAGCATTGCAGTGGAAAGAAATTCCATATCCCGAATCGGAAACACAGGTAGCATCTGCACAAGTTTCTAAAGCTTTTTTCAGAGCGGTATCTTCTGTTAAAAGACGCTGCTCATCATTTAAAAATGCTTTTACTTTTGCATCGTGGCTTTCCGGAACGTTTTTTATTTCAAAAGTACGATCGTCTGCGCGAACCACAAACAGATGTGTATCGCTTTCTCCATGCGCCATGATCATCTGGATGACCAGCGGATAGTCCGCTTGATACTTGTCCGAAAGATAGCGAATATCGTTTGGATGCTTATATAAGTCCAACACGAAATCATCGTAAGGATAAAACAGAAAAACAGCTGTCATTAGATTGGCTTCATGCTCTATATCAAAGCTGGTTTTTTCGTAGTGAGAGTAGAGGATGCGCGACATGACACCTATCTCTGAATCATCTGGAAGTAACCCTGCATGACCGGGAGAATGTTCCAGAAAGATATGGGCTAACTCATGAAACATTGCCCCCAAAAGACGGTTTTTATCATTCAAAATAGACTCGTCTGTCACGATTGTATAACGGATTTCTGGCTGAACAAAAGAAAATCTTTCCTTTTGTGTATACATGGACAAGACATTTTTATCTGCCAAATGTCCATGTCCGTCCCACTCTATCTTGCAAGTGTCAATCAAAAACGCTAGGACATCAAAAGCCTTATTCAAAGACGCCGTCCCCGGCAAAGTTCCATGAAATTTGTCGCGAAAAGTCGACATCCTAGAACGCTCTTTTGATGTCCATACATCACTGGAAGAAAGAATCATTTGCAGATTTTCTCCCGGAAATAGGCTATTGTTTCTTGCGGAGAACGAAGAGTCTCAGAGACTCCAATGAACGAATTTATATTTCGTTCAATAAGTTCATCTGCATCTTTTCTGGACAGAGGGACATTACCGGATTCGGAAAGAGAGGTATGGAAATAGATACCTTTTTCTCTAACTTCCTGTATCCGCTTCTCTATCTCTTCTGGAGTTAGAGTCGTTGTCATGGTTGCTTCCTCCTTGTTTGGACCTTTTGTTGTGTGGGTTGAGTTCCAAGTGCTTAAGATAGCACAGAAAAACAAATAGTCAAGAGAGAAATAAACGGTTTGCGCATTTTATGATCCCGGGATCATAAAATGCGCTCCTTTGAACTCAAATTTCCAGTGTCAACCGTCTTTGAATGGTGTATGCACCATTCAAACAGAGAGCAATGTCGCATGCAACATAATACATCAGCCTCCACGATTTGAGCAAACCGTTTTACATGTTTCCAACCTCTCTCTCGTCTGACCCGTCCGACTCCGTCCGACCTGTCCGACCGTCTTCACCGGAATATCAAAATCACCCACTCTATCACCGTCTCAATAAATCCGGCACTCCCTCGTTTTTTCCGATTTCCTCAATCTCCCTCTTCAACCGCCAGTTCTCCTTCTCCAGCTCAAACAGCTGACGGTCTTTCTCAAGCGTTTCCAGCTTGTGCTGATACTCTGATTGCGCAATGCATTCTTTTTTTTCGTCCGAGTACACATTCCTCTGCGTCTTTTCCGGGGAAAACACAATCACCGCGTGTGGAAAAATCTTGAAAAGCGTTCCGATCGTCATGTTTTTGACCTTCTTCCGCTTTTTAATATAATCAGATAAAAAAGATGGATTTACGCCAACCTTTCTGGCATAAGCCGCTTGTCCTCCGGCTTCCTGACAAAACCGCTCTATTCTATTCAATATATCTTCTTCTGTCATGTTGCACCTTCTGGTTGTTAGATTTTTACATAACAAAACTAGCACATTTTCCTTGAAAAGCAACATTTCTTCAAAAAAAAGTTAAAAAACCATTTGACTTAATTGCTGTATAGCACTATATTGATTGCTAATAAGCAATAGGAGGCGCAAATGTCAAAGTTGAAGCAAGTTAGGCTTAAACTCAAAATCCGTCAAGCGGAACTCGCTCGAATGCTCAATATATCACGGGCCTCTGTAAACATTACAGAAAAAGCGGGTATTCACTATACAGCAACTGCGAAAAGATATGCCCGTGCTCTTGGCTGCAAACCATCTGATCTTCTGGAAGTGTGAGGCCCCCCAATGACAACCCGACTCTCCCGCATCCGTCATCAGCTCCGCCTGACGCAGACCGCCGCCGCGCGTCTGCTCGGCATCGCCCGCCAGAGCTACGCCGAACAGGAAAAACGCGGCATCCGCAACACCGACCGCGCCGCCCGCTACGCCGCCGTCCTCGGCTGCGATCCCCGCGACCTGCTCGAATTCGCAAGCAAACAACGCTCAAACTAAAGGAGCCCTGACCATGTCACATCAAGTCACCGTTGAACACGAACTCGGCTGCACCACGGCAGTTCTGCTGATCGGACTCATCCTCGTCGCTGCGGCCTATTGCAAGGGCTGTACCATAAACATTGACGCACGCAACAAGACCATTCCCACCGTTCACGCGGCAAACTAAAGGAGCCCTCGTATGAAAATTAAAAAGGAACTAACCGCCCTGCGAAAAATGCGAATGAGCCGCTTTTGGTCTCAAACGGAGTTGGCTCAAAAGCTGGGAGTTCGTCCGAACAACATATCCATGATGGAGCAAAAAGGTATTCAGCAGATTAAAACCGCTGAACGTTACGCAGAAGTTCTGGAATGCCGCCCGGAAGAACTTATGGAATTTACCTCCCTGCACACGTGCAGACAAACAACAAAATCCACGGAGGTCCCCCAATGACCCGACTCTCCCAAGCACTGAAAGCCCGGAACATCTCTCAGCGGGAACTTGCAAAACGTCTTGGAATGAAAGCCACCGCTTTGAACTATGCTTGCAAAAACGGAGTAAAAACAATCCGCATTGCAATCCGGTATGCAAAAGCGTTGTCCTGCTCGTGGCAAGAAGTATTAGAAACACCGGAATCGGAGGCCCCCCAATGACAACCCGACTCTCCCGCATCCGTCATCAGCTCCGCCTGACGCAGACCGCCGCCGCGCGTCTGCTGGGCATTACTCAGCAGACTTATCAGCGTCGTGAGCGCCGCGGCATCTGCGACACCCGCATGGCCGCCCGCTACGCCGCCGTCCTCGGCTGCGACCCCCGCGACCTGCTCGAATTCGCAAGCGACAAACAACATTCAAACTAAAGGACCCTCTCACCATGTCAACCCAGGAAAGCAATCAGTTCCCGCGCCGGCAGATGACCGACGCGCAGTGGCGCGAATTTGCGGGCGTCTACCTCCGCGCGTTTGAAACCATGCCGCGCAAAGAGGCGTACGCCGCGGCGGTCCGCGAAATGCGCACGGAAGGCAAAGTGTATCCCGCATGGAGCGCGCTGCTCAAACGTCTGCGCGGCGTCGGCTCCGTGACAATCCCGGAACCCGCGCCGGAATCGTCCGATGCGTCCGAACCGTCCGAACCGTCCGAAGCTCCCTCCGACAAATCCGCGCTCGCGCTGGATCTGCTCCGGTGCTACCGCTTCCGCCGGGAACGGGACTTCGACGCTCTCACCGACCGTCTCTTCCCCGAACTCGGCGATTAAAAAAATCAGGAGTCCCGACCATGAACAAAACATTCCCCATAGTCTTCGGAGCGGCGGTGATCGGCGGCATGCTCGGTACTGTCGCGTCCTGCTGGATCATCGTCGCTCTCAAAGCCGCAGAGGTGCTCTGATGGACGACACCGACACCTCGCTCGCCGCCGTCCTCGCCGACGTCAACGCCGATCTGCGCCGCTGCGACTGGCTCGCCGCGCTCGGCGACGAGACGCAGCGCAAGATCATCGCGCTGATGCTCTTCGCCGCCGATCATCCCGACTGGGCGTGGATCCAGTTTTACACGCACCTCGGCCGCATGACCCCTCCGCGCATCGCGGAGCTCCGCGGCGTCTCGCAGTCAAACGTCCGGCGACTGCTCAAGCTGACAGTCCCGACTGAAATCTACGACCGGCTCCCCCCGGTCGAATGAAAGGAACCATCATGGAAATGAAGGAAATCGGCTATCAGGAGTGCTGCATCTCCTGCGATCAGCACAACGGCTGGATCTGCGCAGACAAAAACTGTCCCGCGCATCCGGCTCACAAAAAATGCGAAAACTACACCCCGGCTTACAACAAGGAAGCCAAATAACAAAAGGAGTCCACAATGAAAGCAGAAAACCGCAGAAGAATTGAAGACCAGCTCAGAACCATCCGCGCCATCGCAGACTGCGATGCGGGCGTCAACTCGTGCTGCAACATCATCGCCGAGACCCTCGACGACGAGCTCGAAGACCTGAGCGACGAATTCGGCGCGAACGCCCTCGACGGCGACCTCGTTGTCGACGGTCCCGCACCGGAGGAGCCGGAAGAACCGGAGCACACTGTCTCCCCGTTCCTCCATCATGCCCCGTCCGACACGTCCGAAGAGTCCGCTCCGTCCGACCGCATCACCGGGGAGATCAAGACTTGGTCTTTTGAGTTTGCGCATAATCCTGCACCCCGTCTGCTGCAGACTTTGCGGGCCGCCTGCAAAGTCTCGGTAAAAGATCTCGCCGCCTACTTCGGCATTTCGACTCGCATGGTTAACAAAATCCTCGCCGGCGCGAACAGCAACCGCGTCAGCGCAAAAGTCGCAGAGCTCTGCGGGGAGGCGTGACATGGCGATCCTGCAGGACAACCGCAAAGTGCAGGCCATGACCGTCGAGGACGCCGACGGTCTCTTCAAGCGCATGGTCGCGCTCAAAGCCGCCATGCGCCGCGAAGAGGCCGCGAAGGACAAGCGCATCGCGGAGCTTGAGGTCAGGCATCACGACGCCGTCGCCCCGCTCGTCACGGAGTACAAGGCTCTGGAGTCCGAGCTCCTGCGCTACATCATGGCGCACCCGGAACGCTTCGTCAAACCGCGCAAGCACAAGGTCGGCGATCAGGGCACATACGGCATCGAGACGGCCCCCTCGTCCGTCAAGGTCGACAAGGACGCTCTCGAACTCCTGAAGACCTTTGCCGATGAGAACGGGTACTTCATCTATCAGGCGGAGATCAAACCCGTCAAAACCGCAATAGCCAAGCTCTGCGCGGCGGGCGTCGACGTCCCGGGCGTGACCTACGTCCCGGCCGGCGACAACCCGAAGTGCACGATCAGCAAGAGCTATCTCGACAACCTGCTGGAGGCGTGACATGCCGGAACCAATCAACCTTGACAATCTGCTCTCCGGGATCATCCCGGAGACGCTGGAGGGGAAGACCGCCGCGGCCGGACAGCTCGTCCGGATCGCACGCCGGATCGTCCCCGTGACCTCGCTGCTGATCGCGTCCGCAAGACGTGATCACTTCGCCGGAGCCGTCGCCGCATGGGCGGACTGGTGCCGCGAGAACTTTGACATCGACGGTGCAGACCGCGATCACAGACGCGTCATCGGAGACCTCCTACTTGCGTTTTACGACGACAAAGCATTCTTCGCCCAGCTCTTCCACTTACCCTACAACAAGCTCCTTGCGCTGACCCGCATCCCCGCCGATCAGCTCAAAGCTTTTGCTTCTCACCTCGGCGGCAGCATCGACAAGATGACTCGCGAGGAACTCCGTGATGCAGTCAAACTCTGGATCGGCGAGGCGGTTCAAGAGCCGAAAAACACAGACGGCGGATTGCATAGTTCGGAGGAACCGGATTTCTCCGCGATTGTACACTCAATCCTTAAGATGCAGCAGACCTCGCTGCTTTCCGAAGTCCGCGATGATGCCAGCGCGGCTCTGCTCCTCAACGGAGGTTTCCGTCTTCTGGGCTCCGCTCTTGAGTTTAAAAAACATGAGGACGTGCCCGATGTGGCATTCCTTTCCAGTGTCAAAGCGGCGTTGCTTGATGAGGTCTCCGAAATAGAGGCGGCGATCAGCCGGGCAGCGCAGGTGTAAGGAGAGCATGATGGGCGTTTTCAATTTTCAAATTCCAGTGCGGACTGTCGCATGCAACAATCAAGCTGACAATGTCGCATGCAACATTCCGGTTGCATCCGCCCAAGCCGAGACTGTCGCATGCAACAATCAAGCGGACAATGTCGCATGCAACATTCCGGTTGCATCCGCCCAAGCCGAGACTGTCGCATGCAACAATCAAGCGGACAATGTCGCATGCAACATTCCGGTTGCATCCGCCCAATCCAAGACTGTCGCAT
>ERZ1673741.52-NODE-52-length-156718-cov-52.017911_pt1 | contig 156718 bp, 141 predicted proteins | sample MGYA00580209_ERZ1673741 | MGnify/ENA primary metagenome ERZ1673741 (study PRJEB41218, sample SAMN15661754) | gut metagenome | host: Homo sapiens | place: Canada: London | collected 2015-08-20/2019-03-30 | study: EMG produced TPA metagenomics assembly of... | reverse complement strand
CTTTAGCATTTTGTGTTATATTTTATTGGTTTATGTCTAAAAAAAAGGAAAGTGAGGTGACCGTACATGCAGAGTGAAGTGAATCAGGAAGAAAATTTGAATAGAATTATTACGGTTCCTAATCTTCTTTCTTTTTTTCGGCTTTGTCTGATTCCGGTAATTATATGGAGTTATTGTGTAAAGAAAAATCCTCTGTTAGCTGGTGAAATCTTATTGCTGTCTGGTCTTACGGATCTTGCTGATGGATATATCGCAAGAAGATTCCATAGGATTAGTAATTTAGGAAAAATACTTGATCCGGTGGCTGATAAGCTGACACAGGCAGCGATGTTAATCTGTCTGTTTACTCGTTTTCCGCATGTGCTTCTTTTAATCGTAATAATGGCAGGTAACAAAGGATGCTGAACAGGAAATGCTCAGAAAACGAATAAATGAAATGCGACATTTTCTTCAAATGCAAACAAGCAGAATCACAGAATATGATGAGCAACTGGTCAGAAGACTTATTGAAAAAATCACAGTTTATGATGATAAATTAATCTTCGAATTTAAATCCGGCATGACTATTGAACTCAAAAGATAATTGAATAGGAACTATTACATCAACACCTTGCAGCAATGCAGGGTGTTTTCCCGTTCATAGAAAATTTACAGGGCAAAATCGTGCCGGGATTGAGTTTATCAACCAAATGGTTTATAATATAGTAAGTGAGGTGTGTTTTAGACATGGAGGATAACGATGAAGACATCCGATATGATTAAAGAATTATGTAATAAAAAGAATATAAGCGTTTCAGAACTTGCCAGACGGATAGGTCAGACTCCACAGAACTTTGGTAAGAAACTGAAACGAGATACAGTTACTCTTGAGGAGTTAAAGCTGATAGCTGATGTGATGGAGGTTACCTTTGAGCAATCATTTATCTTCCCAGATGGAGAACAGATAAAAACAAGTAACGAATAGGCGGTGAGTAGCATGGATACTGTGGATTTGATTATTAAATCATCAACAGAATTTTATAATGATTTGAAGGTTGATGAGAATGGTCGATATCGTTCTTGGGAACACTGCTATTCACATTTCATAAAAGCACGAGGGAGCCAAGAGATTGATTATGATTATTTGAGTTTGCAATTGGCCTTTTATTTGGCTAGTTGGGGAATGTATCGTGGTTCATCCTTTTTATTGCAAAAGGATTATAAAGTACATATTCCGGTAGTGAAAGAACTGTTAAGTGAGAAGTATGATGTGCTGGCTGGAATTGAGTGCGTTAGCTTTAGAGAAAAAAGCAATCAACAATTACTTCTAGATATAAATTCGTTTTTAGGGCAGTATTACGATAAAATCAGGCACAAAGTAAAAGAACAAGAACTGAAAAATCAGTTATCTTTTACACTCATCACGAAAATACTTATGGGAACACTTGGCTGTGTTCCAGCATATGATAGATATTTTATTGCAGGAATAAAGAATCAGAAGGTTGCCACTGGAAATTACAACATTAGGTCTATAATGCAGCTTGTCAGCTTTTATGAGAAAAACGCTGACCGACTCGAACCAGTCAGAGAAAAGATGGAAGTTGAAGGTATGCCATACCCACAAATGAAAATGATAGATATGGGATTCTGGCAGGTCGGCTTTGATTTGGATACGAACAAAGGAATAAAGAATGCACACTAGGAGAAATGCATGGATAGATTTTCAGAGAAGAGTCTTCTTTCACTTGGAGATTATTATGTGTATGGACTCATAGATCCACGCAGTAAGCAAATTTTCTATATTGGAAAAGGCACTAAAAACAGAGTATTTGAACATGAAAAAGAGAGCCTGGGCAGTTCTGATAGCGAGAAGTTGAAACTGAAGACTATTGCGGATATTAAGAATGCCGGATTTGAGGTTGAGAAAATAATCATCAATTCAAACTTAACCGAAGAAGAGGCATTTGCTGCAGAGGCTTCACTGATTAATGCTTTCAACTATGTTGGTGATGCGGGACTTACAAACATTGTTGCCGGACACCATTCTGCAGAGGCTTTATCGGTTGATGAGTATGAAAGAATAAACGGTGCCGCCCCACTTGAAGAAAAAGACATCAGGCATAAAATCCTTGTCATCAAAATAAATAGACTCTACCAAAGAGGTATGGATGAGAAGGTATTATATGATGCTGTTCGTGGTGTTTGGAGAGTATCAAAGGAAAAGGTTAGAACAGTTGAGTATGTTTTTGGTGTTTACAATTCTTTGATTGTTGCCGTGTATAAGCCGTCAGAGTGGTTTGTATGTAAAGAGGCAAAGGACAGACTTCCAAGACAGGATATTGTTCTTACACCAAAAACTGAAAATAGATTATTTTTTGTTGATGAAAGATATGAGCAGGGATTTCCGTTGGATGAGAATGAATCGTTCTACATTGGAAAGTCGATAGCCGGATTGACGTTGAATCAGTCGGCACAGAATCCGATTACATATCTGTATCCACTGGAGAAAGATAAAATTCATATTTAATGAAATTGACAAATCGGAATTTAGGGAGGTACAAGAATGATAAATTTAGTGGCACTTCCGTGCCTCTGTGTAGATGTTTTTGATGGAACAGATGAATTGCGTGCAGGTGGTGAAGCCCTTAATTTTGCAGTTCATGCATCAAAATTTGAGGAGTTTAATGTTTCAATATTGGGTGCGGTTGGACAGGATTCCTATGCAAAATTTATTATGGATTCTGTTTCTGATAAGAGAATAGATGTAAGCCATGTAAGAGTTGAAGAGGATAAAGTAACTGCAAATAATCGTACATATCTTACGGCTGACGGTGACAGATATTACAAAGATGATTCATGGACGGGTGATATTGTTGATAAAATGATATTGAATCAAGATGAATTGGACTTTATAAAAAAATCAGAGGTTGTATTTATACATTTCTGGGCAGGCTGTTTTGAACAAATTATAGATTTAAAAAAGAATAATAACTTCAGATTGGCTGTGGATTTTGTAGAATATCGTAATTTTAAGGAGATGGAAAAATATGCACCATATATAGATTATTTCCTGATTAGTGGAGAGGAATCAATTCTTCCGATATTTGAAGCATTTTCTAAGAAGTATAAAGGACTATTTAATGCATCTTTAGCTGATAAAGGAAGTGTTACATATTATAATGGTGAAAAGTATTTTGTCCCAGCTGATGAAACTTTAGAAATAGTTGATACTACTGGTTGCGGAGATAGCTACCATGCAGGCTTTGTGTGTTCTCATATGTTAACAGGTGATATTTACGAGGCTATGAGAGTTGGTACAGAATTTGCAACAGAGACATTGTCTCATTATGGTGGCTTTTAATTCGATTTGTAAGGAGAAACAATATGACAGGGTTTATTATATGGTCACTTTTCGGAGTGTTTATAATTGGATTATGAATAAACGATATGTTTTCTAAGAATCCGGTTGTGAAGAAAAGTAAATAAATTCCAGTTTTTCAACTTGCCCTTTGAGAGAGAAAAAATCCTTTTCTCAAAGGGTTTTTCTATTTATACGGATATTCGCAAACTATAAAAGACTCGAGGTGCCAGGTGCAAATGAACCCGTGAGGCAATTCAGAAAAGTTGGATTGACAGACAGTTTCGATTGGAGTTTTAGAATAAAATTGTATAATAACGGTAATAGAGAAAGCGTAAAAGAATATAGAAGAGGTGTGATTATATGTGGACAATAAAGAGAATTGATGAGGCGGATTTCGGCTGTGAGGAGAGACTTCCGGGTGAACCGCTGATGGTGCTGGTGAGCCTGGAGAGCGATGACGGAAGAGTCATACAGTTTGAGGCTGCGGACAACTGGCTTACAGTTCAGGAACTTTCTGAGGGTGATGAGTGGCCGGAGGATATAGAGGCACCTGACGCGGCCAACGAGAGAACAGTCAGGCAGACTCAGTGGATGGAGAATTACTTTGAGGCACTGGAAGAACTTGAATAGGACATAGATTGATCAAGATATGTAAATACGGGAGAGTGCTGACAAAATCTAACATTTGGACAGTATAATCATGCAAAATTGCATTGACTATGAAACCTGTCTCCTATAATATGTGGCTGATGATTGGAATTAGAAGAAATGATTCGTTTGAAAGCGAATAAAACAAAGTCCGATCACTCATAATATCACGACAAAAATATAGATAAGACCACATAAAAAAAGAAGAGGAATAAATATGAAGAGTAGAATGACGAGAAAAGAAATGCTTCCGCTTGTGGGAATGACCATTTCGGCATTCATATTCAACACATCGGAGTTTATGCCAATAGGACTGCTGACGGATATAGCGGGTTCGTTCAGCATATCAGAGTCGAAGGCGGGAATGCTTATAACAGTATATTCATGGATAGTTATGCTGCTGTCCCTGCCACTTATACTTCTGGTGTCGAAGATCGATTTCAGAAAGTTGTTCATGGGAACAATAGCATTGTTTGGAATATGTCAGATCATGTCGGTGCTTGCACCGAGCTATGGAGTGCTCATGGCGTCCAGAATCGGTGTTGCCTGCACCCATGCGATATTCTGGTCCATAGCCTCACCGGTTGCAATAAGACTGGTAAATGAGGAGCACAGGTCATTTGCACTCAGCATGGTCGTAACAGGAACCTCCATAGCAACCATAGCCGGACTGCCGCTTGGAAGACTTGTGGGACAGTATATGGGATGGAGAGTTACGTTTCTCATTGTCGGAATCATAGCATTTGCAGTGCTCGTATATATGGCGTTTGTTTTCCCTAAGATAGCGAGTGGAGAGCAGTTCCATGTGAGGGATCTTCCGGCACTCCTGAAGAATCCGGTGCTCATCTGTCTGTATGTTCAGACCATACTTTTTGTGCTTGGATATTACACAGTTTACAGTTATATAGAACCATTCATGCAGCAGGTCGCAAAGCTGCAGAACAATGTCATAACCATAGTGCTCCTGATATTTGGTGCCACGGGACTTCTTGGAAGTTATCTGTTTTCAAAGCTGTATGACAGACATAGATTTGCATTTATAGGGACGGTTATGGCAACGCTTCTTGTCTGGCTGCTGCTTCTGCTTCCAGCATCAAAGAGCCTGGCAACTATGGTTATTCTCTGTGCATTCTGGGGAATCACGGCCATGGCGTTTAACGTAACTACTCAGTCGGAGGTCATCAGAAGTGTGGATGAGAAGGGGGCTGCCGTGGCGACAGCCATATATTCAGGACTTTTCAACCTTGGCATAGGTGGGGGAAGCTGGGTAGGCGGAATAGTGTGTGACAAAGGTGCGATATCGTATATAGGATTTGTGGGTGCGGTATTTGCGGTTATATCAGTTCTATTCTTTGCATTTGTACTTCTAAGAAAATTGAGACAGAGTGTGAACTGACAGCGTATTTGCATATAATTAAATGTAATTGAAATATAATGGCGCGGCAGTGCTGACGTACAGGTTCGGTTTGGAACATGGCATGTCAGCACTGCCGTTTTTTTAGTAAGTTTCAAATAATAGGTTGACAAATTATCAAAATGATAATATCATGTAAACAACTTGCAGATATTATCAAAATGATAATAACGGCGATGGCGCATGTAGATATACTTATATGTTTTATAAGGAATCCGTGCCTTTGTGGGTTTTCTTATGAAAGCAGATAGCAGAAAATTGAAAATCGAAAATTTACCAATCAAAAATTTTAAGTTGATAGTTGAATGGAGAAGGAGAAGAAGAAGAAATGGACAATAACAAGAAAAAGACACTTATAGTAGTTGACATGCAGAATGATTTCGTCGATGGAGCACTCGGGACAAAGGAGGCAGCAGCCATCGTGGAAAATGTGAAAGCAAAGATAAGAGAGTATGCTGACCGCGGGGATGAGATCATCTTCACAAGGGATACGCATTATGAGAACTACATGGAAACCAACGAGGGAAAGCATCTTCCGGTCCCTCACTGTATAGAGGAGACCAAAGGCTGGGAGATCGCAGATGGTCTTGAGGTTCCGGGCGCTATATACATCAACAAGACCAGCTTTGGATATACAGGCTGGGGAGACTTTGATCTTCAGGATGTTGAGATGGTCGGACTCTGCACAGACATTTGTGTTGTGTCCAATGCACTCATCATCAAGGCTCTGTACCCGGAGATAAATGTCAAGGTGGATGCGAGGTGCTGTGCCGGAGTGACGCCGGAGAGTCATGAGGCTGCGCTTGCCACCATGTCGATGTGTCAAGTGGATATAATCAGATAATGACGGAAATGTACAGGAGGATGAAGCAGACTTATGAAGAAATATGAGATGAGTGACGAAGAGAAGAAATTCCTCGCTGGATATGACCTAACAAAATATGACAGGCCATCTGTTGCCGCGGATGTGGTTGTATTTTCAGTTATGAAGGATGACGAGTGTGATGATGTAAGAAGACTTCAGGAGAAGAAGCTTAAGATACTCCTGATAAGAAGAGGCGGATTTCCATATAAAGGATGCTGGGCTATGCCTGGTGGGTTCTGCAAAAAGGGAGAGGATGTCATAGATTCCGCCAGAAGAGAGCTTTGCGAAGAGACAGGTATAGACGATGCATATGTAAAGCTTGTCGGAGTGTATGGCGAGCCGGGCAGGGATCCGAGAGGCTGGGTCATATCATCAACTTATATGGCACTTATGAATGCCAGAGCCTGTCATCTGAAGGCAGGAGATGATGCACAGGATGCGAGATGGTTTACGGTTGAACTGACAGATGTTTCAACAGAGATGTCAGGTGCAGGTGGACATTCTGTGAACGAGATGTCAACAAAGGTGTCAGGCACAGGCGAAGAAATTGTTAAAAATGAAGATGAAGCTTCACGTAAAGTCCAAAATAAGAAAAGATACAGGCTGGTTCTCAAGGATGCAGATTCTGATATAAAACTTACGGCAGTGTTGCGCAGAACAGATATGAGCTCATGTGGACGAAGCTCGGACAGTTACGATATAGAGGAATGTGAAGGACTGGCATTTGACCATGCAAGGATCATAACAGAAGCGGTGCTCGGACTGCGGGAGGATGTCAGGAGAGACATGAAGCTGGCATTTGACCTGCTGCCGGAGAGATTTACACTTACTGAGCTTCAGAATGTATATGAACAGATATGGGACATGGAACTCACCACACCTAACTTCAGAAGAAAGATTGCGGAATATGTTGAGGAGACTGATGCATATCAGGCCGGTGAGAGATACAGACCTGCCAAATTATTCAGGCGCAGGACAGACGTAAGATAATGAGGTGTAGCGTAAGGGACTAACATAGAGAGAAAGGGGACAAATATATGACTTTGAAAGAATTTGTGAGAAATGAGATAGAGGGCTGGAAGAAGCTGGAGGTCGCCTGGCTGCTTATAGCATGTGCGGTCATCGTGGGACTGTCCATATACTGGGATGATACGGTTATGGGGATCATATCATCAACCACAGGCGTGATCTGTGTGGTATGCACGGGAAAGGGAAAGTTGTCAGCGTACATATTCGGTCTTGTGAATACTGTGCTTTATGCAATCATATCGTATAAGGCGGCGTTGTACGGAGAGACGATGCTCAATGCGCTATATTATGTGCCTATGCAGTTTGTTGGATTCTATGTATGGTCAAGACATATGAACGATGAGACGCATGAGGTCAGAAAGAAACACATGAAGGCAGTGGGCAGGATATTCATGGTGCTGGCGGTGGCACTCGGCACATTCCTATATGGACTACTGTTAAAGAGACTTGGGGATGCTATGCCATTTGTGGATGCATTTACAACAGTTTCATCGGTTGTGGCGATGGTTGTATCTGTAAGGATGTTCGCGGAGCAGTGGTGGATATGGATCGTAGTAGATGTGTTTACAATATATATGTGGGCACGAAACTTTATGAGTGGCAATGACAACATAGCGACGCTGCTCATGTGGATAGTGTACCTTGGAAACGCCGTTATTATGTGCGTCAGATGGGAGCGTGAAGTCAGGAGAAATCGCCTGGACGAAGCACACGTTTTCGAAGACAGTACGGCGGCAGAGTAAGGGAGGCTGACAAATGATGTATAGATATAAGGTAGGAATGTATGGGGGTTCGTTTGATCCACTTCATATAGGGCACATTCATGATATCATACGTGCTGCGGCGATGTGCGAGGAACTGTATGTGATGATAAGCTGGTGCGAGGGCAGAGAGTCTACCTCTAAGGAACTGAGATATCGCTGGATACTCAACAGCACAAGACATCTGCCAAATGTTAAGATAATCATGATAGAGGATAAGGCGGTCTCAAAGGAAGAATATAATACGGATTATTACTGGGAAAAGGGAGCTCAGGATATCAAGGACACGATAGCAAAGCCCATAGATGCAGTGTTCTGTGGTTCGGATTATCTTGGAACCGGCAGATTTGAGAGCCTGTATTGTCCGGAGAGTGAGATCGTGTACTTTGACAGGGCGGAGGTTCCGGTATCCTCGACAGAGATCCGCGAGTGGGCAACGGCACACTGGGAGTATATTCCAGAGGTGTGCAGGGATCATTACGTCAGAAAGGTTCTGGTGGTCGGCGGTGAATCCACAGGAAAATCCACACTGGTTGAGAATCTTGCACTGGCATATAACACGAATTTTGTACGGGAGATAGGGCGTGATACCTGTGAGTACGCGGGTGGCGAGGAGTTCATGGTTGAAGATGATCTGGTGGAGAACTTCATCAGACAGAAGGACGAGGTCCGCAGGGCAGCCAGGTATAGCAACAGACTGTTGTTTGTGGATACCGATGCGCTGACTACAGGATTCTATTGTGATCTGCTCATGGATGATGACGAACAAAAACGCAGGCTCACGGATATGGCGGATGCGATAAATGCAACAAATGAGTGGGATCTGGTGTTGTTTCTTGATCCTGATGGAACGGATTTTGTTCAGGACGGAACTCGGAATGAGGATATAATGCGGGAGAGAAGACATTACAGTGATTTGCTCAAGGCGTGGTTTGACAGGCATGGAGTACACTGTGAGACGATATCGGGAGATTATCTTTGCCGATTTAACATCGCGAAAAAACTCATTGAGGAACGACTTGCGATAACCACTGTATTTTAAATAAAAATGATGATGTATTTAAACATTCACAACATGGTTTTTAAAACAACGTGTTGTGAATGTTTTTGTCTGTTTTTTATCGTATTTATGACTATGAATAAAAAGCCAATGATGATACAATAGTAGATAATATAATAATTATATAGTAGGAAAAGGCTGAAAAAGTAAATGAAATGCAAAATTAAAACGTACAGGTGAAGACAGAACTGTACAAATATATTGGAGAGGTGGACAAACATGGCAAAGTATATCTTGAGCTGCTGCTCAACAGCAGATCTTTCAAAGGAGCATTTTGACAAAATAGACGTAAAATATATATGCTTTCACTATGAGCTTGATGGTGTGGAACATCCTGATGATCTGGGACAGACCATGCCATTTGAGGAGTTTTACAGGAAGATGACAGAAGGTGCGGCTACTAAGACATCGCAGGTGAACTCAGATGAATATTATGATTTCTGGAAACCTTATCTTGAACAGGGGTATGACATACTTCACCTGACGCTGTCATCGGGAATAAGCGGCTCTATAAACTCTGCAAATATTGCCAGAGAGGATCTGGAGGAAGAATTCCCTGACAGGAAACTCTATGTGGTTGATTCTCTGGGAGCGTCCTCGGGCTATGGTCTCATCATGGACACGCTGGCAGGCATGAGGGATGAAGGCAAGTCCATAGACGAGCTGCATGACTGGATAGAACAGCATAAGCTGGACCTGAACCACTGGTTCTTCTCAACAGATCTCACATTTTATATCAGAGGTGGAAGAATATCCAAGACTGCTGGAACGGTCGGCACAATACTTGGAATATGTCCGCTTCTCAATATGGATGACGAGGGCAGGCTGATACCGCGATCAAAGATAAGAGGTAAAAAGAAGGTTATTCAGGAGATAGTAAAGCGCATGGAGGAGAATGCACAGGATGGGCTTGATTATTCCGGCAAGTGCTATATATCGCAGTCGGCATGTATGGAGGATGCCGAGGCTGTGGCAAGACTTGTCGAGGAGAGATTTCCAAAACTTGACGGCAAGGTGGAGATCAATTATATAGGAACTACCATAGGAAGTCATACAGGACCTGGCACAGTTGCCTTGTTTTTCTGGGGCAAAAGACGTCAAGGGTAGGATAATACATTGTGCATTCATTTCACCACTGCTATAATGTAAGAAGAGTTTATATTTATTAATTTTTGATGCGCTTGGGTCGATTTTGATATTTAAGACCGGACGATACAGGCTATGTGTTGAAGGCTGGAGGAGAGAGAATGGATAATACAATTGATAAAAGCATACAAATGGACAGCCGGATGAAAGAATTTTTCGAGTGCATAGGTGGGGACGCGGATACACAGCAGCAGAGAATCCAGTGTATAAGGAATGGTCTTGCTGCTATTGCTGACAGGCTCAGGCTGGGAAAGGCGGAGATTACTGTTGATATTCCGAAAAACAGGTTTATGCCGCTTGGAGAAAGAAGCAGCGCAGTATTATACGAGGAAGAAGGGGCTGAATTGGGTATCCCCGTTGATATAGAGATGAAGATCAGAACCGGTGGCACTGTGTTTATCAAGGATTACCCATATGGTCCGGGCTATTCAGAAGAGGAGATACAGACACACAGGTTTATATTCAGGGAGATATTTATTCAGTACAACCGGACATTAGCTCAGTGCATGCTTGAAAAGATCATGCATACAGATATCAACACAGGTGTAGCCAATCAGGATTCCCTGATGTATTATGCGGTGAATCTGATAAAAAACGGACGGATTGGTGATTATACAGGCATCTTTTTTAATATCCACAATTTCAAGTATGTGAATAAGGTTTTTGATTATTCACAGGGAGATGTGATACTTAGGAATTATGCGCAGATGGTGAAGTCATACCTTGACAGCGATGAGGAGATAGCAAGACTTGGAGGAGATAATTTCGTTGTAATCTGTCGTAATGAGAATGCGTCTGATTTTATAAATAAGATTAAAGATGTCCATATAAGCCATGAGTACAGATCTGACAAAAGAGAATTCCAGCTGGGTGTTACAGCGGGTATAGCAGGTCTGGAAGGCGTTGCTAAGCCGAGGGAAGTCATGGCCAGAACCAGCATTGCGTATCAGGCTGCCAGAAAAAACGGAGCGGGCTCCATAGTGGTATATACAAAAGAGATTCAGAAGCATCTTATGGATGACCAGGAGATCCTGGCTGCTTTTCCGCAGGCACTTGCTGCGGCTGAGTTTGTAGTATATTATCAGCCAAAGGTGAGGATTGCAGACAAAAGCATATATGGTGCGGAGGCACTTGTCCGCTGGGTGAGAGATGGGCAGGTGGTTACACCTGCGAGATTTATTCCACAGCTTGAGAGAGAGGGCAGTGTGTGCAGGCTTGACTACTATATGCTTGAGCAGGTATGCGGTTTTTTGAAAAGCAGACTGGATAAAGGTCAGAAGATCGTGCCTGTATCAGTCAATTTTTCCAGAAGGCATCTGGAAGAAAGTGATCTGGTAGAACGTATAACAGGTACCATAGACAGATTTGGGATAGACAGAAGTTATATTGAGATAGAGCTCACAGAAAGTGAGGATTATCAGAATTATGAGATCATGTCCAGCGTTATAAGAAGACTCAAGGAACGAGGCATAAGTACATCCATAGATGATTTTGGCACAGGATTTTCTTCACTCAACATGATCAAAAAGGTTGACCTTGATACCATCAAGATAGACAAATCGCTGATACCTTTTGATGATGTAAACAATAATAAGCACCAGGATATAGTAATGTTTTCAAGCATAATAGACCTCATAGGCAGACTTGGGAAAAGGTCGGTTGCGGAGGGCGTTGAGACACATCAGCAGCTTGACTATCTGGGAAAGCTTGGCTGTGATATAGTACAGGGATATGTGTTTGATAAGCCCCTGCCAAAGGATGAATTTGAAAGAAGGCTGGAATGGGGATATAGTTTATGAAGGTGTTGATATGCCTTTGTATATCGAAAGAAGGATTTTATCGCATTTTAACGCTTGACAAAAGCGTTTCTCAGTTCAATTCTCGACACATAATAGAGTGCCTGTATGTTGTATGCTGTGGCACGGACTAAAAAGAACGAGAGGTTTCACAGATGAAGAGTAGACAGGTAAGGAATTCACTGTTGCTGGTTTTGACAGCTTTTATATGGGGCGTAGCCTTTGTTGCACAGAGACAGGGAGGAGATACGGTTGGACCGTTCTCTTTCAACGGAATACGATCGCTGATCGGCGGTGCTGTTCTTATACCGGTCATATTTATAATTGACAGGATAAAACCATCTGATAGGAAGCCACGCAATAGATCAGATAGAAAGAGACTTGTGATTGGAGGTATATGCTGTGGAACTGTTCTATTCCTGGCAAGCTCTGCACAGCAGCTTGGTCTTTATATGGGAACACCGGCGGGGAAAGCGGGATTTCTCACAGCGTGTTACATATTGCTGGTTCCAATACTGAGTCTGTTTTTGAAGAAGAAATGTGGCTGGAATATATGGCTTGGAATAGTTATAGCTGTGGTGGGGCTTTATCTGCTTTGCATGAGCGGGTCACTGTCATTTCAGAGCAGCGATCTTATGATGCTTGTATGTGCATTGCTTTTTGCTGGACATATACTTGTGATAGACCACTTCTCACCTCTTGTGGATGGAGTCAGAATGTCCTGTATACAGTTCTGGGTATGCGGGATTCTCAGCATATTCCCGGCGTTTTTCTCTGAGATGCATCACAGTGTGGCCGGGATTGCGGCGTGGGTTCAGCCTCTCGGTACATTGAGTGCGTGGATTCCTATACTATATGCAGGAGTATTGTCGTGCGGAGTGGCATATACACTTCAGATAGTTGGACAGAACGGACTAAATCCTACAGTCGCATCAATGATCATGAGTCTTGAATCGGTATTTTCTGTCATTGCCGGCTGGTTGATACTTGGTGAGAAGATGGGAGGCCGGCAGCTGGCAGGATGTGGGCTGATATTTGCGGCAATACTTCTTGCCCAGATCCCGGCCGGACGAGAAAAGAAAGAGATGGTATGAACGTCTTGAGAGTCGATGATAAAAATACTTTGTTTTCACAAGAAAAAATATGCAGCAGGTGTACATATATCGCTGAAACACTTGAAAAAAATACGAGTTTTTATTTACTTGCAAAAATGGGTTGACATTAAAATACTTCAGTGCTAATTTAGGTACCGAACAAAGAGCAAATGCAAAGAACAGAATACGGTCGTCAAAGATCGCATACTTCAGAGAGCCGCCGGTTGGTGTGAGACGGTGTATGTCCTTGATGATTATCCTCTGCGAGCAGTACACTGAATTCCTTGGTCATGAGATATCAGGGACAATAGGTGTCACCGGTTTTCTACCGTTACATAGAAGCTTATTTCAATAGACATTGAGTAGTGGTCAGGCGAGATGAGATCAGAGAGGTCATCCTTTTATGATGGCAAATAAAGTGGTAACGCGGAAGTATACAGGCTTTCGTCTTTATGAGATTGCATAGAGACGAAAGCCTTTTTTAATGTGTTTTTTATGTATAAACTCTTTGTACGAATAAATCATGTATCAGCCAGCTTGAGGTCATTACGGATTCATGAGCAGGCATATACTTAAAAAAGGAGCCGCTACAAGGCGGGAGAAAGGAGAAAGATATGAATAGTTTAGTTATCATTCTTATCGCAGTAGTAGTTTTAGGTGCTGGTTATCTTGGCTATGGAAGATGGCTTGCAAAGAAGTGGGGTGTAGATCCAAATGCAAAGACCCCGGCAGTTGCAAACGAGGATGGAAAGGATTATGTTCCATCATCAAAGCTTACAGTATTCGCACATCAGTTTTCATCGATAGCAGGTGCCGGTCCTGTTCAGGGACCTATCATCGCAGCCATGTTCGGATGGGTTCCAGTTTTACTCTGGCTGCTTGTCGGAGGCGTATTCTTCGGTGCAGTTCAGGATTTTGGTGCACTTTACGCGTCAGTTAAAAATGGTGGTAAGTCGATAGGACTTGTCATCGAGAAGTACATAGGCAAGGCAGGAAGAAGATTCTTCTCTCTGTTCTGCTGGCTCTTTACACTTCTTGTTATAGCAGCATTTACATCGATGGTTTCATCGACATTTAACGGTTTCACAGCAGGTGCTGACGGAGCTGTGACAAAGAACTTCAATGGTGCTGCAGCGGCAACAGTTTCAATGTTGTTCATAGTAGTAGCCATGGTATTCGGTGTGGTTATGAAGACATGCAAGAATATGAAGGAGTGGCTCAAAGCTATAGTAGCCATCGTCCTCATCGTTGCAATGTTTGCGGTAGGTATGAAGCTTCCTTGGTACTTAAATGGTGCCCAGTGGAATTACGTAATCATGGCTTACCTCTTCCTCGCATCAGTTCTTCCAATGTGGTTACTCATGCAGCCAAGAGATTACATGACAACATTCATGCTCATCGGTATGTTAGTTGGTGCATTTGTCGGAGTTCTGGTAGGACATCCTGACATGAACCTGAATGCATTCAATGGTTTCACAGTTGTATCATCAACAGGAGCTAAGAGTTATCTGTTCCCAACACTGTTTGTAACGATCGCCTGTGGTGCGGTTTCCGGTTTCCACAGCCTTGTTTCATCAGGAACATCATCAAAGACAGTAAAAAATGAAAAAGATATGCTTTTCGTAGGTTACGGCGCAATGATCCTTGAGACACTCCTCGGAGTTATCTCACTTATAGTAGTTGGTGCTGTCGCAGTTGGCGGCAAGGCTCCAGAGGGTCTTACACCTTTCCAGATCTTCTCACAGGGTATCGCAGGATTCCTCGAGAAGTTCGGACTTCCAAACTCAGTTGCAAATGTATTCATGACAATGTGTGTATCAGCACTTGCTCTTACATCACTTGACTCAGTTGCACGTATCGGACGTATGTCATTCCAGGAGCTCTTCATGGGAGACACAACAGATACATCCAAGATGCCTGCATGGCAGAAGGTGCTCACAAACAAGTATTTTGCAACAGTTATAACACTGTTCTTTGGATATCTTCTCTGCAAGGGTGGATATTCAAATGTATGGCCACTCTTCGGATCAGCAAACCAGATGCTTGCAGCCCTTGTACTTATAGGAGTAGCAGTATTCCTCAAGGCTACAAACAGAAAGCATGCAATGCTCTACCCACCTATGCTGATAATGCTTGCTGTTACATTTACAGCCATAGTGCTCAATGTAATTGGCAATATACAGAAGTTCCAGGCTGGAACAGCTACATTCCTTGTAGAAGGACTTCAGCTTATAGTCGCTGTATTCCTCATCGTTCTTGGTATCATAGTGGCTATCACATGTATCAAGAAGCTCGTTCTTATGAAGAAGGAGAATGCTGAGAAGGCAGAGGCTTAATTGATGAGTGGGGGATTCCCCGTAAAGATTTTAAATATAATATCTATAGAGAGGCACCAATACGATTGGAGTATTGGTGCCTCTCGTTTTAGATTTTCGAAGATTAAAATTATATTAATATTGCACAAAAAATGTCTGCTATTTATGACATTGACAATAAACAACAACATGTTGTATCAATAATGGTAAAAGGGAAATTGGGCATATATGTATGTGCTGAAAGTTATACATAAAAGATAAGAAGAGGGGAGAAAACAAAATATGAAGACTACCAGATCTAAAATACTAATATTGACAGGGGTGATTATGTTTGTCCTGTTAATTCTAATATTCAATATGGCACATGTCAGTGCAGCAGATACAGAGATATACGATACAAAGGATGGAAAATGGATGTACCAGATTGTCAATGCATCTAAAAAAACAGTCAGTCTGGTGGCGTATTGGTCTGACGACAAAAAAGATTTTCCACAGACACTTAATATACCATCATCTGTTGTCTCGGAGAAAGGTGTTAAGTACACTGTGACGGAATTAGGCTATGGTTATGTAGATTATGATGAAGTATATAATGATAATTTATTTGAATATTGCGATGGAGATTATTCTGAGAAAGTAAAAAAAATAGTTATACCCTCATCTGTACAGAAGATAAATCAGGGAATGTTTGGTTATGGTTTGCAGGCAACTGTCGCATTTGCCCAAAACAGTAAATGTACAACCATTGGAGAATATGTATTCAGTGAATCTGATATTACAGAGATCACGATACCTAAACTGGTGAAAAAAATTGACAACTATGCTTTTGAAAATTGTGAAAAACTTAAGAAAGTAAGCTTTGAAAAAGGATCACAGCTTACCAGCATAGGTTGTTATGCATTTAGCAAATGCAATGCTTTGACTTCATTGAAATTGCCTTCAGGTGTTACGACTCTGGGGGAGAGCTTTATAAGTGAATGTGATTCACTTACAACTTTTGAGATACCGGCAGGAATAAAGAATCTGGATATGGCTGCGTTTATAAATTCGACGGCTATCGTAAAGTTTGCTGCAAATTCTACATGTATAAAGATATATAATTCGCTGGGGTATTTTGACGATTCTGCAAATTTAGGTGACTTTGTAATACCTGCATCAGTCAAGGAGATAGGCAATAGTTCATTTTACGGTGCAAAGGTTACGTCGGTTAAGTTCGCATCGGGGTCAAATTGCACAGGTATTGGGGGAAGTGCATTTTCCAGTTGTTCTGGACTCACAGCAGTAACGCTGCCGGCAAAGCTGACATCGATCGGTGATTGGGCATTTGAGGACTGTACAAAGCTGAAGAGTATAACGATACCGGCCGGGGTAACAAAGATAGGTGAATATGCTTTTGCTGGATGTAGTTCTCTCACCACAATTACAATGAGTGCAAATTCAAAATTGACTGAAATTCCCGATTACTTTGCACAAAACTGTGGCAAACTTACAGCTTTTACAGTGACAGCATCAATCAAAAAGATTGGTACGGAGGCATTTAGCAGATGTAGATCACTGGCATCAGTAACTTTTTCAGCAAATTCGAAATGTTCAGACATAGGTGACTATGCTTTTGCGGGCTGTTCTGCATTGAAGAGCATTAAATTGCCAGCGTCAGTAACTAAACTGGAATCAGGAGTGTTTATGTCGTGTATAAAACTTACTGAGATCGATATAGAGGCTGATAGTATAGATCTGCCGTATTGCGACACATTTGCAACAAATGCATATAACTCTGATGAGGGTGCATGGTGGGGACTGTGGAGTGATTTGGGAACATTCAGCGGTAATATATATGTCAACAATGATGATGTAAAATACAGTGTTTCGGATGAACTTTGGGATTATCAATTGACGGATGAACCAGTAGTACCCCAAAGCTGTATTATCATACGAAATTACACAGTTGTTCTGAAAGAGATAGATAAATCACATGGAGTAAAAATAATAGCATCGAAAACAGTTGGTTATAATGAGAAGTTCAAAATATCCGATTTTGCACCAGCTGCTCCGGATGGATATAAGTATGTATGGTCACTACCTAATAGAGGCGGTCTTGTAGATCCGAATGCTGCATTTAGCAGATTATCAAAGAATGGATATTTGTCTATTCTGGGATGGCTCAGTGAATGTACATACACTGTAAAGTACGATGCAAACGGTGGAGCTGGCAAGATGGGCGCGCAGGAGGAAATCAAGTACTCTTCAGATCTGACACTTAGAACAAATGCATTCTCAAGACGGGGATACGTGTTTGGTGGTTGGAATACCAGTGCTGATGGAACAGGTAAAGCTTACGCTGACGGTGCATCTGTAAGTAAAATTACGAACAATGATGAGATCGTCCTGTATGCACAGTGGAAGAAGATAGAGAGTTTTGCATATTACCTGCCATATTCTATAAAAAATGGAAAGTTTGTATGCAACGATTATTCCCATACAGTGTACAGTGGAAATGTCGAAAGCGTAATGGATTATGATCAGGCAGCAGCTGCTGCATCGTCTGTGGGTGGAAAGACTGTGACTGATGAACTGACATACATATATATGGATGGTGAGAATAAGGAACAGACCATAACCAAGAAATGGTCTGACATAGCTGCATTTGAAGGTTGGAATACGACAGATCAGACTGATGGCAGAGTGTCATTCAGATATCCAGGCACAGCAACAGAGAGTACTTATAGAAGCGGTCAGAATATAACGATAGGGGCTTCTGTGGCACTTGTCCCTAATATAGTATATAAGAAGCTCACGATAAGCTTTGACGGCGGACAGGCAGAGGAAGATATGGTGGATGTTGTGAGTGAGCATGGACAGCTGGCAAGCGAGTCTCTGCAGAACAAGCTGAACAGGGATGGGTATGAATTTGCAGGCTGGACGGTCGCACAGATGACATCAGGAGTGAATGAGAGCGTGCTGATACCGGCGGTGGATCTGAACCGTGGTGGGCAGCTTGACGAGTCGGATGTCTATGCGCTGTACATGTTTGCGGACAGCAATCTGCATGTGACTTTGAAGCCGGTTTGGAGCAGACTGGAAACTTATATGATCCAGTTTAAGGCTAACGGCGGAAGTGGCTCTATGAAACAAATAACATATATATGTGGTGAAAAGAGAAAATTACCAGAATGTACATTTTACCGAAAGGGTTATATATTTGCAGGCTGGTCGGTGGATAGAATCGGACCGGTAAGCTACGGGGATGGCTCAGTTATAAGCCGTACAGCAGAAGAAGGCGATGTGCAGCTGTTTGCGGTGTGGAACAAGCTCAACTACACACTGGTATATGATGCAAACGGCGGAGACGGATACATGCCAAATCAGACAGTTGAAAGTCAGTCGAGGCACACTCTTAAGACTGTGGGATATGTAAAGGAAGGTGCTGAGTTCCTGGAATGGAATACCAGGGCTGATGGTTCTGGAACAGCATATCCTGATGGCGGCACTATGATACATGCAGCCCTGGCCGAGGGAGAGACGATGACTCTGTATGCGATATGGAATCCTAACATAGTGATGCTGTCATTCAATGCAAATGGAGGATTGGTAAGCAGAGCATCCAAACAGGTACAGTATGGGGAGCCGTGTGGAACACTTCCGACACCAAAGAGGACGGGCTATACCTTCAGCGGATGGTTCACAAGAAGGAATGGAGGCAGTCAGTATACAGCAGATACGATCGTAGATGTGGACAGCGATATCGTACTGTACGCGAGATGGGAGTCACAGAAGTATAAGGTGTCATTCAATGCAAACGGAGGAAAATTGAGTGGTGTCAGCACGATTGAGGTCACATCAGGAAAGTCGATTGGCCAGCTTCCAGGTGCAGCTCGAAAGGGATATGCATTTGACGGATGGTACACTTCAAGTGAAGGCGGAATTAAAGTAAATACGGTATACAAGGTGACTGGAAATGTCACATTGTTTGCCCACTGGAAGCTTACGACCAAGAAGATAAGGATAGTTATGAATGTGGCAAAGATAGCTGGGGCAAAGGGATATGAGCTTCAGTATTCCACATCTGCCGGATTTGGCGGGGCCGTGACTCTCACGGACAGGATGACAAATGCAGGAAGTTATTCAAGAGAGGTAGGTAATCTGAAAGCAGGAACGACATACTACTTCAGAGTCAGATCATATGCTGTCAAGAGAGGCAAGAAGGTATATGGATCCTGGAGCGCTGTTCAGAGAAAGACCACGTCAAAATAAATGATATAAAGGGAAAAGGGAGGAAACATTATGTTAAAGAAGATGAGAGTATGGCTGATGTTGGTGTGTGCATTTATAATGGCTGCGACAGTCGTAAGCAGTGTATCGTTTAAGTCAGATGCTGCGACTACGATACAATACACCGTCAAGGATGAGCTCAGTAGTGATGAAGCGTGGAGAATATGGGTACAGAAGGACGATGGTAAATGTATCATAAGACCTGTGACAACATCAACGATAACAGGTGTCAATTCAGGTGCGGTGGTTATCCCAACTAAAGTAACAGTTAAAAAGACCAAAAAGAGTTACACAGTCAACACGATAGGAAACAGTGCATATAAGGGAAACACAAAGATCACATCGGTCAACTTCAAGAACGCAACAGGACTTGTATCTATAAGAGAGAATGCATTCAGTGGATGTACAGGTTTGAAAAGAATATACAACCTGAACTACGCAACGGGGCTTATAACAATATCAGCTGGGGCATTCCAGGGGGATACAGCACTCACGAGTGAAAATACAGGAGGACTTGCACTTCCAGCAGGGCTTAAGACAATAGGCGCAAATGCTTTTAATGGATGTAAGAATATCAAATGTATAAATTCAGTCAGAACAAAAAATCTTACGGCAATAGGAACAGACGCATTTAAGGGTGTAAATTCAAAGTGTGTGACATATGTCGATAGTACAACACGCAAAACTTTATATACAGGAAAGGTTCCTGGAACAGTTATAGTTTATTACTATAAGATAATTTATAACAGCAATGATGGACAAAAAGATACATATACAGAAAATTTGACATATCAGACAAATAACGATAATTATTCCTGGAGTTTTATACATGATGCATCCATATTTAGCCGCAAAGGATATACTTTCCAGAACTGGAATACAAAGGCAGATGGAACAGGAACTACATATAAGCCTGATCAGGAAGTGGCCAACCTGACAAAAACAGGAATTTTCAATCTCTATGCGATATGGAAGAAAAATACATATAAGGTGCACTTTGTGAAGAATGAGCCGAAAAAATTCGACACTCTGGAGAGTTTCATGGTATCTGGAACAATGGCGGACACATCATGTACATATGATGTCTCAAAGGCAATTCCGGCAAATTCATATACGTGTACAGGTTTCGTATTTGATGGCTGGTACAAGAATGCTGATTGTACAGGAAGTGCAGTCACAAGCCTGTATAATCTGATCCCTGTAAATGGAGGTACAGTTAATCTGTATGCCAAGTGGACCCCGATATACTATCAGGTAAAGTTTGACTCAAATGGGTCAGGTGATCGCCCTGAGAGTTATAAAGTGTATTACAACTATTCGTTCAGCCTGCCAAAAGATATATTTGACAAAAAGGGATATAATTTCAAAGGATGGTCAGATACACAAACGGGCAGCGTCAAGTATAAGAGTGGACAGTCAGTCAGCAATCTGTGCAGTACTAATGACGGAGTAGTAACACTCTATGCAGTGTGGGAACCGATAAGTTATACTGTAACATTTGTAAAGCCGGTACTGATGGAGAACCGTGACGAAAATATCCAGACGGCAGTGTCTGGCGAGGTAGACAATGTCAGTGCAACGTATGATGTCAGGACAGAACTCCCAGCGGGGTATACATGTAAGGGATATACATTTAAAGGCTGGAAGACGGAAGTCGGTGATAAAGTAGAAAGTATATATAACCTCACAGATAACGACTATGAAATAGTAAAGCTCTATGCGGATATGAGCCCTGTTGAGTACTCAGTCAGACTTGATAAAAATGAAGGAGAACTGAAGGACGGAACGGCCGAGTATGAACCTTTTAAGATGCTCTATTCGTATTCATATGCCATAGATGGTGACAGATATCAGAGGACAGGATATGTACTCAGCGGATGGTCAACGGAGAAGGATGGCGCAGTCCAGTACAAGACTACAGACAAAGTAGTGAATCTGAGAGATACTGAAGGTGAGGTTACACTATATGCAAAGTGGCAGCCAATCACATACACGGTGGTTTTTGATTCAAATACTGAGGATCCGGACAGTGTAGATGGGTACAAGGATCCTGTAAAGTTTACATATGATGTGGCAAAGAAACTTGGAAATTGCGGCTTTGAGCATAAGGGATATGTGTTCACAGGATGGAACACAGAGCGCGATGGAAGCGGAACGGCATTTACAAACAACCAGATAGTAACCAATCTCAGCACCGAGGATAAAGCGGTTATCACTTTATATGCACAGTGGAGGCCGATAAAGTACACGGTAGTATTTGATCTTGGAATAGGTGGAGAGGGCACAGCCCCTGACAGTATAGAGTGTACATTTGGTGAAAGCTTTAATATGCCGGAAGAAGATACGGACAAGATGACAAAACCGGGATACAGGCTTGACGGCTGGTGTACCAATATGAACGGAATCGAAGATGAGGACACGGACAAGATATTTGATCTAGGACAGGAATGCAGTGAACCGCTCACATATAATGACGGAGAAGAGGTTACACTGTATGCACAGTGGAAATCAGAGAAGTTCAAGCTGAGATATGTCACAGGCACCGAGGAGGTCATAGCAGACAGCAGAGTGACATCAACCAATTCCAGAACGGGCGTGCTGACACCGGAGGCAGAGGAATCGTACAAGAGTGGATACGAGTTTGCAGGATGGAACACAAAGGAGGACGGAACAGGTATTACGGTAGGAGATAGCTTCAGACCTCTGAACAATACAGCGGCTCTCCGCGGCGGTACAGTGGATGAGGGAGACAGTTACACAATAATAGTTACACTGTATGCACAGTGGGCACCAAAGTCCTACGAGGTGAATATCACGCTGTCCTGTCCTGGCTATAAGACGGGAAGCCTGGCAACCAATACCCCATTAAAGTACACTTTTAAGTATGGGCAGAAATTTGCATCGAAACTTCCAACTCCGACACTTAAAGGATACGATTTCCTTGGATGGGCAACCTCAGACAACAAACTTATAACAGCAGACTCAGAATATAAATATACAGACGATATAGAGGTTCACCCGGTATGGAAGATAAAGCAGTTCGCAGTGGTGTTTGACTGTAGTGGAGCAAGAATTAGTGGCAAAAATACATACACAAAAATCTATAATTATAATGAAAAAATAGGCAATATAGTACCTGTTTTGACGACTGCACAGAAAAATGCGAATAAAAAATTTATTGGATGGTATTACGTTAAAAACGTTAATGGCAGGCAGGAAAAAAAATATATTACAAAAGACTCCAAAGTAACTTTTTTGGTTACCCTGAAGGCAGATATCAGCAGACCTACATATAAAGTGACCTATAATCTTAATTACAAGAGGAATAATAGAGTAGTTAAAGGATATGAGAATGTGCTGTATAACCAGACACTGGGAGAACTGGGAGCCGGAAGTATATACAACAGGTGTAGGAAGAGAACAGGATATCTGTTTGGTGGCTGGTATTACAAGAGTGGCAACAGGTGGATAAAGGTAGGAAACAATACACGTATAGAGGGCAGTGTTACACTTACTGCAAAATGGATCAAGCCAGCAGTTGTGAAAAAAGCGACAAAGATCGATAATAAGAAAAAGATCATGATTGTGTCATGGAAGGAAGATACAAGTTTTATCGGATACCAGTATAAGGCAGCACTATCAGAGCGTGGTCTTAAGGGTGCTAGTATATATACGGTAAATAAAAAGTCAGGGAAAAAACTTGGAAATTGGTTGCAAGTGTCAACTAGTCAGAAATTTGTAGTTGTACAGGTACGGGCTATATATAAAGATTCAAATGGAAAAAAGGCATATTCTGCGTGGGCAACATTTCGTGACGTGGGATGTACCAGGGTGTCAGCGACATTTGACCCTAATGGTGGAAAGATAGGTGGCACACGGGAGGCAAGAAAAGTCACTTTTATAAAGACCAAACCGCTTATAACCAGTTCCAATTTTCTAACTGGTAAGTTATATACACCGACAAGAAAAGGATATACATTTAAGGGCTGGTATTATATAAAGGGCGGCAGATGGACAAAGGCGACAATAAATACCAGTCTTGCACCAAATACCAGAGTATGTGCAAAGTGGCAGAAAAACAAATAGCATACAGGAGACAAAGATAATGAATCAGCAGATACAGCAGCTTATAATCGAAATAAAGAAAGCAATAAAGGGTAAAGATGAGGTCATATGTAAGGTGATAATGGTAATACTTGCATCTGGACATATATTACTGGAGGATAATCCAGGACTTGGCAAGACGACACTTGCCAAATCACTTGCCAAGGCGATGTGCCTTGGCGAGGATCGTATCCAGTTTACCCCGGATACAATGCCGAGTGATATAGTTGGATATTCCATACTTAACAAGGAGACAAATAAAATGCAGTTCACCAAAGGTCCTGTATTTACGAACCTTCTTCTTGCCGATGAGATCAACAGAACATCAAGCAAGACACAGGCGGCTCTTCTTGAGGCTATGGCGGAGGGTACGGTTACAGCGGAGGGAAACACATACAAGCTCCCTAATCCGTTTATCACCATCGCAACGCAGAATCCTATCACGTCAGGCGGTACACAGGCACTACCTGACTCACAGCTTGACAGATTTATGGTAAAACTTAGCATGGGATATCCAGATGTACAGAGTCAGATGGCAATGATACTCGAGGATCACGGAGGTAATCCTATAGATCAGATAGTTCCTGTTATGAATCTGGAACAGCTTGTGGCCATGAGAACACAGGTTGCGCAGACATATATATCACAGGAGGTTGCTGAGTACATATCTCTTCTTGTAGATGCAACAAGACATCACGATAAGATTGAGTGCGGAATAAGTCCAAGAGGAACAAAAGCATTTGCCAATCTTGCAAAGGCGTGTGCATATATGAACGGAAGAAATTATGTCATCCCAAATGATGTGTCTGCCGTTATATATGATGTGTTCATGCACAGGCTGGTACTTACACCATCTGCCCGAAGAGAGAAAAATGCGGCAGAGAATATAGTTAAGGGCATTGTAGGACAGATAAAACCTCCTGCAGTAAATGGAGCGAGAAAATAGGTCTTATGTGAGGAGAATATGTGATGAGAAAGAAAATATATGGAATCCTTGTGGCAGGACTCATACTTTCGATGGCAGCGACCGGATGTACGAGACAGAAGTCAAAATTCACAATGAGAGATAATCAAAATACGGAAGAGCGAATGAACGACCAGAAGTTTGCGGATATGGCAGACAAAGATGCCGAGGATTCAGAGGAAGATTCAGGCGATAAGACTGAGGAGGAGACAACGGAAGCTACGACGGAGGCGACAACTCAGGCTACGACGGAGGCTACAACGGAGGCAACCACTGAGGCTACTACAGAGGCAACCACTGAGGCTCAGACTGAGGCTCAAACAGAGCAGCCATCTACGGAGCAGCAGGTCGATCCGTCTGATATCACAGTTGGTGAAGAACCAGACGATAGCAGTGATGATCCGGGAGCCGGAATAACGGTTGGCGACGGAGATGGTGATGACGGTGGTTCAGGCTCCGGTGGCAAAGGAACCGGCGGTAATGGCGGATCGGGCTCCGGTGGAAGCGGTGGCAAAGGCGGTAAAGGCACCGGAATCGGCGGCGATGATGACGAGCCGGGACAGGTCGACATTATAAGTATAGATGAAGTGGAGTAACTTATGGGAAATGAGATCTCAATAGACATAAGCGGAATCAAAGCTTCTTCTAGGAATACGTGGATACTCAGGGGATTTATAACATTCTGTGCAGTATTAAGTCTGGTGATGGGTATCTCTTCCGGGTTCAAGCTTGGCACAGGCGTAACTGCGGTTTTGCCCGGTGCACTTATAGGCGGCTTTTTGTTCCAGTTTTTGCTTAGAAAAAAGAAATCTGCGATCATCGGCTATGTGGCATTTCTGGTGGCTGCTGCAGCGGCTGGTATTGCAATGATGAATCAGGTCGGGAATGGATTTGCAAAGCTTGCAAACGATGTTCTGACGACAGTAAATAAAAATATGGCTATGGCCAATCTGATGTTTGTTGTGGATGAGAGTACTGCAAAAACTGATGAGCTGATAACTATGATACTGCTCTCATTTGTCTCTGCTGCGGTTATGGCACTCATTATCCGGGCAAGACTCAATCTGCTGGCGTCTTTGTTGGTATTTTTGGCAGTCACGCTGCCGATGATATACAAGGGTGACGGTAGTGCTGTATGGCTTATGCTTGGGCTTGTCAGCGTGGTACTCATAATGTATGTAGGCAATGTCCACGGCAACATCACAGCGGATATGTATGTCCATCTTGGAATATGTATGGCGGTGATAGCGGGACTGACCATGGCAGTATATATGTTTATGGCATACAGTCCGCTTCAGGTAGTTGATGACATCAAGACCAATATGCAGTATCACGGCGAGAATGTCATATACGGTAAAAGCGATTATCCTGAGGGTAAGTTTTCCAGATATGATGACACTATCATAACCGGAGAGGAGAGATTGCAGATCAGGATGTCCCAGCCAAAACAGATGTATATGAGAGGCTTTGTTGGCTCAAAGTACACAGAGGATGGATGGGAGGACAGTGATCTCAAGATATATGGCGGTGATTATGAGGGAGTATTTGAGTGGTTTTCAAGTAATGACTATTCGCCGCTGGCAAATCTGTCAGCATATGTTACACAGTCAGCGGAAAATGGCGGTGAGGCTGCTGATAACAGTATCTATGTGGAGATATCCAACATCTCAGCAAGGAGAAAGTATCAGTATGTACCGGAGTGTGTGACATACAGTTCTTTGGAAAATCTGTATGCACCGAAGAACGATGTGAATTTCAGATCCCAGGGACTTGGCCGAGAGACGGACTATTTCTTTGATATGGTGGATGTCATAAATAATGATTACAAAGCTATATATGGAGAAAAGTGGTATCAGGATCAGACCGGTGACAAGACATTCCATGACAGTGAGAATGTATATGGTACATTTGCAAGAAAATATTATGAGGATATTCCGGATGACATGAGGAAATATTTTGACAGCCATGTGCCGAATGCGGGGCAGAAGATGAATCCGTTTGATGCTATAAAAGTTGTCCGTGATTATATGGCAGGTCAAATGTCATACAGAAATGACGCGGATGAGTATACAGGTGATGAGGATTTTGTCATCGAGATGCTGGATGGGCATAAAGCAGGATATTCAGCGCATTTTGCCACGGTGGCAACCATGCTTTTCAGATACTACGGTATTCCGGCAAGGTATGTCGAAGGCTATCTGGTAAATCCTGTTGCAGGATCAGATGTAATATCCGTTACGGATGAAGATTCTCATGCATGGGTAGAGATATATGCGGGAGGTTTGGGATTTATCCCGATAGAGGTAACGCCAGGATATTACTCTGAGGACGATGATACAGGAAAGGGCAACACAGACAGTGGAACAACACCTCAGACGATACCGCCAGAACCGGAAGATCAGCAGGAAGATAACGGCGGTGGTGGAGGCTCCATGGAGACTGTTCTGCTTATAGGATATATCATACTTGGACTGATAGCATTGTTTATAGTAGTTCTCATAATCAGAAGAATAGTATGTGCGATAGTGAGAAGAAAGAGAATGAATGATCCCGACAACGAAAAGTCCATTGCGGCATCTGGTGATTATATGGCTGCCCTGATGGCTTACCAGAAGAAGAAACTGGAGGACAACATAAGTCCGCAGCTGCTTGATCTGCTTCGGAGATACAAGTTCAGCAGATATATTCCAACGGCGGATGATGCAAAGTTTGTAAGGGAGTCAGCTCTGGAGATGAAGAAAAATGTAGTTCACGAGGAGAATATACTGAGCAGGATCAAAATGGGATTCTGGAATGCAATTAGGTAGGAGAGGTATAAATATGAAAGCAAAAATTGAATATGCCATAATAGTTATACTGCTCCTGCTAGTGTATATATGGACCAATAACCTGTATACCCTGTGGATCGCAGCTGCGGTTATCGGAGCTTGGATCATAGCTGCAGTTATCAATCTGTTCGTGGCAAAAAAGATAAAGATAAGTTTTACAATATTGAATGAACTGTCGGAGGACAGACAGCTCCAGCTGTGTGTAGAGAACAGCTCCATATTCCCGGCATCCCATGTCAGAGTTGTATTTGGCTGTCAGAATGTGGTATTTGCCTCGGATTGCAATGCCACAGTGGACTGCTCTGTTGGCGGAAAGAAGACAAGCACATATGAGGTTCCTATAGGAAGCAAATATTGCGGAAGAATCAATATAGACATATTTGGCATAAAAGTTTATGATTGGCTTGGTATAACTGCAAAGAAACTCAGACCCCATGGCGACTGTTATTTTTATCAGTACCCAGATGAGTCGGATGAGGTGCTTCAGGAGTTCGAGGGAAATAAGTCGAGTGACAGTGATGTGAATTATAAGCATGTCAAAGGAAATGATGTGTCGGAGATACTTCAGATACGAAAGTATGTGGTGGGTGACAGCATCAAGCAGATCCACTGGAAGATGTCTGCAAAGTTCGATGACATAATGGTGAAGGAATTTGACAGGCCAAATGATATGTCAACAATGCTTGCATTTGATTATGCTTCGTCAAATGACAAGGAGGAGAACAAGAAGATTATAGAGGCTGTGGCGACCATCAGTAAGGAGCTTCAGCAGAGTGCCACAGGCCATACGGTATACAGAATGGATACGGCAAAGACAAAGGTTGTTCACCGAGATGTCTTCGAGTACACGGAGTACGATGTAATGCTTCAGGAGCTGTTGGGTACAGTGGCGAATGGTGGAGAATACAGTGTTGTTGATCATATTATAAGACACAACACCATAGAACGCTTTGCAAAGGTTATATATATTACGAGTGCAAGGGACAGGAGCAGAGCGGCAGAACTTGACAGCCAGGAGAAATGTCTGGTCATAGCAGTATGATATGGGATATAGTCTGTTGTCAATTCCAGGGATTGTATGTATAATCTTAGTTGCATTATATGTTCTGATAATACTTATGTGCACAGCTTCATACAGCTCACTTGCAAAGCGTATGAAGAAGAAATATTAGTATGCAATGGAGAATGCAGACATGATACAGGATATAGAACCACAGAGGTTTAATAATCAATATAGTAACAGGAGAGAACCAGAGGATCACGATATGGTTCTCTCTTTTTCTGAGAAAATGATATTGGCAAAGGTGATGGACGATGAGAACCGGCTGGTGTTTATGACGTACGGAGAACTGAAGAAAATAACTGGATGCGATAGGGAAATAGGGAATCTGGTTTATCTCTTTTCAATAGATGATACCGCATATTTTCTGTGGAATGGAGATAACCGACTGACAGCGCCGGGATATGATTACCGAAGCATGTATAAGACAAGGGCTTGCCATCCGAAGACTGCGGTTCTTGCGGCGGCGACAGGCTGGCATCTGTCGCTTTGGTACAGGACCAACAGGTTCTGTGGTGCCTGTGGAGAGAGAACTGTTCATGATGAGAAAGAGAGGATGCTCAGATGTCCGTCATGCGGCAGGCTGATATTTCCTGTCATAGCTCCTGCTGTCATAGTGGGCGTGATCGACGGCGACAGGATCATACTTACCACATATGCGGGCAGGGAGTACAAGAGATATGCCCTGATAGCGGGATTTACCGAGATAGGGGAGAGCGCTGAGCAGACCGTCAGACGGGAGGTCATGGAGGAGGTCGGCATCAGCGTTAAGAATATCACTTATTACAAGTCACAGCCATGGGGCTATGACAGCAATCTTCTCATGGGTTATTTCTGTCAGGCAGACATACCGGAGGGCGGTGACGGACATCTGACCATAGACAGACAGGAGCTTGCAACCGGAGAGTGGGTGAACCGTGATGATATTCCAGACTATCCGGAGCACCTGAGTCTCACACATGAGATGATGGTATACTTTAAAGAGCACGGACAGGAAGTGTTTAAGTGACAAGTAGAGCTAAGATGTAATATCCATTGAATATCCGGACGGGTGGTCATTGTCGTTTTCAAGTTACACACGGAGTTAAGATCGCTGTTTATTGCATATTGTGCCAACGATGAAGAATATTACGTTATTAGGTAATAACACATCAGCGTTATTTGTTTGTCATACACACACTATATTGCAGGACTCACTACAAATATCCTACGGACAGAAAAAAGATTATTTAAGTTTTAAACGGTTGTGTAAATGTATGGAGTTATTGTATTATAGACAAATCGAGGATATGGATACTTGAGAAAAATATGGGAGAATGTTTCTTTATATAATAAGACATAAAAAATAGGCTTATATCGAGAAAAAAGGGGTAAATGGAATATGAAAAAGACAGGAATTGTGATATGTGTGCTTGCGGCACTGGTGGGACTTGCGGGATGTTCATCAGTGGTAAGCAGTGATAAAACAGATAGAACCAAATCGGGTATAGAGAGTCAAGGAAAGTTCAAGGTCAATACACCGGATGAGGAGTGGTTCAAGGAGACTGCCCTAGATGTGGCGGCTTCGGTGAACGAACTTGCAAATGATGAAGCTTATATAAAGATAATGGGCGGAAGTGACGAGGTTGCTGAAGCCGCAAGTGACTGGGGTGATAATATAGCCGACACAAGTGGCAAGATTGCAGTTGTGATAATCTCGGATAAAGCAGCAAAATTCATTATGGGGCAGACTGATGGCGAAACGTCCCTGTCCGATACTGCCAGAGACCGTGTTGAAAAAAATGCGTGCTTGGCATTTGGAAATTATGTGACCGCCAGCGCTGGGGGAGCGAGTGCATTGGCGGCCTCATCAATACTTAGGTATGATCAGGCGTATGTAGTAAGTGAACCGGTGCTGGATCAGGTGTGGGTGATCCCAGCTGGGGAGAAATGTGCACTGTGGATAGCCTATAGTAACTGTGGTGACGGAATAGTGAGCGTGAGTGGAAGTTACATGGCACTCCCTGATGGTCAGACTGTGGAGGAGGCTGCGGATTCACTGTTCAGCACGTGGGGGTTAGAAGTAGAGGTGCACGAGTGGTAAAGTCACTTTGATATATGTGTTTTAAATAAACGGCGGAGACAATGACTCCGCCGTTTATTTTGTTTATATTCCGGAGTGCTCCGGCATTTGCAAGAAAATAAAATATGATAAAAATAATAAGCAGCAATACGGAGTTGACTTTTAAGTTTACTTATATACAATAGAAATGTGCCTTTTTAGGCTGAAAATTTATATAAAGGGAGATTTATCAAAGAAAGAGCGGAATAATGCAGCATTAATAAGTGCGAAATATTGGAAGATCAGCAGTTTTAAGGGAATTAAGTATTTCCCTAATCTTAAGTATCTTGATTGTGGACACAATAATCTCACATCACTAGATCTTTCGGGAAACAAGAAACTGGAAAAACTCAACTGTGATTATAATAAGCTTACATCACTTGACTTGTCAAAGAATACGAAGCTGAAGAAGCTCTTATGATGTACATGGTATATGGACGGCGATAATAAAGGGCGATAAGCCCTTTATTTCGTGTTATACGCGATTGTTGTATGGTGGTGGTAATAGCGAAGAGAAAGATCTTTCGCCAAGTCACATAAGGAGGAAAATAAAATGAAACTGAAAAAGATAAAAAGATTGGCTGCAGCGGGGGTAGCCATGCTGATGACGCTCTCCCTTGCCGGGTGTGGAGCGGGTAGCAGATCCGTGAAGCTTGGTGCAGCGGGAGTTGGCGGTGGGTATTATGCCTTCTCAAATGCATTTGCACAGATGGCAGTGGCAGCGGACGAAGATCTTGAATTTGAAGTAAAGGCGACTGCGGGATCTACAGCGAATATAAGACTCCTGTCAGATGGGTATATTGATATGGCTATAGCACAGGCAGATCTGGTGGATGCAGCCTACAATGGAACAGGGGTCACAGATAAGAAGCGGTATCGTGGTTACTCGGCGGTTGCCAGTCTGTACACTGAGGCGTGTCAGATCGTGGTGAGGGCTGACTCAGGCATAGACAGCCTGGATGATCTTCAGGGCAAGAAAGTTTCCGTTGGCGAGGAAGAATCAGGAACCCAGAGAAATGCAGAGCAGATACTTAAGATGACAGGTCTTGTGGAATCCCTTGTAGACACAGTCAATCTCGACTATGTGGATGCGGCAAATGAACTCAAATCAGGCCAGATAGATGCATTCTTTTGTACAGCAGGTATACAGACTTCAGTGATCGAGGAGCTGTCTAAAGAGTGCGATGTGAAGCTTATCGGAATAGATGATAAGTGCAGGGACAGACTAAAATCCGTGTATGGCTTCTATACGGATTACACCATACCGGCGGGAACATACGAAGGCCAGGATCAGGACGTTGAGACTCTTGGGGTCAGAGCGGTGCTTCTTGCAAGAGACGATATGGATGAGGAAATAGTGGAGGAGCTCACAGGACTTCTCTTTGAACATTCACAGGATATAAAGTATTCCATACCACTCACTTTCCAGATCGACGAGAGTGAGGCTGTGAAGAACGTGACCATCCCATTTCATGATGGTGCGAAAGCTTATTATCAGAAAAAAAGGATAGAGCTCCCGGCTGAACAGTAGTTGTCAGCTGATGATAATAAATATACTGAATGCGGAAAAGAATATATGCAGATGATATTGGGTGAAATGGTATCGCCCCTCGCTAGCGCTCAGCGGCAGGTCGTAGCCGCATGGCGGCTACTCAGGTATCTGATCACGGATGTCTGCATGTGTATATAATATAGATAAGAGAGGTCTTACATGGAGATACAGATAGATATGTATCAGACACTGGCGGTGTCAGTTCTGGTACTTATATTGGGACAGTTTTTAAAGAAAAGAATTAATTTCCTGGAGAAATTCTGCATACCGGCGCCGGTCATAGGAGGTCTGCTTTTCGCAGTCCTGACATGTGTGTGTTACAGTCTTGGCATAGCAGAATTTACATTTGACGACACGCTGAGAGAGGTGTGCATGGTATTCTTCTTCACATCAGTTGGATTCCAGGCAAATCTTAAGGTGTTGAAGAGCGGAGGGAAATCGTTGTTCATATTCCTTGGATTGGTTGTGGTGCTCATAGTGTTTCAGAATTTCTTGGCACTCGGGGTGAGTAAGCTGCTGCACCTTGATCCGCTTGTTGGCTTGTGTACAGGTTCCATTCCTATGGTAGGTGGTCATGGAACTGCAGGAGCATTTGGTCCGGTGCTGGAGGATTTTGATGTCAAGGGGGCAACCACTATATGCACGGCTGCGGCAACATTTGGACTTATCGCAGGAAGTCTTATAGGTGGCCCTATTGGCAAGAGACTCATAGATAGGAAGAAGCTTCTGGACACTGCAGTTGCCGAGGATGACAGTATACTGGTCGAGGATGAAAAGAAGCATGAACGCCATACAAATATGTATGCGGCAGCAGTGTTCCAGCTCATCATAGCAGTAGGAATAGGAACCATCATATCGGAACTTCTCACAAAGACAGGACTTACATTTCCTATATATATAGGTGCGATGATCGCGGCTGCGGTCATCAGAAATATCGGAGAGTATTCCGGTAAGTTTGATATTTATATGGGTGAGATCAACAATCTCGGTGGTATCTGCCTGTCACTGTTCCTTGGAATGGCGATGATAACCCTGAAGCTGTGGCAGCTTGCAGAGCTTGCACTTCCGCTTATCATACTGCTCTCGGCACAGCTCATACTCATGATATTGTTCACATATTTTGTTGTGTTCAACGTGATGGGCAGGGATTACGATGCGGCGGTTCTGTCCGCCGGAACATGCGGATTCGGTATGGGAGCAACGCCAAATGCCATGGCGAACATGCAGGCTATATGCGACCGCTATGTTCCTTCGGTCAAGGCATATCTGATAATCCCACTTATAGGAAGTTTATTTGCTGACTTCCTGAACAGCCTGGTAATTACATTTTTCATAAACATACTTTAGGGGGTATAACCAACTATGAGAGAAAAAAATAAAGAACAGCATAAAAAGCATCACAGGTTCAACATGTCATTTGACAATCTGGCGATCCCTGAGGTGAACACAAAGAGCCATGATGACAATGAGGATAATGTGGGTGAGGATGACTCGTCTGTGACATATGACACGGTGGCGATCCCTGAGATCCACATAAGGAAAAAGAAAGATAAATAGTACTTGAGATTGCCCGGTTGTGCTAGAATACAGTCGGGCGATTTTGTATTGAGATTATTTTATTATTGACAGGTTAATCGATATTGCTGCGAAATTGACTTGTTATTGGATACATGGGGGTTGTATATGGGTGACAGCAAGGTGAAAAACGAGAATCTGATCCTGGATTTTACACATGTATATTGTGATGAGGATATAAAAGATATAGATAGATTCAGATACATAGATTGCTCTGATATACAAGAGACAGATATGTATTGTTCAAAAAATGCGTATGAAAAAATATGGGGCAGGATAGAGCCGTACGGAATCCAGGGTATACATTATATCGATTCGGGAAATTATCATTATATTTCAAAGATAATAACGGATCATATAGATGAGCCATTTGGGCTTGTCATGTATGATCACCACACGGATATGCAGATGCCGATGGTTCCAGAAATGATGAGCTGCGGAGACTGGGCGGGACAGGCTTTGAGTCAGAATAAAAACCTCAGGCAGCTTGTGATAGTGGGACCGCCGGAGTCAGATATAGAGCAGACTTTGGAAAGTTATAGTGGGAGTCAGAGCGGAAGATTGTTGACATTTTCCGCCGAAGACCTGCATGGTGATCTGCTTGAGAATAAGCTGAAACTTATTAGAACAGATCTGCCTCTGTATATATCTATAGACAAAGATGTCCTCGGACCAGAGTACACGGAGACGAACTGGAGTCAGGGGGATATGTCAATCGATGGACTTGAACGCCTGCTTAGTGTCTTTCTTGGCGGTCAGGGTGAAGAAAAAAATTCTGACGCTTGTCGTAATGATGAAAGAAATGCCGGTGATATAAGACATTCAAGAATATTGGGTATTGATATATGCGGAGAGATTCAGACGGATATTCCGGTGCCTGAGTATCTTGAGGCGGAGGAGAAGAATGAGAAGGTCAATATCGAGCTGTTTCGGTTTATATCGGAGCATGTGAAGAAATTCAGATAGTATTAGATATAATAGTTGTATACAATTATGAGTCCGATTAGAAAAATGTAGAAAATGGAAAACTAACAACGAGAAAATTAGAAAGCGTAAGGTGAAAATATGGAGGAGATTCAAAAGCATCTGTTTGAACTACAGGATATGGCATACAGAGATTTTCACAGCAGGCTTATGCCAGGCATCGACAAGGAGACGATTATAGGCATAAGAGTTCCTGTGCTCAGAAAATATGCGAAGAGCATAGCTGGAACAGAATTGTCAGAAAAGTTTATAAAAGAACTTCCACACCGTTATTACGAGGAAAATAATCTCCACATGATGCTCATAACCGGGATAAAGGATTATGACAGATGTATTTCGGAGATAGAAAGATTTCTTCCATATATAGATAACTGGGCAACCTGTGATTTCCCTGCGCCGAAGTGTTTTGAAAATCACAAGGAAGATTTGCTGCCGGTTATCAAGCGTTGGATCGCCTCAAGCGAGACCTATACTATACGGTATGGAATAGGAATGCTCATGAGGCTTTATCTGGATGCTGATTTTGACCCTGAGTATGTGCGGATTGTGGCGGAAGTTAAGTCTGATGAGTATTATGTCAACATGATGATTGCATGGTATATGGCTACAGCCCTTGCAAAGCAGTGGGATGTGGTCATTCCGTACATAGAAGAGCATCGCATGCCAGACTGGGTTCACCGAAAGACAATACAGAAGGCGGTGGAGAGTTACCGTATAACGGACGAGCAGAAGAGATATCTTAAGGGATACAGATAATTACATAATCGCAACACAAGAAAGGAAAAATATACATGACGACAAGAGAGGAAGTACTGGCATATGGTCTCTCATTTCCTGATACATATCAGGAGGCTCCATTTCACGACCAGAACTGGCAGCTTGTGAGAGTCAAGGGAAGTAAGAAAGCATTTCTATGGACTTATGAGAGGAATGGATATATCAATCTGAACGTTAAAGCTGATTCAGAGTCGCTGGATTTCTGGAGGCAGGCATTTGAATCGGTTATACCGGGATGGCACCAGAACAAGGAGCACTGGAACACCATCATACTTGATGGAAGCGTGCCCGATGATGCGGTAAAGCAGATGATAGCGGAGAGCTATGATATAGTTACATACAGCCCGACAAAGAGGATATATGATGCGGTGAAGAAGATACCGAAGGGATGTGTTGCAACCTATGGTCAGGTAGCTGAGCTGGCAGGGGATAGAAAGATGGCGAGGGCGGTCGGAAATGCGCTCCACAAGAATCCAGATCCTGATAACATACCGTGCTACCGCGTGGTGAATTCCAAGGGCGAGCTGGCGGGAGCGTTTGCATTCGGCGGGGCGGATGTCCAGGCAGAACGGCTCAGAGCGGACGGCATAGAGGTCGAGAATGGCCGTGTAGACCTAAAAAAATATGGAGTGAAAAATGCGAATATAAAAATGATGTAGAATTATTATAGGCAGGACTGTAATTGTAGACAGTATATATAAGATAATACAGACAGAAATATTACACAGACAGAAATACGACACAGACAGGAAGGCAATACAAAAATATGGCAACCGATAATACAAAGACAAACGAAAATCAGAACAATCCCATTGGATATGAGAATGAGGCGCATCTGCTCACAAGATTTGCCATACCATGTATAATATCCATGCTGGTGACCGCGCTTTACAATATAGTCGACCAGATATTTATAGGACACGGAGTAGGAATGCTGGGAAATGCTGCGACAAATATAGCATTTCCTCTGTCCACGGCGTGTACCGCCATATCGCTTCTTCTTGGAATAGGAAGTGCGACCAGCTTTTCACTGAAGCTCGGTGCGGGGGATGAGAAGAGGTCTGCGGAGGCGGCGGGAAATGGAATCTGTCTCATGGCGATATTCGGTGTGGCACTCTTTCTGGTGACAAGCATTTTTCTGACACCGATGCTTAAGGCATTTGGCGCAACGGACAAAGTCCTGCCATTTGCGCAGGAGTATACAAGGATCACGGCGATAGGTTTTCCGTTCCTGATAGCGAATACCGGAATGAGCAAGCTCATCATGGCGGATGGAAGTCCGAGATATTCTATGATATCCATGCTGACAGGAGCCATCATCAATACCATACTCGATCCAATACTGATATTTGGATTTGATATGGGTATGCGCGGTGCGGCTCTGGCCACCATCACAGGACAGATCATATCATTTGCCATAAGTCTCAGATATATGTTCCATTTCAAGACAATAAATCTTACCAGAGAAAGTTTTGTTATGCGAGGAGAGACCTGCGGCAATATATTCAGATTCGGTGCGTCGGCGTGTTTCAATCAGATAGCCATGGCGATAGTCCAGGTGGTCATGAACAATACTCTGTCAAGATACGGAGCACAGTCGGTGTATGGAGGAGACATACCTCTTGCGTGTTCAGGAATAATAAGCAAGGTCAACATGATATTTATGGCTATAGTAATAGGAATATCCCAGGGAACCCAGCCGATCATAGGCTTCAACTATGGTGCAGGAAAATACAGGAGGGTGAGAAAGACTTATCTTCTGGCGCTGGCAGCAGCATCAGCTCTGTCGGTTGTGGCATTTGTGGCATTCCAGTTGTTCCCAAGACAGATCATCAGCGCATTTGGAGAGGGAAGCGAACTGTACTTCCAGTTTTCCGAGAGATATTTCAGGATATACATGTTCCTGACCATCGTAAATGGAATCCAGCCGGTGACATCCAATTTTTTTAATTCTATAGGCAAGGCAAAACTTGGTGTATTCATGTCACTCACAAGGCAGATACTTTTTCTGTTGCCACTCATCATCATATTCCCTATGTTCATGGGAATTGATGGTGTCATGTATGCGGGACCAATAGCGGATGGAATAACTGCGATTGTCTGCGGTGTGTTTACGGTGAAGGAACTTAAGGAACTGACTTCTATAGACAGAGATGCAAATGAAAAAATCGTAAAAATATAGATGATAATCAGGATCTATATATTGCGCATAGAACTCATCGTGTTATAATTGAGAAAAATATCAATAAACACAAATAGACGGCATTCGACAGACGATTTTGTGGCATTGAAAGACTGCGGGGATGAATTTGGACGAATGATGAAAGAAGGATAATCAATTATGACACTGAGAGATTTGAAGGTGGGACAGAGCGCCAGAATAAAGACCGTTGGCGGTGAAGGAGAGCTAAGACAGCATTTCCTTGACATGGGTGTTATCCCCGGTGCGGAGCTCACCCTTGTGAAGCTTGCCCCGATGGGCGATCCCATGGAGTTTCAGATCCACGGATATGAACTTACACTCAGACTGGCAGATGCAGAGCAGATAGATGCAGAGCAGATAGAGACAAGATCCAGAGCTCACACCAGGGTTGAGACAATAGAGGAGAAGGAACATCCGGGACTTGGCGAGGAAGGAAAATATCACGTCAAAGGGGATGGCGATCCGCTTCCGGAAGGAACAAGACTTACATTTGCCTTGGTCGGAAACCAGAACTGTGGAAAGACGACACTGTTCAATCAGCTCACCGGATCAAATCAGCATATAGGCAATTTCCCCGGAGTAACTGTCGACAGAAAGGATGGTCCGATAAGGGGCAGGGAGAATACCTCCGTGACAGATCTTCCTGGAATATATTCGATGTCTCCTTATAGCAGCGAGGAGATCGTGTCCAGAAACTTCGTGCTTGACGATCACCCAAAGGCTATCATCAATATAGTTGATGCTACTAATATAGAGCGAAATATGTATCTCACAATGCAGCTTCTCGAGATGGATATACCTGTTGTCGTTGCGCTCAACATGATGGATGAGGTCACAGGCAATTCAGGCTCCATAGATGTAAATGGGATGGAGGCAATGCTTGGAACCCCGGTTGTACCCATATCTGCGGCAAAGAACGAGGGTGTGGATGAGCTTGTAAGACACGCCATACATATAGCAAAGTATCAGGAAAAACCTGGAAGACAGGATTTCTGTGATGAGAATGAGTTTGGTGGAGCTGTTCACAGGTGTATACATGCGGTGGCGCATCTCATAGAGGATCATGTAAAGGCAGCAGATCTGCCGCTTAGATTCGCTGCAACCAAGATCATAGAGGGAGATCATCTCATACTTGAAAGGCTTGGACTTGATGAGAACGAGAAAGAGACGATAGAACATCTTATAATCCAGATGGAAAAAGAGCGAGGACTTGACAGAAGTGCAGCCATAGCTGATATGAGATTTAATTTCATAGAAAAGGTATGTGAAAACTGCGTAGTTAAGCCAAAGGAGAGCAAGGAGAGGATCAGAAGCGAGAAGATAGATCGCATTCTTACGGGTAAGTATACCGCAATCCCATGTTTTATAGGTATCATGCTGGCGGTGTTCTATCTGACATTTAACGTGATCGGAGCAGGACTTCAGAAACTTCTGGAGATGGGGATAGATGCACTCACGGTTCAGGTCGGAAAGCTTCTCACCGCAGCAAATGTAAATGTGGTGGTCAAGAGCCTGGTTATGGATGGAATATTTGCAGGAGTGGGAAGTGTGCTCAGCTTTCTCCCAATAATTGTTACCCTGTTCTTCTTCCTGTCACTTATGGAGGACAGTGGATACATTGCAAGAGTCGCGTTTGTCATGGATAAGCTGCTAAGGAAGATTGGACTTTCCGGCAAGAGCATAGTTCCGATGCTGATAGGCTTTGGCTGTACGGTTCCGGCCGTTATGGCAACCAGGACACTCCCGAGTGAGAGAGACCGAAAGATGACTATTCTGCTCACTCCATACATGAGCTGTTCGGCTAAGCTTCCTATATATGCGTTCTTTGTAAGCGCATTCTTCCCTGGAAAGGGTGGTCTTATTATGGCAGGGCTTTATTTCCTCGGAATTGCGATAGGAATAATCGTAGCTATGATTTACCGGAGCACATTGTTTAAGGGCAATGCGGTTCCTTTTGTCATGGAGCTTCCAAATTACAGACTTCCGGGTGCGAAGAACGTAGGCCAGCTCCTGTGGGAGAAGGCAAAGGACTTTCTTCAGAAGGCGTTCACAGTTATATTTCTTGCAACTATATGTATCTGGTTCCTTCAGAGCTTTGATATGCACCTCAATATGGTGAAAGACTCGCAGGACAGCATACTTGCTGCGATAGCCGGACTTTTTGTACCGATATTTAAGCCGCTTGGACTTGGCGACTGGAGAATATGTACGTCGCTCATAAGCGGTATCATGGCGAAGGAGAGCGTGGTATCCACACTCGAGATTCTGTTTAACGGATCAGTGACCGCAGCCATTACAACCAGAGCTGCCGCATCGCTGCTCGTATTCAGCCTGCTTTACTCGCCTTGTATAGCAGCCATCGCCTCCATCAAGAGAGAGATGGGACACCGCTGGGCAGTCATGGTAGTGATCTGGCAGTGTGTTGTGGCGTGGCTTGCAGCATTTGTGGTGTATATGATAGGTGGAATCCTGTGATAAAAGCCAGGAGTATGGGGTTGATACATTCTGGAATACGTTTGGTATTAGTGTATTATCACACCAGTTTCTTCTCTGTCCACTTTCCGCTTCGCCAGCGCAGGACCATACCCACTGCGCGCACACATTCGTCACAGGTAAGGCCTATGTAGGCGCCGGTTGCAAGGAGCCCAAGGTGCAGGCCAAACATCCATGTACCGCCGACAGCACACACGTACATAAAGACTGCCGCTATGACAGCCGGGAATACCGCATCTCCGCTGGTTTTCAGAGCCTGGCCGTATACAAGGTTTGTAACTCTGCCAACTTCGAGGATGATGTCAATTGCAAGAAGCCTTGTGACAATATGAACCATGTCCGGGTTGTCGGTGAACAGTCTCATGGTCCATGGGGCTGTGACAGTAAATAAAGTTTCAAGACAGGTCGCCACGATCACACCGATGATGGTGGCCTTTTTGGTATCTCTTTTACATGCATCTATATCGCCGGAACCGATATGCCATCCGGTCATGATGGCATTTGCCTGGGCGAGCGCTGAGCCGACGCAGTAGGAGAAGTTGCTTATCTGGACCGCGTAGGATCGTGCCGTGACATTTATTCCGTCAGTATCCATCTGGTTCAGGAACTTGACCACCAGCATCATGGCGACATTGTACAGAACGGATTCGAATGCAGATGGCAGTCCGACTCTGATGATCTGTGAAAGGACAGTTCTGTTAGAAAGCCTTTCGGGATTTTTCCCTGCTTTTACAAGGGTGCAGGAGAAAAAGATGACAATTGCAAGGTTGATAACCTTGGATATGACTGTCGCTGTAGCGACACCCTGCACCCCTTTATGCAGCGCAAAGAGAAAAACTGCATTTAAGGCGAAGTTTACAAGGTTGCCGATTATGGTAGCGATGAGAGGCTGCTTTGTATGTCCAAATGCCCTGAGGTAGCTTGCAAATATTGGGATCAGTGCGTTCAGAAAGCAGCCTCCGCCTACGATCTCAAGATAGCTCATGGCAGGTTCCCTGAGATTTCCGGCTATTCCTATCAGGTCAAGAATGCCGCCGGAGAAGACGAACAGGAATACGGACATTCCCACACCTATGACTGAATTAAATATAAGGCCAAGCTGACGAGCCTGATAGGCAATGCCAGGCCTGCCTGCACCTATGTTCTGTGTCATGACAGTCATCATTCCTGATGATATGATGGAGAACATGATGATAAACATGCCTATGTAGCTGTTGGCGGTTCCGACAGCACCCACGGCATAGTCGCCCACTGATGAGAGCATAAGTGTGTCCACCATGCCAGACAGCATATAGAATAGTGTTTCAAAACATATAGGTATAAAAAGTGCGGATAATTTCTTCATATAATCAGTACTCCTTTGGTGATGGGTATAAAATCATGGGTTATAACTAAATTGTATAATATCGCATTGGTGCCGCTCGAATCTTGTACTATTTCAATTAAAAGTTGCACATATTCCACATATGAGTTAATATAACGAAGTTGCATGATATAAAAAGCAACGCAATATATAAGAAATCAATATCAGGGGATAACAATGTACGCAGAATTAAAGGAAAATCATCCGCACGGAACAAGAGAATATCCATTTTGTGAGTATCATATGCGATATTTTCCTCATGCATTTCAGATCCCGGTCCATTGGCATGATGAGATGGAGATAATATATGTGAGGAAAGGTCCGCTTACGGTGGAGATTGATGGACAGAAGTTTACAGGGGAAGACGGCTCGGTGTTTATTGCAAGTCCGGGAGTGCTGCATATGATGAGTGCCCCAGACACTCCTGTGGACTATTTTACATTTATATTTCCTCTGGAATTTATATCATTTCAGACCAAGGATGCCCTGGAGGATGAAGTGTTTTTCCCACTCAGGAATCACACCCGGGGATTCAGACCAGAGGTGGCGGATCGGAATCTGCTTGGGCAACTCATACCTATCCTTGATGAACTGGTGGAAGAGAATGGTAAAAATGGCACACACAGACAGATACAGGTAAGGATCCGGCTTTTACAGATGATGGATCTGCTTGTGGAATATGATCAGCTTGAAGAACTGACAAGGAATGCATCAGGTGAACTGGAAAAGGAGATACTTTTGTATATACAGGATAATTATCATGATAACATAGGGCTTGCTGAGCTATCTGAACATTTTCACTTGTCAGAAAAATACATGTCAAGGTTATTCAGCGAGAGATTTCACATGACACTTACCCAGTATGTGAACTATGTGAGACTGAGGTATGCTAGACATCTGCTTGAGTCCACAGATCTGTCGGTGACCGAGATTGCCATGAAATCGGGATATCAAAATGTAAGCTATTTCATCAGGAGATTTTCTTCTGCTATGGGAGAGTCTCCACTAAGATATAGAAATGGTAAGACCAGAAGAGATAAGAAAAATAAAATAAAAAATTCAAAAAATGATGTCTGTTGACGAATGAAGTGGATAAACATATAATTACAGTATTAAATCAATAACATCTGAGGAGACCGTGAATGAGAATCAGACAATTTAGAGAAGACCATTGGGACAGATTGCCTACAATAAGGATACAGAAGGCCGTCCTTGATAATTTCAAGAGCGTTGAGCATGGCGAGATAGTATTTGCATGCGGAAAGAAATATGTTCCGTATGGAACGGAAGCAGATATATTGGGGCTGTATGGACAGAATGGATCAGGAAAAACGAGTTTTATAGAGGCGTTAGCTATTTTAAAATTGCTGATGATGGGTGTTGAAGTGCCAGGAGTATACGCTGAATGTGTGGCAAAAGGACAGGATAAGTCCAGACTTGAGTTCACATTTGATCTTCAGTACCCGGATGGGCATATAAGAAAGGCAGTGTATGAGTTTGCACTCTCGGCAGTTGAAACCGAACAGCCTGGCGGCTTTGGACAGTACGGTGCAGACGATGCCGGCAGTTCGCAGCACTCAAAGTACAGGGTTAAGATAAGCGACGAGAAACTCAGCATGTCAGGGGATTTTGACGGCAGAAAGATCATAATGCAGCCGATCATAGACACGTCCGGGGATGAGAGACCATTTGGCCCTGTGTCGAAGCAGAAGTTTTTCGTGGCGGGTGACAAGAAGTCTCTGGATGAGCTGAACATAGTGAGAAGACTTTCGGAGGAGAAATCAACATCATTTGTGTTCTCCCTTGGTGCTGCAAAGGTATTTGATGACTGTGGGCTGTACTCGGAGTTTTATCAGGTCGTGCTGGAGCTTGCGTATTACAGCCAGCTCTATCTTCATGTGGTGGATACGAAGTCTACAGGATATATAAGGCTCAACTATGGACTTCCTCTTTATACCCAGAGCGGCAGGTACCTGCTCAAGACTGACATGCCAAATATAATGCCGGATTTTGTGTTTTCAGAACTCAAGTCGCAGTTTGACAATATTAATATAGTGCTCAGTCAGATTGTACCGGGATTGAATGTAAATATGCATGAGCTTTCTCCAACCATGATGAAGGATGGCAGCATGGGGCATGTTGTGGAGATCGTGTCGAGCCGCAATGAATCAGATATGAGCAATGAGCACAATGCCGATGCTGCACCGGATGGAAGACTTTTGATGCCGTTTCGATATGAGTCTGATGGAATCAGAAAGATCGTGTCAGTGCTCAGCCTTATCATAGATGCGTACAATGAGCAGTCGTGTACGATCGCCATAGATGAGCTGGATGCAGGAGTGTTTGAGTATCTGCTGGGGGAGGTGCTGCAGACATTCCAGGAATCAGGAAAGGGACAGTTTATTTTCACATCGCATAACCTGAGACCGTTGGAGGTCATAGATAAGGACTTTATATGCTTTACGACTACCAATCCGGAGAATAGGTATATCAGAATGAAGGGGATTGGCAACACAAATAATCTGAGAAGTACCTATTTCAGAGAGATACTTGTGGGGGAACAGGACGAAGAGCTGTATAGGAATACCAAGAAATACAAGGTCGTATCAGCGTTCAGAAAGGCGGGGATTGATAATGGGGAAACGACCTAAGAAGAAGATCGTGCTGTTTCTGGTCGAGGGAATGTCTGACAAAAATGCATTTGAGATTCCGTTTGGACAGCTGCTTGAGGACATAGATCCTGATATATTGCTTGAATTTGCCATGGTCATGAATGACGATGGACATGCCGGCGGAGATATAACGTCAAAGAATGGTATATATCCGGACAATATAGAGAGGTTCATAGATGAGATAATGGTCAGTCCATTCTTGAAACAAACTGGATTATATCCAAAGGATATTCTGGAGATAGTTCATTTTGTAGACACGGACGGTGTATATATAGATGATGCGCTGGTGGCGGCCAGCGGCAATGAGACAGATGATCCGGTATACTATCCGGATTACATAGTGACGGGTATTCCGGCTCATGTCGTGGAGAGAAATCACAGAAAGAGTGACAATCTGGATGTGCTCACATCGCTTACATCCATCAAGATTGGAAGTAAGAAGGTAAAATATTCGGCGTATTATTTTTCCTGTAATCTGGATCATTTTCTGCATGGAGATGCCAATTTCAATGAGCATGACAAGACCAGAAAGGCTCTTGAATTTTCTATAGCTCATGAGGAGTCCGGATCTTTGGAGAAGTTTTTCTTTGAGAATGAGACGGAGACTACGGATATGTCCTATGATGAGTCCTGGGATTTCATAAGGAGCGGGGAGAATTCGCTGAAACGCCACACAAATGTAAATCTGCTTATAAAGAGACTGATGAGTCTTGCGAGGCAGAGAGGAGGAACAGATGGGAAAGAGCAAAAAAGATAAAAATGACGATGGTATATATAAGAAGCCTACGCGTGGTTTCAGTAAGAAAACGAATATGATAGTGGGCATTGCATTTGTGATATTTGTTCTGGTCTGCTGCATAATAAGGATGTTCGTATAAGGTTTCAGTAAAGAAAAGCTGCGATGGTTGATTTTTAAAATCTTCATGTTATACTTTGCTTAGTTATATGAAGATATTCAAGGAGGATAGACCTGTGTTTGGTAGTAAATCAAGCAAGAAGACGGGACTGAAAATAATAATAGTTGGCTGTGGCAAGGTTGGCGTTGCGATCCTTAAACAGCTGGCGAATGAAGGTCATGACATAACGATCATAGATAAGGATCCGCAGAAGGTAGCGACATATTCCAATCAGTATGATGTGATGGGGGTTGTCGGAAATGGGGCTAATCACAGCGTACAGCTGGAAGCCGGAATACAGAATGCGGATCTTATTGCTGCGGTGACGTCATCGGATGAACTCAACATCCTGTGCTGCACTATAGCAAAGCAGGTTGGAGACTGTGCAACCATAGCAAGGCTTCGAGATCCGGACTACAGCAAGGAGGCAAGTTATCTTAGGGAAAAGCTTGGACTCACTATGATCATCAACCCTGAGCTTGAGACCGCGATAGAGGTGTCTAGAGTCCTCTATTTGCCGACAGCACTTGAGATCAATTCATTTGCACATGGACAGGCGGAGATGACAAGGATCAAGATACCGGAGAAGAATGTCCTTGACAACAAGAGCATAGCTGATCTGGGTAAGGATCTTGCGAATAAACAGAAACCTATCAATATACTTATAGCGGCGGTTGAGAGAGCAGGAGAGTTTTACATACCTTCTGGAGATTTTGTGCTCAAGGCAGGGGACATAATGTCATGTGTCGGAACAAGACCTATGTCCAGAAAATTCATGGAGCATATAGGCTTTAAGACTGCCAGAGTCAAGGATACCATGATAATAGGAGGCGGCAATGTCGCTTACTATCTGGCGGGACAGCTTGTCAACATGGGAATATCTGTCAAGATCATTGAGGAGAGCAAGAAACGATGCGAGGAGCTCTCTGTGCTTTTACCAAAAGCTATCATCATAAACGGTGATGGAACGGATCAGGAGATATTGAATGAGGAGGGACTTGCCGAGACCGAATCATTTGTATCGCTGACAGGAATAGATGAGGAGAATATCCTTCTCACTCTGCACGCGAGAAAGCACTCAAATGCAAAGACGATAACCAAGATAAACAGAAGCAATTTCCGCGAGGTTATAAACAGTCTGGATCTTGGCAGTGTTGTTTATCCGTGCAGTATCACAGCAGAGTCGATAGTTGCATACGTCAGGGCAAAGCAGAACTCTAACAGCAACAATATAGAGACTCTTTATCACATGTTTGATTCGCGGGCAGAGGCGATAGAATTCAGGGTCGACGTGAAGTCTGAGGTGACGGATATTCCACTCAAGGATCTGAAACTCAAGAAGAATCTGCTTATCGCGTTTATAAATAGAAATGGTTCAATACTTCTTCCTACAGGACAAGATTCCATACAGATTGGAGATACAGCCATGATAGTTACAACGGAGACGGGATTTACAGATATAAGAGATATACTGGCTTAGGAGGCGCGCTATGAATAATTCCATGATCATATACATACTCGGGCAGGTCGTGAGACTCGAGGGAATATTGATGATCATACCATGTATCACGTCTCTTATATATCAGGAGCATGAAGGGTTTGCCTTTCTTGTGGTCATCCTTGCCTGTGTGATAGTGGGTACACTTATGACTATAAGAAAACCATCGAATCAGACTATATATCTGAAAGAGGGGTGCATAGCTACGGCATTTAGCTGGGTACTGCTCAGTATATTTGGCTGTATGCCATTTGTAATATCTGGGGAGATCCCATCATTTACAAATGCACTTTTTGAGACGGTGTCTGGACTTACAACCACAGGAGCAAGTATCCTGAGCGATGTTGAGGCGATGTCCCACGGAATGATGTTCTGGAGATGCTTTACGCATTGGATAGGTGGAATGGGAGTCCTGGTATTCCTGTTGGCAATCATTCCTATGAACAGCGCATCAGGATCAAATATGAATCTTATGAAAGCGGAGAGCCCTGGCCCATCGGTGGGTAAGCTCGTGCCAAGACTTAAGCACACTGCGCGCATACTCTATGCAATATATTTTGCCATGACGCTTCTTGAGGTGGTTCTTTTACTGTTTGGACGAATGAGCCTGTTTGATGCATTCTGTACAGCTTTTGGAACGGCTGGAACCGGTGGCTTTGGTATCAAGAACGACAGTTTTACAAGTTTCTCGCCTTACATACAGTGGGTAGTAACAATATTCATGATGCTGTTTGGCGTGAATTTTAACTTCTATTATTATATACTATATAGAAATGTTAGAAAAGCTCTGTCCATGGAGGAGGTAAGAACATACTTCCTGATAATCCTTGGAGCTATCGGAATAATATTTGTCAACCTTATGCAGACCATGTCAAATGCCTGGGATGCGCTGAGACATGCATCGTTTCAGGTTGCATCTATCATAACCACAACGGGATATGCATCAGCAGACTTTGATCAGTGGACGCAGACATGTAAGACTGTGCTCGTGATACTGATGTTCATAGGAGCCTGTGCCGGAAGTACAGGTGGCGGTATGAAGGTGTCAAGACTTATCATAATGTTCAAGACGGTTGTAAAGGAGCTCAGCTCGTATTTCCACCCGAAGAATATCAAGAAGATCAAGATGGATGGAAAACCGGTGGAGCATGAGGTCGTGAGGGCTGTAAATGTGTACTTTATAACACTTATGGGTATATTTACTATATCTGTTTTTCTGGTGTCATTTGAGGGAAGAGATCTGGTGACGAACTTTACAGCTGTGGCAGCCTGTCTCAACAACATAGGTCCGGGTCTTTCACAGGTTGGACCAACACAGAACTTTGGGATGTTGACGGGATTTAGCAAATATGTATTGATGTTTGACATGCTTGCGGGAAGACTTGAACTTTTCCCACTGCTGCTCATATTCAATCCGGGAGTGTACAGGGATATGATAATGGGAGCAGTCAGATATGTTAAACGTAAAATTGCAGCGCGGAGAGTGAGTTAGGGCGAAATGATAAATGTTATCACTATACACATCCCTGAATGTATTGACACACAGGTAAAATTTGGATATACTCGTAGATAGTTAGACACACCTAACTATAGCTCTTCCAATCATTTTATAAAGAAAAGGCGAGGCCCTCTTATCACAACAGGTAAGAGGGCTTTGTTTTGCTTAAAATTCCTTAACAAGATTAAATAGATGTAATCAACAGACGATTATTTGTTATAATGTACACAGTTTTGGTGCAGTGCTTACTGCGCCGGCATAGATATGAATGTGTATATTTGACGAAGGAGCATGAATATGGAAAATACAGTAGAAAATATGAATGAGAACGAATCAATAAAGGTTCTCGTGGTGGATGATGAGCAGGATATAAGGACTTTGCTCAACATATATCTGAAGAGACTCGGATATGAGGTCGTTGAGGCGGCAGACGGAGTTGAGGCGGTGGAGACAGTCAGAGCCAACAGTGATATAGATCTCATAGTAATGGACATCATGATGCCAAAGTTGTCTGGAACTGAGGCGTGTGAGCAGATAAGGGAGTTTTCTTCCGTGCCGGTACTGTTCCTCACAGCAAAGACAAAGGAACCGGATCAAAATGAGGCGTATGTTGTGGGCGGAGATGATTTCCTGCCAAAGCCATTTACCCAGAATGATTTCAACAGAAAGGTAAATGCCCTTATAAGGAGATACAGAGTGTATCGCGGCAAGTCAGAGGTCGACGCCAAGAACATAACAGTGGGCAACATAAGCATAGATTCATTTAAGCGTATAGTGACTAAGAATGGTGAGATCGTAAAACTCACCGACAAGGAGTATGCGCTCCTGTTCTTCCTTGTTGAGCACAGGGGGAAGCCATGGTCACTGGAGGCACTGTACGAGAATATATGGCAGGAGAAGTATCTTCCATCATCATCCAACACGGTCATGGTGCACATATTGAGACTTAGACAGAAGATAGAGGATAATTCTGCACAGCCTGAGATCATAAGGACCATATATGGAAAGGGATATCAGGTAGACTGATATGAATAAGACATTCAGACGTACGCTCAAGGTCAAGATGTTCATAGTTGTTGTGCTGGGACTTCTGACGGCGGTGATATCATTCTTTGCAGGCATGCTTGCACTGGACACGTATGTGGCAAATGTCTACATGAGTGATGCAAATGTACAGCAGCGTTCTATGCAGCAGATCCAGAGCTTTGCCGCCTATGTGAACAGTCATTCTATGAAGGCATCTGATTCCAGGGCGCTCAGGGCGTGGCAGGGAAAGCATAAAAATGTATATATACTGATATACAACAATGATGATATAGTGTTTGATTCCCAGTGGATGATAGAAAAGCGTGGTGCATACAAGTACGTGATTACCAATTCTGCTACGGGAGAGATGGTAATCCTGATCCAGGACAATCAAGGTACCATAAGGAAGATCAGAAGACAGAACAATGGCAACAGCACAACAACAAACAAAAATAGCGGTGTTACAAAGGAACAGAGCAAGGCGGCAAATGGAGCGAGCGGCGGTACTGCAGTAATGGAGAAGCCGGAGACATCGGAATATGCGGAGGATATCAGGGGGCAGGAAGCGGATTATGATTTCTACCCAGTTCTGTTCAGGGATGGAGTATTCGATGTGTGCATAGTAGATTATTCGGATGACACGTTGAAAGAAGTCGGTAGGGTAGCGATATTTGTGCTCTGCAGTATGCTGTTTATAGGGATAATAATATACTATTTTGGAAGAGAGATAAGAAGACTCAGGAAACTTACCAATCAGGTCATGGATATAAAGAATGTGGACATCAATGGACCTATTACGATAAAGGGACAGGATGAGATTTGTCTGCTTGCGGAGAATATAGACACTATGAGAGCAACCATCATAGAACAGCTGAGCAGAGAGAAAGAGGCATGGCAGGCAAACAGTGATTTGGTAACGGCCATGGCGCATGACATCAGAACCCCGCTCACGGTCATGGCAGGATATCTTGAGCTTATGAAGAATAAGGAATACTCCTCCCAGGAGGAACTTGATGAGTACATCAGGATAAGTTCGGAGAAGGCAGAACAGCTCAGGATGATGTCCGATAAAATGTTCAGATATTTCTATGTATATTCCAAGAGCAGTGATGAGCTTAATATGGAGACATTCCAGGCGGGACCGTTCCTCAATCAGATGCTTGGAGAGTACATGGTACTTCTCGGAGAGAATGGATACCAGTTCAATGTCGACATATCAGATAGGGAAGCGGAGATATCGGTGGATGTACAGGGGATGAAGAGGATAACCGACAATGTATTTGCCAATATACGGAAATATTCAGACAAAACTAAGCCGATAGATGTTAGAGTATATGTTGATGTCCGCAGAGTAAGGATATTTTTTAGGAATTATATAAGTGCTGAGAGTGCCAGGGCAGAGAGTACACACATTGGAACATTGACATGCCAGAAGATGGCAGAGGAGATGAACGGATCGTTTGTGACATGTAGAAAGGGAAAGATCTACGAGGCGACACTTACCCTGCCGAATGTGTTCTATGACGACAATGTGGGTGTGCCGACACAGGGACTCACGGCAATATTGTCGGGAGGCGGTCATCACGGTTCAGTGTAACGTACTTTCAAAGAAAATGGACACAGATCGGGACGTGCGGGATCAGATGATTCTGTACGTCCCTTTTTAATGAGGTTTTTGATAAAATAGATTTTCTGATAAACAGGAAGTAAAAGTGGTATACTACAAATGAAAATCACGATAAGTATGATGAGGAGACAAAAGCTTATGAATATTTTATTTTACGATACAAAAAAGTATGACAGAGATTCATTTGATGCCATAAAAGGTGGATACCCACAGCTTTGCATAGATTATGTGGAGGCAGATCTCTCGGTGAGAACAGCAAGACTGGCAAGAGGATATGAGGCTATATGCGCATTTGTGAGCTCGGATGTGAGCGCAGCTGTTGTAAATGCGCTGAGCGAGGTCGGCGTAAAACTCATACTCATGAGATGTGCAGGATTCAACAATGTAGATCTTGACGCCACAGAAAAATGTGGCATGACGGTGCTCAGAGTTCCCGGTTATTCACCTGAGGCAGTTGCTGAGCATGCCATGGCGCTGGCAATGGCAGTGAACAGAAAGCTGCACAAGAGCTATATAAAGGTTCGCGAGAACAATTTCAGTCTTGTTGGACTTACGGGGATGAATTTTCACGGTAAGATAGCGGGAATAGTTGGAACTGGCAAGATAGGAGCAGCCATGGCGAGGATATGTCATGGATTTGGGATGAAAGTCATAGCTTATGATATGTATAAAAACCCGGAGCTGGACTTTGTGACGTATGTGGAGCTTCAGGAACTTTTTAGGGTATCCGATCTCATATCCTTGCACTGTCCACTCACAGATGACACATATCATCTGGTGAATGCAGACACCATAGCTCAGATGAAGGATAAGGTGATATTGGTGAACACATCTAGAGGGGCGTTGATCAAAACTGAGGATTTGATAGCAGGCATAAGAAGTAGAAAATTTTTCGGCGTGGGACTTGATGTGTACGAGGAAGAGACAGGAAATGTATTTGAGAACCGGGAAGATGATATCCTGGAGACATCCATAACAGCAAGGCTTCTCTCTTTCCCAAATGTAATAGTGACTTCACACCAGGGCTTTCTGACGGAGGAGGCGTTGGAGGCGATAAGCAGGACAACCCTCGACAATGCGGTTAACTTTGAAGCAGGCAATATAGACAAGGCAAATCTCGTTGTGTTATGATGGACAAATGAGGTCGTTATTTAGCGGAGGAAGACCGGATGAACATCAATGAAATATTTGGCAGACTGGACAAGCTGTTTGCAGAAAACAGAATATCTGAGGTTGAGCGTTATCTGACGCAGGCACTGAGCGAGGCTGAGTATGACGGAGATCGTGAAACCATGCAGGCCATATACAATGAACTTATCAGCTTTCACCGGTCTACAGGGGAGTATGACAAAGCACTCTATTTCTGTAGACAGGTGATAAGGCTGGCGGAGAAGATGGAGATAGACGATACTGTGCCATACGGAACAACGCTGATGAATGTGGCAAATACCAACAGAGCCGCTGGAAATCTTCTGGAGGCACTGGCCTATTTCAGGCAGGTCAGAGATATATACCAGGGACAGGTGAGTCCTTATGATATACTGATGGCAACATATTACAACAATGTTGCCATGCTCTATCAGGATCTGGGGGATTTTGACAAGGCTGTTGATTCATTTGAACAGGCACTTGTCATCATAGAGAGACATGATAAGGCGGGAAATGAGATAGCGACAATCTATGTGAGCCTAGGGGAGAGTCTTCTCAGGGCGGGCAGGCTGGATGAGGCGAAGGACAGACTTGCTGAGGCAGTCAGGCGATACCAGCTTATGGGGGAGCGCGGATATCACTACAGCGCGGCGTTGTCAGCTATGGCGGAGACTTTTTACAGACAGGGAGATCTTGTACAGGCGCTCAAGTACTACGAGCTGGCGGCGGAGGAGATATACGGGATCTATGGTGACAATGATACATACAGAGTCATAATGGGAAACATAGAGACAGTAAAATCGCAGCTTATAAATTGAATATGAAATATCGGGAGGAAGCGAGCTGTGTCCTCCCGATATATGTATATATTAGGTCTGAATGTGAAACAGACAGATATAGTATTTCGGTAAATAGAGATAAGTTAAGATAAATGGAGATAGGTATGAATTACAATGGTAAGGTGCTTGACGTTATAGAGGAAGTAAAGAAGGTCGTTGTTGGAAAGGACATATGTGTTGCCAAGATAATGGCATCTATAATCGCTGGTGGAAATATACTCATGGATGATGTTCCGGGAGTTGGAAAGACGACCATGGCTCTGGCATTTGCAAATGCAATGGGGCTTGAGAACAAGAGAATGCAGTTTACACCGGACGTATTACCGGGGGACATAACAGGATTTACGATGTACGACAAGGCAACGAACAAATTTGTGTATAGACCGGGTGCTGTGATGTGCAATCTCTTCCTCGCAGATGAGATCAATAGAACATCACCTAAGACACAGTCGGCACTTCTGGAAGTTATGGAGGAAGGGCATGTGACAGTGGACGGTGTCACGTATCCTGTTCCTGAACCGTTCATAGTTATAGCAACGGAAAATCCGATAGGAAGCGCCGGAACTCAGCTCCTTCCGGATTCCCAGCTGGACAGATTCATGGTGTGCTTGAAGCTTGGTTATCCATCCATAGAGAACGAACTGGATATAGTCAAGGGAAGGACATCAGCCAATGGATTTGAGGAGATCCATCCGGTGATCGGTGCGGCAGAGCTCCGCATGATCAGAGAGGAAGTCACACAGGTGAAGGTCAGCGATGAGGTGTACACATATATAGGCCAGCTAGTAACGGAGACCAGGGACAACCCTAGCCTTGAACTGGGAGTCAGTCCAAGAGGAACAATCGCCCTCACGAAGATGGCGAAGAGCTGGGCATATATAAGCGGAAGAGATTTTGTCATACCTGAGGATGTTCAGATGGTATGGAAGGATGTTGTGCGACACAGGATCATTCTGAATGCCAAGGCAAGGGTAAACCATATTACCCCGGAGGCTGTGCTCAAGGACATCATGGAGCATGTGTATAAGCCAACTGTGAGACGAAGAAACAGTCCAAAAAGATAGTCCGTTGCAGGATGCGGAGATAGTGGGTAGATTATGAAAAGAGGAATAATATATATTTTACTGATCCTGGTCTGCATATATATAGGAATCATCAATCGGGAAGAGGCTTATTTCTACGTGGCTGCACTTATGCTGGCAGTCATGGTATGCCTCCTTGCGGGGCTGTTTACCAGGTTTTTCAGGACAGGCATAAGTATGCAGATGAACATACCGGTGGTTGAGAAGAACAGAACATTTCATCCTGAACTTACCGTGAGATCGAACTCAGGTCAGGTACCTTATGTGTCAGCAGTTTTCAAGGTCATGGCAGCGGGTATGAAAAAGAAACAGAACAGCACTTTTAGGCAGATTGACAATGGAAATGGGGTATGTCAGGGGGCTATGTCCCTTGCTGTCAGCGGCAGATATGAGATCGCAGCGGCAGATGTGAGGGTGTATGATGCATTTCATATGTTCTATATAAAAAAGAAGATAAAGAACTCGGCAAATGTATATGTGTTGCCGCAGTGTTACCTTATGCCTATAAATATCACGAAAAAAACGAGAGACTTTGTGACTGACAGTGATGTATATCATGCAGATATACGGGGGGATGACTCCTCCGAAGTTTATCAGGTCAGAGAGTATAGACCGGGTGACAGTGTGAGAAATATACATTGGAAACTGACAGCGAGACAGGACGAGATAATGGTGAGAGATATGAACAAAACATTGTCGTGTCCTGTCATTATATGTGTAAACCTCGATGGAAAGGACTGCAAGAATTATGGGCATGCCATGTCGGCAGCGCTTGAGTCTATGGTATCTTTAAGTTTTTCACTTATAGATATCAGGGTACCGCATTTTATAGCGTGGTATGATCCTGAGAAAATGTCTATAACCAGGTACAGGATAATAAAAGAAGAGGATGTGTATGACGCGGCAGCTCGGATGTCCTATGTAGATGCGAGAAGTATGGATTGGTATGATGTGATAGGCATGTACAGAGAGAAGTATCGCGGCGAGGATTTCACCAGCTTTATAGATGTTGATATGAAAGGAAATATACAGTGCGGGGATGACAGATATCATGTTAAATTTGAGACATTGAAGGAAGATCTTACTCATATGTGTCTCACAGTTTAGGTGAGGTTACAGATGTAGTTGCAGATAGAGGTGCAGATTTGAAGATTATATTGGGCCTGGCGGTGTGGATGCTTTCATCAGGAATTGCGTATCTGGTGGGGGATATAGCATTTAGCTCAGATATATATAAATATATGGAACCGGCCAATCTTATGATGTTATGTGTGATCGGAGGATTGGTCATAGCGGCTGTGTACAGCTGCTGGTATCTACTTAGAAAAGAAAAAAGACTTACAGACATACTTGTTCCGGTGTGTACGCTTCTGGTATGGGGACTTGCCCGAAGAAAGATGCTTTACACCGGCGGAAGAGGTATGATATATAGCATTGCTTACGAGATAAAAATGGCATATGGAGTCAGGACAGGAGCTGTGGATCTCGACTACATAAGTGTAGGTGCGATGTACGAGTTTATTCTGTTTGTCACGGCTGTAGCCATGTTTTTTGCCGCATATATGATATTTAGGTGCAGCAGTATATTGATAGGCGTCGGGCTGGCATTTCTGTTCATGGCGGCAGGTGCCATGTTGGACGTACATGTGAGTCCGGCTGGAATCGTACTCACGGTTCTGTCACTCATAGTTGCAAGATATGTACTCATGAGAAATGGTCAGCCGTTATCAATAAAATGGAATGTTGTGGTTCCGCTTATCTCCCTTGCAGCCTGCATTATAACGGCCATGCTGGTATACTCAGCCGCGTATGAGCGTGGCGTAAAATTTCAAGGTGTGCTTGTGGAGATGGTTGAAAATGTGGAATATTTCTTTTCTGGGGACTCTGGAAAAGGTTACTCAACATATTATAAGGTTGACGGCTCTGAGGTGAAACCGACTGATGAGGTTGTGGACGAGATAACGAGAAATGAGAAGCCAGATGGCAATCTATACGTGAAAGCCAGAAGTTATGTCGTATACGACAATGGTACATGGAGAAACAGGGATATAGGATACAGCCCGGACAGCGAGATACTGATCAAGTACGACAGTGATACATTCAGTGGATACGGAAAGGCGATAAAGGAACTTACTAAGAATGCAGGAACAGATGATAGTGCCGTTGTGGATAAGGTGGTCGAGTATATAAGACAGCATATGTCTTATACGATATCGCCAAAGCCTTTTGCATCGGACGTGGATCCGGTTCTGTATGCGCTATACACTGGCCATGAGGGGTATTGTGTGCATTACGCCTCTGCGGCTGCGATAGGTCTTAGAACCATGGAAATACCGACAAAATACAATACAGGTTATGTGGTGCCTTCATCGGCGTGGACGAGGCAGGCGGATGGAACATATCATGCATATATACTTGAAAAGTACAGCCATGCGTGGATCGAGGCATATGAGAGGGATGCTGAGAACTGGGTGATAGTTGATGCCACCCCGCTTGGCAACAGGGCAGATACCCTTGGTATCCCGGATGAACCGGACAACTCAGGATCACAGAATGGTCAGGACAAGGATGATGATCAAAGCGGCGGAGACACTGAGCTCACCACGGAGAATATAACAACAGAGATAACAACAGAGATAACAACAGAGATCACGACAAAAGCTTCGGAGGAGAGCACGGATGATGATGGAGAAGATGCCGCTGATGTGACTACGGAAAAACATGCATCCTCAGTGAGTGAGGATACAACTGAGAACAATTCTGGAAACAGTGGCACAGGTGATAATGGTGGAAATGGACAGAACCAGGCCGGAGGTGGTGGCTCCGGTGATGCAAATGGCCTGTCGGAGCTGTTTGACAGCAGAACGTTTAAGATAGCAGCGTCAGTCATATCGGTGGCGATGCTCCTTATGGCTTCGGTCATGCTGAGAAGACGTGTGCTCGTTACGCGGCGTAGGCGCAAGCTTGTTGGAAGAGACCATATAGCTGCCGTGCATGAGATGTCGGCTGCCATGTGGGATATGCTCACATTTGCCAGACTAACGGATGGTGTAGGCTCAGATGACAGCGAATATGCGGATATTGTGACTGAACGGGTGAAGATTGTAGGCGGAGATGAGTTCAGGACATTTGTGGCTTGCGTTCAGGCTGCTGTGTACGGACAGATCGTACCGGATGACGAGCAGTTAAAGATGGCAAGAAAGCTTTATAATAAGATAAGGGCATACACGTACTGGAGTCTGAACTTTAAGGAGAGGCTTGTGTGGAAGTATGTGAAGTGCTACGACTGTGGGGGACGCAGACGAAAGAGATAACACAAATTTGTAACGAAAGAAGTAGTATTAGAGATGGAATTTAGAAAAGGATTAAAGGATGGAATACCGATAGCATTGGGGTATTTCGCGGTAAGTTTTAGTTTTGGCCTGCTGGCGGTGAAAGGAGGACTCACAAGTTTTCAGGCGGTCATCATAAGCCTGACAAATGTAACCAGTGCGGGACAGTTTGCCGGACTCAAGATCATTCTTGCAGGGGGAACGCTGGTTGAGATGATACTCACACAGTTCATAATCAATCTGAGATATTCCCTTATGAGTCTGTCACTCTCGCAGAAGCTTGGAGAGGCAGTGGGCATCAAGGAGAGGCTTGTGATCGCATTTGCAAATACTGACGAGATATTTGCGGTTGCCATGGGACATGTGAAGGAATTGACATTTGGCTATATGATAGGACTTCAGCTGCTGCCGATAGTCGGCTGGACAGGCGGAACCCTGTTCGGTGCGATTGCCTCAGGACTTCTTCCAAAGTCAATCAGCAGCGCACTCAGTCTGGCGCTCTACGGAATGTTCGTCGCCATAGTCATGCCGGTTGCCAGGAAGTCCAGACCGGTTGCCATAGTGGCACTTGTGGCTGCTGCCATATCATGCGTGTTGTATTACGTTCCGATATTCAAGTTTATATCGACTGGAATTGCCATAATCATAAGCACGGTGGCAGCCTCTGTGATAGGGGCTATATTCTTCCCTGTGGGAACTGCTGAGAAAAAGGAGGTGCAGTGATGAATATATACATATATATAATAACCATGGCGGTCGTCACCTACCTCATAAGAATGGTGCCGCTGGTGGCGTTCCGCAAGAAGATAGAGAACAGATTCGTCAATTCATTCCTCTATTATGTGCCGTATTCATGTCTCACGGCACTTACACTTCCGTCTATACTATACAGTACGGAGAGTATCATAAGCGCTGTGTGTGGATTTGCGGTTGCACTCATACTTGGAATAAAGCAAAAGGGACTTATAGTTGTCGCTGCTGCGGCATGTGTGACCGTGTTCGTGGTGGAGTGGATATTGAAGCTTATGTAGAAGGAGGTAGGCAGGGATACCTGCAGATAATATATGAGATTTCCGAAATTTATAAAAAGGGGCGATACGATAGGTTTCGTTGCGCCATCATTTGGCTGTGATACAGAGCCGTATAAGACTGCATTTGGCAGAGCGCAGGAGAACTTCAGGAATATGGGCTTTGGTATACAGATCGGGCCAAACTGTTATGTCGGAGAAGGCATAGGAATCAGCAATAAGCCAGAACTATGCGGGCAGGAGATAAATGACTATTACACATCGGAGAAGAACGATGCACTCATATCCTGCGGCGGCGGTGAGCTCATGTGTGAGATACTTAACTATATTGATTTTGACAGGCTGAGGGCAGCAGACCCTAAGTGGTTCATGGGATATTCGGACAATACAAACCTCACGTTCCTGCTCACCACTTTGTGCGATACGGCATCCATATATGGTCCGTGTGCGGCGGCATTTGGACAGGAGCCGTGGCACCGATCAGTTGCGGATGCTATGGCGGTCCTTCAGGGACAGAAACTGTCATTTGCAGGATACGACGGATGGGAGAAGGAGTCCCTCAGGGATGAAGAGCATCCATTCCTGCCGTACAACATCACGGAGCCGAGGGTGATAAAGGGCTATCCAGAGAAGTTCCAGGTGAGCGGGCGAATGATAGGTGGCTGCATGGATTGTCTGGTGAACCTTATAGGAACAAAGTTTGACCATGTTGGCGAATTCCTTGAGAGATATAAGGATGATGGATTTATCTGGTTTCTCGAGTCCTGCGATCTGAACGTTATGTCCATAAGACGTGCTATGTGGCAGATGGACAACGGAGGATGGTTCAGATACTGTAAGGGCTTTATGATCGGCAGACCGCTGCAGTTCGGACAGGAGATGATGGGCCTTGACCAATATCAGGCTGTGCTGGGAATCATAGGAAAATACAATGTGCCTGTTGTGATGGATGTGGATCTCGGACACCTGTCACCGATGATGCCTGTGGTATGCGGCAGCATGGGAACTCTTGTGGTGGACGGCCAGGATATGAGTCTTTCCATGGAGATGAGGTAGAGAGAAGTCTGTTGGCTGTTTGATTGGCTGAAAATGGTTGAAAAAATAAAGGCAAAAAAATAAAAAATACTATTGTGAAAAAAAATATATCGTGCTACACTAGGTGGCAGATATGACAAAGGCATAGACGGAAAGAGTAGTGTGATGGATGCATCCAGAGAGAGCTGCATATGTGGACCAGATATTAATCCTGAACATATGGTGGGAGCAGCTTATGATATATCACATGAAGACCACTCCCGAGCCGTGCGCGATATAAGCGTCACCGCGTAGCTGCGTTAAAGGCATAATTGAGTTAAAAGTTAAGGTGGAAACGTGCATACGCACCCTTAGATAGATTATATCTAGGGGTGCTTTTTTAGTTGTTACAGAAAGCTCATGTATAACCAGACGCCGGGCAGATATATTGATGTCTGCTGCGTCTGCAACGTATTTTCACTTTATAAGAAGTAAGAAGGAGAACTGACATGGTTAATTTCAAAGAAGACGAACAGCTTAAGACACTGAATCATTCCTGTGCACATCTTATGGCACAGGCTATCAAGCATTTGTACCCACAGGCAAAGTTCTGGGTAGGACCGGTAGTTGCAGAAGGATTCTACTATGATGTAGATCTCGGCGATGACGTTATCAGAGGCGAGGAAGATCTCGCAGCCATCGAGAAAGAGATGAAGAAGATTGCCAAGAGCGGCAAGAAGATCATCCGCAAGGAGATATCCAAGGAAGAAGCTCTTGAGATGTTCAAGGATGACGAGTACAAGCTCGATCTTATAAATGGACTTGAGGATGGAACGATCACATGCTATGAGCAGGGTGATTTCACAGACCTCTGCCGTGGACCTCACGTAGACAATGTAAAGCTTTGCCGTAACTTCAAGCTCATCAGACATTCAGGAGCTTACTGGAAGGGCGACAGCAAGAACAAGGTTCTCCAGAGAATATATGGCGTGTGCTTCCCTACAAAGGAGGAGCTTGAGGAGCATCTTCAGTTACTTGAGGAGGCAAAGGAGAGAGACCACAGAAAGATCGGCAAGGACATGCAGCTCTTCATGGTCGATGACCTTGTAGGACGCGGACTTCCAATGTTCCTTCCAAAGGGATATACAGTATGGCAGGAGCTTGAGAACTACATCAAGCGCAAGGAGAGAAAGCTTGGCTATCTCCACGTTATGACACCTTGTGTAGGTACAGTAAACCTCTACAAGACATCAGGTCACTGGGATCACTACAAGGACAACATGTTCCCGGCAATGGAGATGGAGGGAGAGTCATTTGTACTTCGTCCAATGAACTGCCCGCACCACATGATGATATATGCAAACAAGATGCACTCATATAAGGATCTTCCTATCAGGATCGCTGAGATCGCACACGACTTCAGATTTGAGGCAAGTGGTACACTCAAGGGTATTGAGAGAGGAAGACACTTCTGTCAGAACGATTCACATATATTTGTGACACCAGACCAGATCGAGGAAGAGTTTGCAGGAGTTGTTAAGCTCATATTTGACACATACAAGGATTTCGGAATCACAGATTACAGATGCGTACTGTCACTCCGTGACCCAGAGGACAAGGTAAAGTATCACGATGACGATGAGATGTGGAACAAAGCAGAGAATGCACTCAGAAGAGTTCTTGATGATATAGGAATCGATTACACAGAGGAGATCGGTGAGGCTGCATTCTACGGACCAAAGCTTGATGTAAATGTTAAGCCGGCCGTAGGAAATGAGTATACACTCTCGACATGTCAGCTCGACTTCTGTCTGCCAGCCAAGTTCGATCTGAAGTATATCGACAAGGACGGCGAGAAGAAGACACCTGTAGTTCTCCACAGAGCTATCCTTGGATCTCTCGACAGATTCATGGCTTACATCCTTGAGGAGACAAAGGGTAATCTTCCAACATGGCTTGCACCTGTACAGGTAAGAGTTATGCCTGTAAAGACAGACAACGAGGATCTTATGGCTTATGCTCACAAGGTCGTTGATGCCCTTGATGCCATCGACGTTCGTGTAGAGCTTGATGACAGAGCAGAGAAGCTTGGTTATCGTATGCGTGAGGGTCAGGTTCAGAAGGTTCCATACCTTCTCGTAATCGGATTCAATGAGGCTGAGAACGGAACAGTATCATACAGACTTCACGGTGAGGCTGACACAACAGTTCTTCCACTTGACGAGTTCGTACAGAAGATCGACACAGAGATCAAGACAATGGCTCACAAGTAAGAGTGAAAATTTTACACCACAGGTTCACTTACCCTGTCCGCAAGGACAGGGTATTATTTTTTTGTAAATAAATGCGAGTGTGAGGGGGCACAGGATATGAGACAGGGATATAAGTTTATACGCGAGAGTGGCTGCAAGCATGACGATGATTATCTCAGTCATCTTTTTAACGATATTTTCTGCTGGACGAATGGCACATATAAGCTCTGTTATACACGCCCGGATATGGAGGCCGTGAACGGAGATAATATACTCGACATTGAGAATGGGGAGAATAAAATACTGTCATTTGACTATCATATGCAGCTCCTTGTAAGCAAGAGAAATAACCTGGAAAATACAGAAAAGGATAAGGCTGAAGATAATGAAGAAAATGATAGAGAGGTGTGGGAGACTCTGATAAATGCGGTGGCATACGACTTCCCGAATGTCCGGCAGCTCAAGGCGGATATACGGACTATACTTGATTCAGACATGGAAGATGCCCAGATCGTGAGGAATAATAGCGGAGATCCGTACGAAAAAGTGCTGTGTCTTGGGACGGAGGGGACACATGTGGAGGATGGATATGTTCTCAGGAGGATAAAGAGATCCCCGGAGTGTGACAAGCCGGATCGGTATGAGCTGGAGATAGGAACAAATTGTGGGGCAGTTCCTGACAGTGCACATTTTTACCGTCTGATCGATCTGGACAGGGAGGATATCCGATGTCTGTATACATGCGTTACGAGATTCATAGAAAATGCTGAGGACTTGTATAACCACCGGCTGAAACTTCGCCGGGATAGAGAAAAGCATAACAAGAAAATTGACGGCGAAGTCCTGATGTGTATGGAGAACAGCTTTGAGCTTGTCACCGACGGCGAAGAGCTGGCCAGTATCAAATATTGGGATTTTAGAGGCGAAAAGCTGACAAAGGAATATAATGCGAGGGTATGGTCTATAGATGGCGATGCTGGCAGTATTGACCTGGAAAGTGGTGAAATGCTGTATATGGATCAGATATATTCCATAGATAAAAAAAGTCCCACCGAGGAAATGTTGTGCATGGGTGTGGAGGAGATAGCCGAGGATTTCTGTGACAGCATACTTGTGAAGACGGTGACGATGCTGGATGATTTCGGAACCATGGAGGTATATGATCTCTGTGAAAAATATGGTGAATACATAGATAACAGGTATTATATGTACCGTGAGGAACACGGATTTGAGATGCCGGAAGATGTGTTCCCTGGGGAAGGAGTGAAGCCGTATGTTGAGGAGGTCATACGGCTGTTGAAGTCAGAAGTATAAAAAATATAACAAAAGCATGTATATATGATTTAAATGCAATAGTTATCTGCCGCCTCAGGTCTTTCTGCCACAAGGTCAGCGATGGTGGTGGTGTCTACCACGTCCCGGATCGCTTTGTCCAGTCTGCGCCAGAGACCTATGGTGGAGCATCTTGCCTCGCGTTCGCACTGGAATTCATCTGCATCAAGGCACGCAACAGGAGATATGCCGCCCTCAGTGAGCCTTAAAACCATTCCAACAGTTATGTCCTCCGGTGCTTTCCTTAGAAGATAGCCTCCCTGCGGTCCTCTGGTGCTCTTCACCAGCCCGCCGGAGTTTAGCACAGAAGTGATCTGCTCAAGGTATTTCTCGGATATTTCCTCCTGTGCGGCAACATCCTTGATGCTCACTGGCTTGCCGTCTGTCCTCGATGCTATATTTATAAGAAAACGCAGGGCGTAACGTCCTTTTGTGGATACTTTCATAATATAAACCTCCCAAATGCCTGTATTTACTGATGATTTTACATCATTTACACGTCTATTATAACATCTGAAAAAAAACAATCAAGATAATTCATAAAAAACCTATTGACAAAGTGGGAATTAGGCTGTAATATACAGCTATGCTTAATTCATAGTTTCCGAGTAGGAATTATGTGAAAAGTAAAAATAATCACAGAAATGATGCGATCAAGTCAAATTTCAAAGACGAAAATCGAGAAAGAGGTGTTGATATGCTGGGAAGTACATTTAAACCACAGTACCTTAACGAAGACAGACGAATGTGTTTCATAGAAGTCATGTGTTGCTGCTGTTAAAGCGAGCACAGAACAAATAATCATGACACAGATATAAATAACAGATCATACATAATAGACAGAGAATAATAAAGAAGAGTATAATGCCACATGAGCTCATATACATGACAAGATGAATGGGCAGTTGCGCATGACAGATAAAATATTTGAATTTAAGGAGAATAAGATCATGGCAAAGAAGACAAGAGCAGAGAGAAATTTAAAGTTTGAGACATTACAGTTACACGTAGGACAGGAGACAGCAGACCCGGTTACAGATGCAAGAGCGGTACCAATCTACCAGACATCATCATTCGTATTCCACAACTCACAGCATGCAGCTGACAGATTTGCACTCAAGGATGCCGGCAACATCTACGGAAGACTTACAAACCCAACAGAGGATGTATTTGAGAGAAGAATCGCAGCCCTCGAGGGTGGCGTTGCAGCATTGGCAGTTGGCTCAGGCGCAGCAGCAGTTACATATACAATTCAGAACCTTGCACTTGCAGGAGACCACATCGTAGCAGCAAAGAACATCTACGGCGGAACATACAATCTCCTTGCACATACACTCAAGGATTACAATGTAGATACAACATTTGTTGATCCACTTGATCCACAGGCATTTGAGGATGCTATCCAGGAGAACACAAAGGCCCTCTACATCGAGGTTCTTGGAAATCCTAACTCAGAGGTTTCAGATATCGAGACAATTGCAAAGATCGCTCACGCACACAAGATTCCGCTTGTGATCGACAGCACATTTGCAACACCATACCTTGTAAGACCTATCGAGTACGGTGCGGACATCGTAGTTCACTCAGCGACAAAGTTTATCGGTGGACACGGAACAACTATCGGTGGCGTCATCATTGACAGCGGTAACTTCGACTGGAAGGCATCAGGCAAGTTTCCACAGCTCACTGAGCCAAATGAGAGCTACCACGGTGTAAGCTTTGTAGATGCAGCAGGTCCTGCAGCATTTGTCACAAGAATCAGAGCTATCCTTCTCCGTGACACAGGTGCTACGATCTCACCAATACACTCATGGATATTCCTTCAGGGACTTGAGACACTGTCACTCCGTGTTGAGAGACATGTATCAAATGCACTCAAGGTAGTTGAGTACCTGAACAACCATCCACTTGTTGAGAAGGTAAATCACCCTTCTGTATCCACAGATCCTGAGCAGCAGAGACTGTACAAGAAGTACTTCCCTAACGGTGGTGGTTCGATCTTCACATTTGAGATCAAGGGCGATGCAGAGACAGCCAAGAAGTTCATCGATAACCTGGAGATATTCTCACTTCTTGCAAATGTCGCTGATGTTAAGTCACTGGCTATCCACCCGGCATCAACAACTCACTCAGAGCTGAACGAGGCTGAGCTTATCGACCAGGGAATCAAGCAGAACACAATCAGACTTTCAATCGGTACTGAGAACATAGACGATATCATCGAGGATCTTGACGAGGCATTCAAGGCAATTCAGGAGTAATCGATATAAATAATGAATATACGACGGCGCTGGCTTTGGATGACATTTTGAATGACATGTTGAAGCCCAGCGTCGTTTAAAACAGACGGACAATGAGTAGAATATAAGAGAAGACTACAAATAGTGAACATAATAAATATCAGGAAAGGTAATGGTACGATAATATGAGTAATATATATAAGAGCGCAGCAGAGCTTATAGGTAAGACTCCACTTCTGGAGCTTTCAAACATAGAGAAGAAGAATGATCTCAAGGCAAATATCCTTGCGAAGCTGGAGTACTTTAACCCAGCAGGAAGCGTTAAGGACAGGATCGCATTCCAGATGATCGAGGATGCGGAGAAGGACGGCACACTTAAGCCGGGCGCAACCATCATCGAGCCTACATCAGGCAACACAGGTATCGGTCTTGCATCCATAGCAACAGCCAAGGGTTACAAGGCGATCATCGTTATGCCTGAGACCATGAGCGTTGAGAGACGTAACATCATCAAGGCATACGGTGCTGAGATAGTTCTCACAGACGGAACAAAGGGAATGAAGGGAGCCATCGCAAAGGCTGATGAGCTTTCAAAGGAGATCCCTGGCAGCTTTGTAGCTGGCCAGTTCGTAAATCCATCCAATCCAAAGGCACACAGACTCACAACTGGTCCTGAGATCTGGGAGGATACAGACGGAAAGGTAGATGTATTTGTAGCCGGTATCGGAACAGGTGGAACTATCACAGGCGTTGGCGAGTATCTGAAGGAGAAGAATCCAGATGTAAAGGTCATCGCTGTTGAGCCTGCCACATCACCAGTCCTCTCAAAGGGCGTTTCAGGAGCACACAAGATACAGGGAATCGGTGCAGGATTTGTTCCTGACACACTTAACACAAAGGTATATGACGAGATCATCGCCGTTGAGAATGATGACGCATTTGCAGCAGCAAAGGAAATCGCATCAGCAGAGGGAATCCTCGTAGGAATCTCATCAGGTGCAGCTTACTTTGCAGCAAAGCAGATCGCAGAGCGCCCTGAGTATGCAGGCAAGAACATCGTAGTACTTCTTCCAGACAGTGGAGACAGATATTACTCAACTCCGTTATTCGGCTAAATGGATATAAAGTAATTGCTGTGATATAGAATTTATACTAATGTAGCCCCGCCGCATTGGGATGATGCGGTGGGGTTTTGTGTGCAAAAATGTTGTATGATAATATACAAACAATGTAGTTCAAGTTATTGGAAACAAGTTCAAAATATGATATAATTGAACTTAAAAATATGGGATGAACTTGTAAGGAGATTTTTATGAGAAAGTTTAATTATAAGAATTTAGCTGAAAAATGCTGGGATAATGATATACTGCTTTTATGCGCAAGAATTCATGAGAGTAAGGGAAGGCAGGAGCTTTTTGTACGCCAGAAACCTGCACAACTTGAACGTTTGGTTGAAATATCCAAAATCCAAAGTACTGAGGCTTCCAATAGGATTGAAGGAATTGTCACAACAAGTACACGAATTAAGAAGTTGTTTGAGGAAAAGACAACTCCAAAGAACAGGGATGAAAAAGAGATTCTTGGTTATAGAGATGTGCTTAATACGATTCATGAAAGCCATGATTATATTGATGTAAGTCCAAATCACATTTTGCAGCTACATAGGGATTTGCTAAAGCATGCAGGAATAACTTATGGTGGCAGTTTTAAGAGTGTACAAAATTATATAAAGGAAACAAAGCCAGATGGGACGGAAGTGATAAGATTTATGCCGCTTGCACCATACGAGACGCCTGAGGCAATAGGACTGATATGTAAAAGTTACTGTGAAACCATTGCCTTAGAGATAGTGGATCCGCTTATTTTAATTCCGGCATTTATTTGTGACTTTCTGTGTATTCACCCATTTAATGATGGCAATGGAAGAATGAGTAGATTACTCACGTTACTTTTACTATATAAGAGCGGATATGAAGTTGGAAAATATATTAGTATTGAGAGACAAATAGAGAAGACTAAGGATGTTTATTATGATGTACTCCAGGAAATAGATCGTGGATGGCATGAAGAAATGAATGATCCGACACCGTTTATCAAGTATATGCTCCAGATGGTTCTTGCTTGTTATAAGGAATTTGAAGAGCGTGTAGGTATTATGGATGATGTGGGAGTAAAGAGTTCCACATATGATATAGTTAAGTCTTATGTTGATAATAAGCTTGGCAAGTTCACTGCTGCTGACGTGCTTGCAAATTGTCCTAGTGTTGGACGTACTTCTGTGTTTAATGCTCTTAAAAAATTAACTAGTGAGGGGTATGTTGAAAAACATGGGGAGAGACAAAAAGCTTTTTATGTAAAGAAAATGACCGGCCAATGGTAGTGTAAGAAAATATTTGTGGGGAGAACATACAAATGATGTGGGCATTTATTTTTATATTTATGTTTGCGGCGTTCATAGCCGCATGTATATATCTTATCACAAGGGTCAGAAAAATTGCATTGGTAGATAAGCTGGCGAAGGACAGAAAGTGGCTTAGCATTCTTATCAGCGCGCTGACCTGTGTTGTCTTCATAGTAGTTTTAAGTCTGGCTATGGGGTATATCAACGCAATCATAGTCACGATCTACATGATATTGTTCTGGCTTGTCTGTGAGTTCGCATTCTGGCTGGTGGGTAAGGTGAAGAACAGAATGAAATCAACGGCGGGTGAGACAACTGAGAGCAATATAATTAAGAACAATGCAGAGAGCAGCGTAAAACCTAAAAAAAGAAAGATATATTATGCAGGTGTGACCGCTATAATCATTACAATCGTATACATGTCGTGGGGCTGGTATCAGGCTCATAACGTGTGGCAGAAGGACTACACGATACATACCGACAAAGCGGTCGGCAGTATAAAGCTTGCGCTTATCGCAGATTCCCACACGGGAACAACATTTGACGGTGAGGGATTTGCAGAGCATGTGAAGGCGATACAGGCACAGGATCCTGATGCTGTGCTGATAGCAGGCGATTTTGTGGATGATGATACGAGCCTTATTGATATGAAGAAGTGTTGCGAGGCGCTTGGAACCCTGGACACTAAGTACGGCGTATATTATGTGTTTGGCAATCACGACAAGGGGTATTACGCATCCGAGCGCAGGGGTTATGATGGAGATGATATCATAGCTGAGCTTGAGAAGAATGGAGTTGCAGTACTTCAGGACGAGACTGTGCTGCTGGGCGACAGCTTTTACATAATAGGCAGACAGGATCTGTCCGAGGTGACGGACCGCGGCGGCAGCAGAGCTGACATAGAGGATCTGGTGAAGGATCTTGACGATGACAAATATCAGATAGTCATGGATCACCAGCCTGCGGATTATGCAAATGAGAAGGCGTCGGGAGTTGATCTTGTACTTTCGGGACATACTCATGGTGGTCAGCTGTTTCTCATAAAACTGTTTCAGGAGATAACAGGCATGGGAGGAAATGACCAGATATATGGTCTGGAGAATATAGATGGCTCGGATTTCATCGTGACATCAGGAATATCTGATTGGGCGATCAAGTTCAAGACGGGGTGCAGGTCAGAGTATGTGATAATAGATATTCAAGGGAAGTGATCTACAAATATCAATCTTGCAGAAACGATGAAATCATAGTCATTGAATAGGATAAATATGAAAAGTATGTGAAACATACCATAAAGGGGTTGCACATGGAGTCCACTCCAGTGCTATAGTTAAGATATCTTAATTAGCTGTAATTGTCAGAATAGAAATATGACAGTTGCAGCTTGTTTGGATATCTTATTTTTATGTCTGAATGGGCTCTAAGTTTAATGTGTGTGGTAAAAATCACAGTAAGACAAAATAAAATGGAGCATGGTTCAGGAAAGGACATATACATTATGGGAAAAAAACTTGATATGCTAGTGGAATTTTTTAAGGCAGAGGATCTGATAGTTGGCATGCAGACATGGGCGAATACCTTGCCTGTAAAGTGGCTATGTTCAGGCAGTGTGATACGGTAATAATCAACAGGGATACCAACATGTATGACCGTGTGCGGGAGTCAGTTCCGGAAGGCGTGAAGGTGATTCTGTTTGGACAGAAACAGTATGATCATGACCCGGCAGATGCCAGGATAGGAAATGTGCAGATGGGAATGTCTGGACTTACATTTGAGCTTTCCTACAGAGGAAGAACTGATACTATACATACAAACCTGGTTGGAAAATTTAACGCTGAGAATATAACGGCTGCAGCACTGGCTGCTCTTGAGCTGGGGGTGGATATTGATACAGTTAAGAGTTCGGTTAAGGAGCTTTTTATCCCAGGACGATTGAATTTTGTTGAGGCGAATGGAAGACACGTTATCATAGATTATGCGCACAATCATATGAGCTATAGCAGTCTTTTCCGGACCATCAGAAGTATATATCCAACTGACAGACTTACGGCATTGGTTGGTGCTGTGGGAGACAAGGCATTTGGCAGAAGGCGGGAGGCTGGGCAGATGACAAATGTATATGCAGACCGGGTGGTGATAACAGAGCAGGATTCAGGCAGTGAGCATCCGGCGAAGATTGGCAGTGAGATAGCCAGATATGTGCATAAACTATGTAAGATAGTGCCAAGACGTGAGGCTGCGATCAGGTATATACTTGATAAGTCTGATCCTGGAGATGTGATCGTTCTCACAGGAAAGGGAGCTGAGAAAACACTGCGTGTTGGAAGAAATTCCGTGAGACCGTATGCCGGCGATCTGGAGATAGTGAAAGCGTGGCTTCGTACAGATATGACAATAGATGCAAAATAAAGCTGATTATGCTTGTATTTTTTTCGTTAGATTGTTAATCTATTGTACGAAACAGGAGATCAGCCGCCACGGCAGCAGCTGATTGCCGGTGCATTTAAGATAGTGGGCAGATTGGGATAAGACTGATCTGAATGAATTGATATTAGGGGAAAAGGGATATAAGACTATGAAAAAACTATCAGATAGACAGAAAACACTTATAAAATGGTTGTGTGTGCTGGTGCTGGTCGGACTTATCATATATGTGTTCCGTGACATGGCAGGTCCTATAATGTCGCAGCTTGTAAAGACAAGTCCTGTGGTCGTGGCAGCTATTCTCGGAGCGACGCTTTTATACGGAGTGATAGAGAGCTGCATAACGTTTATCCTCATGCGACAGGTGGAGAACAATATGACATTTTTCGATGCAAATATTATGACGTATTTTGTGTCATTTTACAGGGTGTCAACGCTTGGAAGCGGTACCATAGTGGCATCCACATTGTTCATGAAACACTGCGGAATACAGCCGTCGAAAGCGCTTGGTCTGTACTCTATTGATTATGCGATACACAAAATGACCATATGCGTTATGGCGGTGGCATTGTTTCTTGCAAACAGAGAATATATGCTTGGAGTATTCGGCAAATACAGTTCATATGTTGTCCTTGGAGTTATAGCGACCATACTCATAACGATGGCGATAGTGCTCTTTGCGTGCTGGCCACCGTTTCACAGATTTCTCAGATGGCTTCTCGAAAAAGCTAATGTTTTGTTTAAAGGGCGATTTGCAAAGCTGATTGACAGTTTAAGTGAGCAGACAGCTATGATGGAGGATGCCACCAGGGTTGTACTTAAGAAACCGTGGCTTATAGTGGTAGTCATGCTGCTTGATATATGCAAGTTCGCGTGCTGGTTTGCCATACCTTATATAGTGTGTCACAACCTGTGTGATATGAATATTGTCACGTCAATAGGTATAACAGCCATGAGTGTCATGCTGGCGGCAGTCATTCCTATGCCGGGCGGGATCGGGTCAAGTGAGCTTGTTATGACAGCGATCTATTCGGGACTTGTTGGTTCTGCTGCAGCCGGAGCCATGGCACTTCTCTATAGATTTGCCACATTCATGTTCCCATTTATCATAGGCGCATTTACAGCTATATTCTTCAAGAGGTTCAAGAGATATAAGGCGGCGCAGAATGAAAAATAGGGAATCTAGTATGGCGGATACAGACTCATAGCTGAACCGTTAAATGAGTTTATAAAGAACCGATATATATCAATGGTTAGCAAGATGCGTGGCGGGTGATATATATCGGCTGGTGAAGGGAAAAGATACATATGAAAAACATAGTCGCGGGCATATTGGCCCACGTTGATTCAGGCAAGACCACACTCTCCGAGGCGATGCTATACCAGACTGGACGTATCAGAAAGCTTGGACGTGTGGATCATCAGGATACATACCTTGATACAGACAGTCAGGAAAAGGATAGGGGAATCACGATATTTTCCAAGCAGGCAGAGCTTACCTATGAGGATATGCATATAGCTTTGCTTGACACTCCGGGGCATGTGGATTTCGGCACGGAGATGGAGAGGACACTGCAGGTTCTTGATTATGCGGTTCTGGTCATCAATGGTATGGACGGAGTGCAGAGCCACACGGAGACACTGTGGAAACTGCTTGAGAGATATGAGATTCCTGTATTTATATTTGTAAATAAGATGGACATGACGGGGTATGACAGGGAGTATCTTATGGACAATATCAGACACAGACTGAGTGATGGCTGTGTCGATTTTTTATGTGAAGATGCTGGTGAACACATAGCCATGTGCGATGAGAATATGCTAGAGAGATTCCTCGAGACCGGGGAAAACCGGGAAGATGACATAGCTAAGGCTGTGGCAGACAGAAAGCTGTTTCCTTGTTATTTTGGTTCGGCACTTAAAAATGATGGTGTGGCTGAGCTGCTGGATGGAATGAACAGATATGTGACGGAGCCTCGGCGAACGGATGAATTTGGCGCGAGGGTATTTAAGATCGGCCGTGATGACAAAGGAGAGAGGCTGACTTATATGAAGATCACAGGGGGAAAACTGAGACTAAAGGATGTACTCATGCTTACAGGCAGACAGGGCGAGGAAACACTTGAAAAGGTAAATCAGATAAGGGTATACTCCGGTGCAAAGTATGACATGGTGGATCATGTCACTGCGGGCTGTGTATGTGCTGTTCCGGGACTGGTGAATACCTACGGCAGACAGGGAATCGGTGCCTGCCCGGATGGAGAGCTTCCAAGTCTGGAGCCGGTTCTCAGCTATAAGGTCATGTACCCGACTGATGTGGATGCGGTCACGATGGTGTCAAAGCTCAGACAGCTTGAGGAAGAGGATCCATTGCTGCAGGTGCAGTGGAATGAGGCAGCTGGTGAGATATACATCAAGGTCATGGGCCAGGTGCAGCTGGAGGTCGTGGCACAGATGGTCAGAGACAGATTTGGCATAGCCATCACGTACGGTCAGGGCAGGATAACATACAAGGAGACGATCGCAGCTCCGGTCATGGGAGTGGGACATTTTGAACCGCTCAGACACTATGCTGAAGTACATTTGCTGCTTGAACCTATGGAAAATGGCAGCGGTATGTGCTTTGACAGCATTTGCAGTGAGGATGTGCTGGACAAGAACTGGCAGAGATTGATCCTGACTCATCTACAGGAAAGGGAATTCAGAGGGGTGCTGACGGGATCCCCAATCACGGATATGAAGATAACTATCACCGCAGGCAGGGCACATCAGAAACACACTGAGGGCGGAGATTTCAGGCAGGCGACATATAGGGCTGTGAGACAGGGACTTATGATGGCAGAAAGTGTCTTGCTTGAACCTGTGTATGCATTTAAAATAGAGGTGCCGCAGGAGTATGCGGGCAGAGTGCTTGCTGACATAGTGAAGATGAGCGGCAGCATGGACGGACAGGAGATCGCAGGCGAGACAACGGTTATCACTGGACATGCTCCGGTATACACTATGAGAGAGTATTACAGTGAGCTCACGGCATTTTCCAGAGGTACAGGCAGGCTTCAGGTGGATATAGACGGCTATCAGCCATGCCACAACACCGAAGAGGTTCTGGCTGAGAGACATTATGATCCTGAGCTTGACAGGTTTAATCCATCATCATCGGTATTCTGTGCCCACGGTGCAGGTTATCTAGTCGATTGGTACGATGTGTATGAGAACATGCATGTGAAGGAGGATCCGGGATTTGAGATCTCAGGTCAGCTGGGTTATACAGAGGATGGCGATGTTACGGATATTCCTGTGAACAGGCCGGGAAAGAGCGTGTCGGATATGTCCATCACGGACGAGGAACTCAGCGAGATATTTGCAAGGACATTTGGCGGAGATTACAAGGATAAGGATGTGGCACTGAACGGAAGATTCAGGAGAACTACATCTGAGTATAAGGTAAATGAAACTTCCAGCAGAGGAAGTGACGGCACAGCCGGAGGCGGCGCGTCTGCTGGTACGGCAGGAGATTCTTCGAATTCGGGATATCGTGGAAATGGACAGTATAATAAGAGTCAGTCCAGAGACAGACAGCCCGGGAATGGGCCTGTCGTGGGCAGCAGGCCAGCCGACAGAGGGATAGCAACACCTGGAGCATTCAAGCGCAGAAAGAGTGGCGAGGACTATGTCATAGTGGATGGTTACAACGTCATATTTGCGTGGGATACACTTCGGGAACTGTCGGAGCACAACATAGACTCCGCGAGAGGAAAACTCATGGATATCCTGTCGAACTATCAGGGATATATGAACTGCCATCTGATAGTGGTATTTGACGGCTACAAGGTGAAGGATAATAAGGGGGAGAGATTCCAATATGACGATATAGAGGTAGTGTACACAAAAGAGGGCGAGACCGCTGATGCGCACATAGAAAAGCTCACACATGAGCTTGCGAGAAAGCATAAGGTCACTGTGGTCACATCGGACGGACTGGAGCAGATAGTCACCATGGGACAGGGCGCGATCCGCATGTCCTCAAGAGACTTCAAACTAGAGGTCGAGAGAGTGAACGAACATTTGAGAGAGAACTATCTGAAAAACGATTGAGAAAATTTGATCAAAACAATTAAGCTGAACTATTTGATTCTGGCTTATTTGATAGATACTTAAAAGGAAGAAGGTTAAAAGGTTTGTCAGGGCAAAATTGCCCGACGGACCATACATAATTACGGAGAACAGCGAGGCTTAACAGTGTATATAAACCAAGCTGATGGGTATGCCTTCGCAGGGGCATTTGAGCCCGCCGGTCCTTAGATGGTGCGCTAAGCAGCATCTTAGTACCGCTGCAGGGCGAAATGAGCGGGAGCGTCCCCTGAGAAGGCATACCCATCAGTTTGGTTGCAAAACACTAGAACCGAGCGTCCGTGAATCAGAAGGAGGGCAATTTGGCAGATTATATAATGGCGCTGGATCAGGGAACGACCAGCTCAAGGGCGATAATATTTGATAAGGAAGGCAGGATTTGTTCGGTGAAGCAGAAGGAGTTCACCCAGCATTTCCCGAATAACGGCTGGGTGGAGCATGACCCTATGGAGATATGGGCAACCCAGATGTCGGTGATGATGGAGGCGAGGGAGACCATGGGAATCCGCACCGAGGACATAGCCGCAATAGGAATCACCAATCAGAGAGAGACAACCATAGTGTGGGATCGAAAGACCGGTAATCCGGTGTATCACGCCATAGTGTGGCAGTGCAGGAGAACTGCAGACAGGATAGAGCAGCTTAAGGCTGAAGGATATGACAAGGTGATAAGGGAGAAAACGGGACTGATAGTTGATCCGTATTTCTCTGCAACGAAGATAGAGTGGATACTTGACAATGTGCCTGGAGCCAGGGAACGCGCAGAGGCTGGGGAGCTGATGTTCGGAACAGTTGACACATGGCTTATATACAAGCTCACAGGCGGAAGAGTCCATGCAACGGACTACACGAACGCATCGCGTACCATGCTATTCAACATTCATACACTGGAGTGGGACAGGGAATTGCTTGCAAAGTTCAACATCCCGGAGAGCATGCTTCCGGCAGTGAGAAATTCCAGTGAGATATACGGATACACGGACAGAGAGATATTTGGCGGTGAGGTGCCTATAGCGGGAGTTGCCGGAGATCAGCAGGCTGCGCTGTTCGGACAGTGCTGCTTTGAGGCCGGTGATGTGAAGAACACCTACGGAACAGGTTGTTTCCTCCTCATGAACACGGGGAATAAGGCAGTTGACTCGCAGCAGGGACTTCTCACCACCATAGCCATAGGACTTGACGGAAAAGTCAGCTATGCGCTTGAGGGAAGTGTGTTCGTGGCTGGAGCGGCCATCAAGTGGCTCAGGGATGAGATGAAGCTCATAGACAGTGCGGCGGATACTGAGCGCATTGCTCTGTCGGTGCCGGACAGTAATGGTGTATATGTGGTACCTGCGTTTACTGGCCTTGGCGCTCCTTACTGGGATGCGTACGCCAGAGGGGCAGTGTTCGGTCTCACAAGGGGAACAAATAAGGCGCACTTTGTCAGGGCGACAGTTGAATCACTGGCATATGAGACATCGGATGTTCTTGCGGCTATGGAGATGGATGCAGGACTTCCTATCACAAGCCTTCGAGTGGACGGCGGTGCAAGTGCCAACAACTTCCTGATGCAGTTCCAGGCAGATATAGAGAATGCCGAGATAGTGCGGCCTGTGATCACGGAGACAACAGCTCTGGGTGCTGCATATCTGGCCGGACTTGCTGTTGGCTACTATGACAGCCTGGATGAGATCAAGGGCTATTGGAAGGCTGACAGAAGATTTAAGCCGGGGATAACCGAGGATAAGAGGGAGACTCTCCTTGCAGGCTGGAAGGATGCTGTGGAGAGAACGAGAGTGACAAGGTGAATATAAAAATATATATAGAAAGAAAAAAGAAAAAAACAATGGGTAATGAGAAAAACAGGAGGGATTTATGTATTTAGTATTTGATGTAGGGGCAACGTTTATAAAGTATGCGTTAATGGACGATGAGGGCAATATATCGGGAAAGGGTAAGACTCCAACCGACAGATATGCCGAGGCTGGAACTCCGGCATTTGTGGCGCAGATCAAGAAGGTGTATGACGAGAAGGTACTGGACTGTGACATAACAGGAATTGCCATGGGGCTTCCTGGACAGATAGATGTCGAGCGCGGCATAGTGTACGGCGGTGGCGGGATCAAGTATCTTGATGGTGCACATCTTGGTGATCTCATATCAGAGGCATGCGGCGGTGTGTCTGTCGCCCTTGAGAACGATGGCAAATGTGCGGCTCTCGCAGAGGTGTGGCTGGGCAATGCCAGCACGGCTACAAATGCAGCAGTCGTTGTCGTGGGTACAGGAATCGGCGGTGGAATAATAATTGACAGAAAGATCCACAGAGGCAATAGACTTCTGGCAGGTGAATTGTCATATGCCCTCATGAACATGACAAGGGAAGAAGCTGATAATGTCAGATGCTGTGAAGAACTGACTGTCGAGGAGACATTTGAATATAACCCATTCATGGTGACATCAACATGTACTGCAAGCTCAATTACATACAAGGCATCCAAGATCATGCATATGAAGCCTGAGGAGGTGTCCGGTGAGATGGTATATAAGTGGATCGATGAGGGCAATCAGGAGATCATAGATATGGTCGAGGACTCATACTTCTCCATAGCAAAGCTCTGCTGTAACCTGTACATGACGATCGATCCGGATGTCATACTTATTGGAGGCGGAATGAGTGCCAACCCGAACTTTGTTCCGGGGGTTAAGAGGTATGTGGACAAGATAAGAAAGATGACCAAGACCTACGATGGTATGGTTATCGATACATGCAAGTTTCGCAATGACTCGAATCTTCTTGGCGCGTTATACAACTATAAGCAGAAGTATGAGGGCGTGAAATAAAGGCTGGTAATATTATAAATAAAATATGGAGGGACAAAACTATGGTGATAACAAAGAAACATGGACTTCCGGAGAATTTCCTCTGGGGAGCATCAACGAGCGCATATCAGGTTGAGGGTGCCAATCTGTCACACGGCAAGGGACCAAGTGTACAGGACATCAAGACAGTTCCAGCGGGAACAAGTGAGCTGGACGTGTGCGCTGATTTTTACCACAGATATGCAGAGGATATAGCCCTCATGGCTGAGATGGGCTTCAAGACATTCAGATTCTCCATCGCGTGGAGCAGAGTCCTCCCAGAGGGAACCGGCAGAGTCAACCAGGAGGGAATTGACTTCTACAACAATGTGATAAATGAGTGCCTCAAGTACGGAATCGAGCCGCTTGTAACAATGTTCCATTTTGATCTTCCTGCGGCTCTTGAGAAAAAAGGTGGCTGGTCGAGAAGAGAGAGTGTTGACGAGTTTGTTGAATTTGCAAAGCTTCTCTACACAAATTATGGCGACAGAGTAAAGTACTGGCTGACTATCAATGAGCAGAACATGCTCACACTTGTGGGTGACGTGATCGGAACCTGCAACATGGAGGGCGTGACAAATAAATACAAGAAGCTTTATCAGGAGAACCATCACATGCTCCTTGCCCAGGCAAAGGCCATGAAGCTTCTCCATGAGATGTGTCCTGGTGCAAAGATTGGTCCTGCACCGAATATTTCTCTGGTATATCCTGCCACATGCAAGCCGAAGGATGTTCTGGCAGCGCAGAACTTCAATGCGATAAGAAACTGGCTGTATCTTGATATGGCGGTATATGGAAGATACAACGACCTGGTGTGGAAGTTCCTTGAGGAACATGATGCAATTCCAGTCATCGAGGACGGAGATATGGATATCATGGAGCAGGCAAATCCTGATTTTATAGGTTTCAATTATTATAATACTGCAACGGTTGAGTGGGATGACAGTCCGGTTGCTGTGACGGACTCAGAAAAAAAGGATCAGCAGTCAGCCGGTATTGAGCCGGGGGTATACAAGGCGTATCCAAATCCAAATCTTCTTCGCACAGAGTTTGGCTGGGAGATAGACCCTGACGGCTTTAGGGCAACTATAAGAGAGATGTACAGCAGATATCACCTTCCTATGATCGTGACAGAGAATGGTCTTGGCGCATATGACAAGCTCACAGAGGACGGCAAGGTACACGACGACTATCGTATAGAATACTTAAGAAAGCATATAGAGCAGATCAAGATGGCAGCAGATGAGGGCGCAGAGATGATGGGTTACTGCCCATGGTCAGCAATCGACCTCGTGTCAACTCACGAAGGAATCACCAAGAGATACGGCTTTATATATGTCAACAGAGATGAGTTTGACATGAAGGATCTTGCGAGATACAGAAAGGATTCCTTCTACTGGTACAAGAAGGTCATCGAGACCAACGGCGAGGATCTGAGCTAAAAATTATCCAGAAATCAACAATTTAGGCCTAAAAGATACAAAGTTCCAGAAAATTGTATCTTTTAGGCTGTTCTATAATTTTTTGTGAGAAAATTATTCTGGAATCTTGATTTTCTACGAAAAAGGATAAAAACAGCCAGACTATTTTCTAAGGTGGGATATTTAGATCCTGGTCTGCAGATGAAAATAGAAAAGCCCAAGATTGCATTTTTGAATAAAGTCCTTGCATTAATTTATTTATGTGCTATACTAAACAAAGCTACTAACATACACCAACGCGTTAAAGCGACACAAGTTTAAATTGAGAAAATATCGGCCGTTATTAAAAATCCCATTGAAAGGTTGATGTAAAAAAGAAGAAGGAGGACACTATTATGATAGGCGGAGATTTGATTACCTACAGACCTGACATTCAGGTACTTGACGCAACAATAAGAGATGGAGGACTTGTCAATGATTTCTATTTTACTGACGAGTTTATAAGAGCTCTCTATGAAGCGAACATCAAGGCGGGGGTTGATTATATGGAATTCGGCTATAAGGCCTCCAAGGAAATGTTTGATGTGAACAAATTCGGCAAATGGAAGTTCTGTAACGAGGAGGACATAAGAGCCATCGTCGGGGAGAACAATACAGATCTGAAAATCTCGGTTATGGCAGATGTCGGAAGATGTGACTACAAGAAGGATATTATCGACAGAGCCGACAGTGTCATCGATCTGGTGAGGGTGGCGACATACATCAACACTATGCCGGCAGCCATCGAGATGATTGAGGATGCACATGCAAAGGGATACGAGACCACATGCAACATCATGGCAGTTTCAAAGGATCAGGAGTCGGATATCGATCTTGCCCTTGAACTGCTTGGCAAGAGCAATGTAGATGGAATATACATTGTTGACAGCTACGGCTCACTGTACCCTGAGCAGATCAAGAAACTCGCGGAGAAATATGTCGCAGTTGGAGAGAAGTATGGCAAGAAGATAGGAATACATGCACACGACAACTTAAAGCTTGCCTATGCCAACACTGTTGAGGCAATGAGGAGTGGTGCGAGCATGCTCGATGGAACTGTAAGCTGTATGGGCAGGGGCGCAGGAAATTGTGCACTTGAGCTTCTTCTTGGATTCCTCAGAAATCCAAAGTACAACCTGTATCACATACTGAAGTTCATAGAGCAGTACATGGTTCCGCTCAAGGCAAAGGGAGATGCAGTATGGGGCTATGATGTGCCATACATGCTGACCGGAATGCTGAATCAGCACCCAAGGGAAGCTATCGATTTCATCAAGAATGAAAGACACGATTACGCAGATATGTACAGCTACCTTATGTACAGGGAGTAGTCAGCTGCTAAGAATGTATGCCATACAGTGAGTAACCAGTTGCTGCGAATGCATACAATACAGAGAGAAAACAAATATCTTGATATATGTCATGGCAATAGCCTATAATAAGTGTTGATACAGTATTTAACATAAAACAAAATAATATACATATAGTGGTTTGGACACAGGCAATGGTGTTCAAAATAAAGGGGAGGACTCCTGGTGTCAGTTATCGCTGGCATCAGGAGTTTTTCTTCTTTTTTTCGGGCTGTGTGTTATAATCGGACGTGTAGTGTCAAATTTGTCAATAAACAACAGGAGAATACTTGGGAAGATTGATATGTGCAGCGATAGCACTTGAAAACATATAGAAATAGCAGGAGGACAGCACGTGAACATAGGAATATTGGGCGCAGGCAAGATTGCCAGTGTCATGGCAGATACGATAAATAAGATGGATAATGTGGAGCTGTATGCAGTAGGTTCAAGAACCTTGGAAAAGGCAAATAAATTTGCCAGGGAATTTGATATAGATAAGGCTTATGGAAGTTATGAAGAACTGGTAAGTGATGACGCGATAGATCTTATATACATTGCAACGCCGCATTCACATCATTATGAGCATATGAAGCTCTGCATAGAACATGGAAGAAATGTACTCTGCGAGAAAGCATTTACCTACGATGCTGCACAGGCTGAGAAGATCGCAGCTCTGGCAGCGGAGAAGAATGTGTATGTAGCCGAGGCAATATGGACGAGGTATATGCCATCAAGACGTATAATAAATGAGATCCTGGAATCAGGTGTGATAGGGGATATCAGGACAATGACCTGCAATCTGTCCTATCCGATATCAAAGATAGAGCGCCTGATCAGACCAGAGCTGGCAGGAGGTGCCCTTTTAGATGTGGGAGTTTATGGGCTGAACTTCATTGTCATGCATATGGGTAAGGAGATATCAGCTATCGAATCGTCTGTCATGATGCATGAGACCGGGGTAGACGGACAGGAGAGTATAACAGTCAAATACGAAGACGTAAGGATGGCAGTGACGACCCACAGCATATATGGCAGATCGGACAGAAAAGGGATCTTCTATGGCGAGAAGGGATATATGATAGTCAATAATATAAATAATCCGCAGGGAATAGATGTGTTCGACTGTGAGGACAGGCTTATCAGACACGTGGATGTGCCGGAACAGATAAGTGGTTATGAGTATGAGATCATGGAGAGTCTGGATATGATCAGACAGGGACAGTTCCAGAGTAAATCGATGCCTTTGTCAGAGTCTATATATATGATGAAGCTTATGGATGATATTAGAAAAGGGTGGAATAAAAAGTGATAATTTTATATATACTTGGCGGAATCATAGCCATATTTCTGATGTACATACTTTTTCTCTTCGTGTGCAGTCTGTTCGTGAGAACTGACAGGCAGTATATGGAGGACAGCAGGTTCTACAGGCATCTGCTGTATGGTGCCACCGGATTTGCCATGTGGTTTCTAAGAGTGAAAATGCATGTGACTGGCATGGAGAAGATTCCAGTGGATGTCAAACCACTCTTTGTGGGAAATCATCTGTCAAATTATGATCCGCTGATAGAATGGCAGGTATTTAAGAAGTGGGATGTGGCATTTATATCCAAGCCGGAGAATTTTAAGATACCGATATTCGGCAGGATCATCAGAAGATGCTGCTTTATGCCGATAGACAGATCAGATCCGGGTAAGGCATTGTCTACGATCAAGACGGCTACCGAGGTTCTCCAGAAGGGAGATATGGCAGTTGGAGTATACCCAGAGGGAACGAGAAACAGACAGGGCAGACTTCTGCCATTTCACACGGGTGTTTTCAGGATAGCCCAGAAAGCGCATGCGCCGATAGTCGTCATGGCGATACACGGAACGGAGAATATCTACAGGAATGTGCTGAGGCGCAGATCTGACGTCTATATAGATGTGGTGGATGTGATACCTGCCGATGAGGTAAAAGCAATGAAGAAGAATGAGATCAGCGACAGGGTGAGACTTGTCCTTGAGAAAGATGAAAAGGGTAAAAACTATGGGAAAGAAGTACATTTTATATAATTCACTGGCGGGCAACGGCAAATGTATGTATGACGTGCAGGCGCTTGCAGATACATATCCTGATGCGATACTCAAGAAGATGACAGAGATCGCTTCATATGCGGAGTTCATGGGATCGCTTGCAGAGGATGACGAGGTTATCCTGTGCGGCGGTGACGGAACGCTGAACATATTTGTGAATGACATAAAGGACATGGATGTGAAGAATACCATCTACTATTATGCCTCCGGAAGCGGCAATGACTTTGCAAAGGACATAGGACATAACAGTCATGACACTCCGGATTACCAGATAAATCAGTACATACAGCATCTCCCGGAGGTGACGATCAACGGCAAAAAGTGGCTGTTCATGAACAATGTTGGATTCGGAATAGACGGTTACTGCTGTGAGGAAGGCGACCGCCAGAGGACAAAGAATGAGAAAACTCATAAGAACAAGCCTGTGAACTACACGGCTATAGCTATCAAAGGCTTGCTCTACGCATTCAAACCGAGAAATGCTGTGGTGAAAGTGGATGGAGTCCGTCATGAATATAAAAATGCCTGGCTCGTGCCAACCATGAATGGCAGATATTATGGCGGCGGAATGATGGCTACCCCCCGGCAGGACAGACTGAATCCGGAGCATACAGTTTCGGTTATGGTGTTCCGCGGCAAGGGCAAGCTTGGAACCCTTATGATCTTTCCTTCTATATTCAAGGGAGAGCATGTCAAGTACGAAAAGCATGTTGATATATTCAACGCAAAAGAGGTTGAGGTTGAATTTGATCGCCCGACACCACTTCAGATAGACGGCGAGACGATACTTGGAGTTACATCATACAAAGTTAAAGCGTGGAGCCTAGATCAGAAATAAAAAAGTTTTGAAAATCCGAATAATATAAAGTTCAAAAAACTTGCAAATATGCTGACGTCATTTATACTATTTTAATAGATTGTACGCTGAAAAAGGAGGTATTGTATGCGGGAGATGCGGAGAAGTGACAGGATGATAACAGATCGTGAAGAGATAGTGGATGTACTTGATTCGTGCAAGGTGTTCCGGATGGCGGTGCATGATGAAGAGGGAATGTATATAGTTCCGCTGAATTTCGGTTATACCTACGAAGATGATGTCCTGAAGCTTTACTTTCATTCTGCCGGTGAGGGCAGGAAGGTGGATGCTTTGGCGGCAGATCCGAAGGTTGCCATAGAGATGGACACGGATCATTATTTGGTTGAGGGACCAAATGCATGCAGCTTCGGTTATCTATACAGCAGTATCATGGGAAATGGCACAGCCAGAAAGCTCACAGATCCGGAGGAGAAGTGTGCGGCACTTAACTGTCTAATGAATCATCAGCTCACAAGAAATACTGATAATATGAGGTCATTTGACAAGATAGAGAAGAAGAAATACAACTACTCAGAACAGGCGCTTGCAGCGGTAAATGTGTATGAGATAATTGTGGAGAATTTTACATGTAAATCAAGAAGATAAGTGCACTAGGATGACGAGAGTTGGGAATGATCAACACCCAAAAAACAACGCAGCACGCGGTGCAGATAAGAAACGATATCGGTTGTGGCGTGATTGGTGAAATTCAAGTAAGTTATTACGAGATCAATAGTTCTTGTGGTTTAAAGAATTGACGTAAAACATAATACAAATTATAATCAGACAGGATATAGTACAAATGAAGTATATATATTGTTCCGCAGTACAGTTCAGATGGTGCGGGATATTTAGAAGATTTTAAAACATGAAGTAATTAGGTAGAAAGGTGAAAACAGGAGATGGATTACAACAAGTTAGCGGATTTGATATTTGCGGATATAACAGATACAGTGGATGACCTCGAGAAGAGGTTTCCGGAGAGAGATCTTCCAGAGGGAGCAAGGGTGACAAGATTTGCACCAAGCCCTACAGGATATATGCACATCGGCGGACTGTATGCTGCCATGATCTCAAGAAAGCTTGCAAAGCAGAGCGGTGGCGTGTTCTACCTCAGAATAGAGGATACTGATAGGAAGAGAGAGCTTGAGGACGGTGTAAATGAGATCATCAATTCGCTGAAGAAGTTTGACCTTGGATTTGACGAGGGACCATTTGAGGGCGGCGAGACTATATATGGTCCATATAAGCAGAGCGAGAGAAAAGAGATATATCAGACCTGTGTCAAGAAGCTTATGCAGGAGGGATATGCATATCCTGACTTTACAACAGCCGAGGAGCTTGACGAGATCAGGGCAAAGCAGGAGGCTGCAAAGGTTGACATAGGATATTACGGTGAGTATGCAGTTGGAAGAAACCTGACTTACGAGCAGATAGAGGAGAAGCTTGCTGCGGGTGAGCCTTATGTAGTGAGACTCAAGAGTCCGGGCGAGGCAGGAAAGACTGTTATCTACAGCGATCCTATCAGGGGCAAGATTGAGATGCCTGAGAATATCATGGATGTAGTACTTCTGAAGTCAGATGGAATACCTACATACCATTTTGCACATGCAGTTGACGATCACTTCATGAGGACAAATCTTGTCATCAGAGGTGACGAGTGGCTTGCATCATACCCACTTCACAAGCAGCTCTTTGACCTGTGTGGATTTGCGCTTCCAAAGTATGCGCATATCGCACCTATCATGAAGCTTGAGGTCACTGTGGACGAGGAGGGCGAGCACCAGAGAAAGAGAAAGCTCAGCAAGAGAAAGGATCCGGAGGCTGCGGTTGGCTTCTATGCAGAGCAGGGCTTCCCATCAGTCAGCGTGCTTGAGTACCTTATGACAATAGCAAACTCCAACTACGAGGAGTGGCATGCAGCCCATGCGGACAAGACAATAGACGACTTCACACTCTCACTCAAGAAGATGCCTGTCAGCGGTGCGCTTTTTGATATGGTGAAGCTCAACGATGTCAGCAAGGAGATGATCTCAAAGCTCACAGCCGAGGAGTGTTACAACCTCATTATGGAGTGGGCAAAGGAGCATGATGAGAACATATATACATTTGGCACACAGGACAAGGACGGTTTCATGAAGACCATCAACCTGTGGAAGATGTCAGGCAAGAAGGTCCGCAAGGACGTCGGCAAATGGTCAGATCTGCGCGCGATGTTCGGCTATCTGTACACACCAGAAGATGAGCTGGATCTCCAGTATGAGATAGACGAGAAGTACACACCGGAGATGATCACAGAGGTCATCGAGGAGTACAAGAAGGATCTCTTCCTTGACTCAGAGGATTGGTTCTCAAGCATGAAGGCCATGGGCGAGAAGATCGGCTACTGTCCAAATGTCAAGGAGTACAAGCAGAATCCTGACGGATACAAGGGCAGCATCACAGATGTATGTACCATAGTCAGAGTTGCCATAACAGGCAAGCAGAACTCACCTGACCTGTTCACTATCATGAACGTGATCGGAAAAGACAAGACCATGGGCAGACTGGACAAGTTCCTTGCGTGGGTGAATAGATAGGATATATCAATTTGATGTGCACATTAAGTTGATATAGTCTGTATCGTGTTTGACATAACCATGCAGGAGCGCTCCCGCTCAACTCAGGCTGCAGCGGCGCTAGCGCTCGCAGGCTCACTGAGAGCCGGCGCCTTCGTATGTCCTGCATCAGTTAATGTCAAAACGATTACAGATTGTACTATATACTTGTGCACATCCAATTGATGAAGATTGGTTAAAATACATTTTAGAAGGGATTGGATTACTATGAATAAGAAGATATATGACGGTTATACATATGTAGACGGTGGCGTGTGTGCTGCAAAGGGTTTCACAGCAAATGGACTTAACTGTGGACTGAACCCTGATAAGAATAAGAATGATCTCGGAATGGTATTTTCAGAGGTGCCATGTGTGGCAGCAGGCGTGTATACACAGAATAAGGTGAAGGGCGCGCCGGTTACAGTTACCAAGGAGCACCTGAAGAAGTCTAGCAACAAGGCACAGGCAGTCATTGTGAACTCCAAGAATGCCAACACATGCAACTCAGATGGAATAGAGAAGGCTGAGAAGATATCACAGCTTGCAGCGGATGCCCTTGGCATAGATGTGAACCTTGTCATCAATGCTTCAACAGGTGTCATCGGACAGATCATCCCTATCGAGCCATTTGAGGAGCATATGAAAGAGCTTGCAGACGGTCTTTCAGCAGACGGCAACGACAAGGCGGCAAATGCTATCATGACCACAGACACAGTTGATAAACAGGTTGCTGTCCAGTTCGACATAGACGGTGTGATATGCACCCTTGGCGGTATGGCAAAGGGAAGCGGAATGATCCATCCAAATATGGCTACAACGCTTAACTTCATCACCTCAGACATAGCCATCACATCAGAGCTTATCCAGAAGGCACTCTCAGAGATCGTAAAGGTTACTTACAACTGTCTCTCAGTAGATGGAGACCAGTCCACAAATGATACCCTGACAGTCATGGCAAATGGCCTTGCGGGCAACAAGCTCATCGACACGGAGAATGAAGCATATGAGAAGTTCAAGAAGGCACTCTACATAGTTATGGAGTGCATGACCATGATGCTCGCCTCGGACGGCGAGGGCGCAACCAAGATGATCGAGTGTACAGTTGCAGGAGCACCTGACCTTGACACAGCCATCATAGTTGCAAAGAGTGTTATTCGTTCTCCACTTACAAAGTGCGCTATGTTCGGCGAGGATGCCAACTGGGGACGTATTCTCTGTGCTATCGGATATGCGGAGGCTGACTTTGATATAGACAAGGTTGCAGTTGATCTTGAGTCAGAATTTGGCGCGGTTCCAGTATGCCGCAACGGCGCAGGCGTACCATTCTCAGAGGAGAAGGCAGCCAAGGTATTGAGCTCAGATGAGATACACATCAACATAGATCTCGGAATCGGTGAAGTGACAGCCAAGGCATGGGGCTGTGACCTGACATATGATTACGTGAAGATCAATGGGGATTATCGTTCATAGTCTTAAATATATACAGTGAGATTTGAATATATAATAACAGAGGTGGGGAGCTTTATCCCCACCATTGTTTTTTCTGCATTACCGGGAAAATAATAATAAGCAAGATAATAAGTAAGATAGTAAGCAGGATGGAAATGCTATCAGCACAGCAAATAAACAGAGTTTTCCATATCAAAAAATGGATAAATCTTGTAAAATAAATAACATAGTGGAGTCGTGAATAAATAGGTGTTCAAAACGTTGGAGGTTAAATACATGGAAGATAGAGTACTTGACTGGGCAGTATACGAGAAGACGGCCCGTGAGATGGTTGCAGAGGGACTTGTTCTGTTAAAGAACGACAACAAAGCTCTGCCGCTTAAGCAGGGAGAGACGGTTTCTGTATTTGGACGTATGCAGAACCATTATTATAAGAGTGGAACCGGTTCGGGCGGCATGGTGAATGTTGCCAAAGTGGTAGGAATCCTTGATGCACTTAATGAGTGCAAGGATGTGAATGTCAATCAGAAACTGGCAGAGACTTATGCCGCATGGGATAAGGAACATCCTGTGGAGCTGGGACTTGGCTGGGGACAGGAGCCGTGGTCACAGGCGGAGATGCCGGTTACAGAGGAGCTCGTGCAGGAGGCTGCCGGTGAGTCGGATTCAGCCATAGTGATAATTGCAAGAACAGCTGGTGAGGACAAGGACAATACACTTGAAAAAGGAGCATTTATGCTCACTGATATAGAGACTGATATGCTTAGACTTGTCAGAGAGAATTTCCAGAAGATGGTCGTTCTCTTGAATGTCGGCGGTCTTATAGATATGTCATTTCTTGACACGATTTCCCCGGATGCCTGCATGTATGTATGGCAGGGCGGAATGGTCGGAGGATATGGAGTGGTTGATGTCCTCGTAGGGGATGTCAGCCCTTCAGGAAAACTCACAGACACGATAGCCTACGATATCAAGGATTATCCTGCGTATGACAATTTCGGCGGCGAAGAGAGAAACTTCTACGCTGAGGATATCTATGTGGGATACCGTTACTTTGAGACATTTGCAAAGGATAAGGTCAGATATCCGTTTGGATACGGATTGTCATACACAGACTTCAAGATCGGCGTAAAACATGCAAGCCTGGATTTTGAAAAAGGCGTGGCGAATATCTGTGTCAAAGTCACAAATACAGGAAAGAGACTTGGCAAGGAGGTTGTCCAGGTGTACGGTGAGATGCCACAGGGCAGGCTTGGCAAGCCATCCAGAGTGCTCATTGATTTTGCGAAGACAAAGGAGCTTGTTCCGGGACTCAGCGATGAGCTGAAGTTTGAGATCCCGCTTGACCGTATGGCATCATTTGACGATTCAGGGGCGACAGGCCATAGAAACTGTTATGTGCTTGAAGCTGGAGATTACACTATCCATGTAGGAAACAGCATAAGGAATACAACAGAGTGTTTGTTCTTTGAGCTTGCCGAGACAGTGGAGCTTCAGAAGCTTCAGGAGGCACTTGCACCTTATGAGAAGTTTGACCGCATGAAACCATTCTGTGATGAGAACGGCATGATGCTTATAGAGTATGAGGAGACACCTCTAGTCACTGTTGATATGTATGACAGGAGAGAGCAGGAGCTGCCGGAGGAGATACCGGTTACCGGTGACAAGGGTATTACGCTTCTTGATGTAAGGGAAGGCAAGGCAACCATGGATGAGTTCATAGCGCAGTTTGATGATGAGGATCTGGCATGCTTTGTCCGCGGCGAGGGAATGGGAAGTTCTCTTGTGACGGCGGGAACAGCGTCAGCATTTGCCGGGGTATCGCCAAATTTGATCGCACATAAGATCCCATCGGTGTGCTGTGATGATGGACCATCGGGAATGAGACTTGATTCGGGTATGAAGGCATTCTCACTTCCAAATGGCACTCTGTGTGGATGTTCATTTAACAAAGAATTGAACACCAGACTGTATGCACTTCTCGGACTTGAGATGACAGCGAATAAGGTTGAGGTTCTTCTCGGACCGGGCATGAACATTCATCGCTATCCGCTTAATGGACGAAACTTTGAGTATTTCTCCGAGGATCCATACCTTACGGGTTCCATTGCAACTGCACAGTTAGAGGGACTTAAGTCCAGCGGCGTGTCCGGAACGATCAAGCATTTCTGCGGAAATAATCAGGAGTATCACCGCCATACAATGGACTCGGTCATCTCCCAGAGGGCACTCAGAGAGATATACCTGAAGGGATTTGAGATAGCTGTCAAGTCAGGATATGCCGACTCGGTCATGACAACATACGGTCTGGTAAACGGTCTCTACACTGCAGGAAGTTATGATCTGAATACCACAATACTCAGAAATGAGTGGGGATTTACAGGCGTGGTCATGACAGACTGGTGGGCATCCATCAACCGCAGAGGTGTGGAGCCGGATGCAAATGACTTTGCGACTATGATACAGGCACAGAATGACATGTATATGTGCTGCCCGGACGGCTCGAAGAATATGGGCGGAGACAATGTCATAGAGGCACTTCATGACGGACGTATATTGAGAGCTGAGCTTCAGAGAATTGCAAAGAATGTGTGTAACTTTGCGATGAATACGAATGCATTTAAGCGTCTTGTGGGAGACCCTGTAAATATAGAGATAATAAACCGTCCAAAGCAGGCGGACGACTTTTCAATTGATGATGTGGAATACATCAATGTCGACAGAGACATACTTATAGATCTGACAGAGAAGGCCAGCGCTGCCGACACGAATTATGTCATAGCCCTTGATGTTGAACATCCGGGAGAGTATGCCGTGAGTTTGAGGGGAAGCTCGACTCTTGAAAAGCTTGCCCAGCTGCCGTGTACCCTGTTTTTTAACGGATTCCCTGTGAGCAACTTCACATTTAACGGAACGGGTGGCAAGGATGTTGTGATCAGGAAAGAGGTCAAATTTTACGGCAGATTCAATGTGCTCCGACTGTATGTGAAGTCGAATGGACTTGACCTCAAGGATATTAAGTTCAGTTTTGAAAAAGAGTTTTGATCTGAAAATAAATATTGACATAGACTGCCATAGATGGTAACCTAAATTAACTCTTTGCACTGCATATAAATCTACAGTACAAACTGAGCAGACCATTGGTGTAAGCCAAGGAGTCGGGCCATCATGGCAGTGGAATCTTTACATCCACGGGACAGTAGTTACTAATACTGAGTCGTGGGTGTTTTTTTATACTCTTTTAGACATTCTATAAAATCTCCCACATATATTTAGTGATAAGAGCTTTCTGAAATTTATTGATCGCACAGCATCGGTCTTTTGATTAAGGTGATTATCAATAGACTGGTGTTCATTAGGAAAGGATGGCTGATTATATGGAAAGCGCAAACAAAATAAACACGATGGCGGCATCTGCCGTATCAGAGGATGAGTTTAAAAAGGTTGCAAATAAAGTATCGTTTATAACGATAGTACAGAACGTACTTCTGTCAGTATTCAAATTATTTGCGGGAATATTTGCACATTCAAATGCAATGATAAGTGATGCGGTACATTCTGCATCAGACGTGTTCAGCACCATAATAGTCATAATCGGGGTGAAGCTGGCGTCGAAGAAATCCGACAAGGAACATCCATACGGTCATGAGAGGCTTGAGTGTGTGGCGGCGATCGTGCTGTCTATAGTGCTGCTGTATACCGGTATCAAGATCGGCTCACAGGCGGTTAAGGACATAATCGGTGGCGATTACCAGAACCTGCAGAAACCGGGGATGCTGGCACTGGTGGCGGCTGTTGTATCCATTGTCACAAAGGAGATAATGTACTGGTACACAAGACACTATGCGAAGAAGATAGATTCAAGCGCACTTATGGCAGATGCATGGCATCACCGCTCAGATGCGCTGTCATCAGTCGGCGCGCTTGTCGGTATCGGTGGTGCGATGATGGGATTCCCAGTTATGGATTCCATTGCAAGTATTGTTATCTTTGTATTCATAGCTAAGGCGGCATATGATATCTTCAAGGATGCCATGGATAAGATGGTGGACCATTCCTGCGATGATGAAACAGAGAAAGAGATGAGGGATTTTGTGCTCGCCCAGAAAGAAGTTCTCAGTGTTGATCTTCTCCACACAAGGATATTTGGCAACAAGATATACGTAGATGTGGAGATAGGAGTAAACGGTTCATATACATTAAGACATGCGCATGAGATAGCGGAAGAGGTCCATGAGGGCATAGAGAAGAATTTTCCAAAGGTAAAGCATGTGATGGTGCATGTAAATCCTGCGGATGCTTCATAGTAATATAAATAAAATAATAATTCAAAAGTATAGGGCGTTGACCAGTGAGGGCAACGTCTTTTGTTTTGTTAAGACCGGGAACCTGTGGGGACGGAGGTGCCTGTCCCCTCCGTCCCCACTTTGAGTAGAAAATAACAAACAGTCAAAAACAATCAGAAATGTTCAAAAAACTTCAAAAATATGATTGACAGTCTTCATTTACGGTGATATTATGCATGTAGAATGATTGAAAGTGACTGAAATCAAGTGAAAATCACCTTGAAACAATCATAAACAATTGAAAACAGTCAAAAGGTATGATATCCTAAAGAAAACGAAGTTATAGATCACGGATATAAATATATTTCAGTGAAATTACTACGAAAACACACAGACTAACACACATACAGGAGACGTACTTGTTGTACAGGAGGCAATTATTATGATGACAGAGGACAGATACACGGCGATTTTAGAAGCACTGAAAGAGAAAAAGTCTATGACAGTTGCAGAGTTCACGGAGATCACGGGAGCGTCAGAATCTACTATAAGAAGAGATTTGATAGCTCTGGACGATATGGGTAAGATCAAGAGATTCCATGGTGGCGCCAAGGCGATCGAGCATGAATACATCACCAATGAGGCGCCGGTTTCAGCCAAGGCACAGCTCAACGTCGAAGAGAAAAGTGCCATTGCAAAATACGCGGCAACGATGATCAATGATGAAGATTTCATATTTATAGATGCGGGAACCAGCACGGCGCTCATGATCGACTATATCGGCGAAACAAATGCTACATTTGTCACCAATGGAATAGCACATGCCAAGCGGCTTCTCAAGAAGAACCTCAGAACGTATATGATAGGCGGACTTGTAAAACCGATCACAGAGGCGATCATCGGAGCCGAGGCGGTCAATTCCATGAAAAAGTTCAATTTCACAAAGTGCTTTCTTGGAACAAATGGAATCCATATGGATTATGGATTCACAACGGTCGATGTGGAAGAGGCTATGGTGAAGATGGAAGCGGTGAACAGATCTTATGCCAGCATAGTCCTTGCTGACAGCAGCAAGTTCGACAAGGTGACAGCGGTGACATTTGCGGCAATCGAAAAAGCCTGTATTATCACGGACAGACTTGTAAATGATAAGTACATAGACGCCACAGTTGTAAAGGAGGTACTCAGATAATGATTTATACGGTGACATTCAACCCAGCGCTCGATTATGTTGTCAAGATGGACAGCCTTGAGCTTGGAATGGTGAACAGAAGTAAGTCAGAAGCCATATTCTATGGTGGCAAAGGTATCAATGTCTCAACCGTACTTAAGAACATAGGAGTTGATTCCGTAGCTCTCGGTTTTGTTGCCGGATTTACCGGTAAGGAGATTGAGGACGGAGTCAAGGCCATGGGAGTTAAGACAGATTTTATCCAGCTGAAGAATGGTCTCAGCAGGATAAATGTCAAGATCAAGGCAGAACAGGAGACGGAGATCAACGGACAGGGACCCGATATTAAGAAAGATGAGCTTCAGCAGATGTTTGACAAGCTAGATAAGCTTCAGTCGGGAGATTGCCTGATACTTGCGGGAACCATACCGGCATCACTTCCATCTGACATATACGAGCAGATCATGGAGAAGCTTATGAACAGGAATATCGACATCGTGGTGGATGCGACAAAGGATCTTCTGCTTAATGTATTGAAGTTCCATCCATTCCTCATCAAGCCGAATAACCATGAGCTTGGCGAGATGTTCGGAGTAGTCTTAAAGAGCGACGACGAGATCGTTGAGTATGCGAAGAAGCTTCAGGTCATGGGTGCACGAAATGTACTCATATCCATGGCAGGGGATGGAGCAATACTTATCACAGAGACAGGAGAGGTTCACAAGATCGGAGTTCCAAAGGGAACAGTTGTGAACTCAGTAGGGGCAGGTGATTCCATGGTGGCAGGTTTTACAGCAAGCTACCTGAAGGATCACGATTACATGGAAGCGCTGAAGAGAGGAACAGCAACCGGAAGTGCCACAGCATTTTCAGAAGGCCTTGCCACAGCGGACAAAGTAGAAGAACTCTACAAGCAGTTATAGTAAAACGTACGTGTTCCGTCGTGAGAGGGAATACTTAGGAGATTCAGATATCGCACAGCAGCATATGTGGATGCGGCTGATTATTTAAGAGGAGGTTATGCTTATGAGAATCACAGAGCTTTTATCAAAGGAAAGCATTGCTCTGGGTGTAAAGGTAGATTCAAAGGATGCAGCGATCGACTACCTTGTAAACCTGCACGATGCAGCAGGCAACATCTCAGACAAGAAAACATACAAAGAAGGAATACTTAAGAGAGAGGAAGAGGGCTCAACAGCTATAGGAGAAGGAATAGCAATCCCTCACTCCAAGAACAAGGCAGTCAAGAGACCTGGACTTGCAGCTATGACAGTTCCAGATGGAGTTGATTACGACTCACTTGACGGACAGCCATCAAACCTGTTCTTCATGATCGCAGCACCAGAGAGCGGATCAGATGTACATCTTGAGGTACTTTCAAGACTGTCTATGCTCCTCATGGATGAGGACTTCAGAGCAGAGCTTCTGAAGGCAGCAGACAAGGATGCATTCCTTGCAGTCGTTGACAAGTATGAGAACGCAAAGTTCCCAGAGGAGACAGCAGAGAAGCCTGAGGAAAAGGCAGTTGAGAAGGCTCCTGAGAAGAAAGGCTTTAGAGTGCTTGCCGTTACAGCGTGTCCTACAGGAATAGCTCACACATATATGGCAGCCGAGGCACTTGAGAAGGCCGGCGCCAAGATGGGATATGCCTTAAAGGCTGAGACAAATGGCTCAGGTGGAGCAAAAAATATACTTACTGATGAAGAGATCGCAAACTGTGATGGTATCATAGTTGCAGCTGACAAGAGTGTTGAAACAGCAAGATTTGATGGAAAGCCGGTTCTTTTCACAAGAGTGGCAGACGGAATACACAAGCCTGAGGAGCTCATACAGAAGATCGTGGATGGTCAGGTTCCTGTTCACCACGAGGAGGGCGGCAGAAAAGAGTCAAGCAGTGCAAATGGCAGTGTAGGAAGCAGAATATACAAGCATCTTATGAACGGAGTATCACACATGCTCCCATTCGTAATCGGCGGTGGTATCCTCACAGCTCTTGCATTCCTTATAGATACACTTTGCGGATTTGGTGCAACAGGTGGATCCAACTTCGGTTCCATGACACCGCTCTCAGCATTCTTCAAGTATGCCGGTGGCCTGGCGATGGGCGTGATGGTTCCGGTACTTGCAGGATTTATAGCAGAGTCCATAGCGGACAGACCTGGACTTGCAGTCGGTTTCCTTGGTGGTATCCTGGCATCTTCCGGAAATGCAGCCTTGTCCGGTTATGTATGGGCAGGAGATAACCTTGGCGGCTTCCAGTCATTTATATCAAAGTTTGGTTTCGTCGCAGAAGGCGGCGGAAATACAGTATCAGGTTTCCTCGGCGGTATCGCAGCAGGTTTCCTTGCAGGATATGTAGTTCTTCTTCTTAGAAAGATCTGCTCCAAATTCCCTAAGTCACTGGAGGGAATCAAGCCAACACTTATATACCCACTTGTTGGTATGTTTATAGTTGCAGTACTTATGATATTTATACTCAATCCGATTATTGGATTGATCAATACAGGACTTTCAGATATGCTGACAGCCCTTGCAAATAAAAATCTTCTCATCCCACTTGGAATCATCCTCGGCGGTATGATGGCGATAGACATGGGCGGTCCTATCAACAAGGCGGCTTATGTATACGGAACAATGGTTCTTGCAACAGCGTCAGAGCTTGTCGCAGGCGGCGCACAGCTTTCAGATCCAGCAGTTCAGGCGTGCTATATCTCAATGGCATCAGTTATGGTAGGTGGTATGGTACCTCCACTTGGAATTGCCCTTGCATGTATCTTCTTCCCTAAGAAGTTCACAAAGGCAGAGAGAAACTCAACAGTATCAAACATCGTAATGGCTTGTGGATTCATCACAGAGGGTGCAATACCATTTGCAGCAGCAGATCCACTCCACGTAATACCATGTACACTCGTAGGCGCAGCAGTTGCAGGTGGAATGTCAGCAGCATTCAAATGTACACTGATGGCACCTCACGGTGGAATATTCGTATTCGCAACAGTAGGCAACTGGTTACCATACATCATTTCATGGCTTGTAGGATCAGTGATCACATGTATCATGCTCGGTCTTATCAAGAGAAACGTGCAGGAGTAAAAAAATGCACAAAAGTAATGCACAAAAAACGACAGAATGTTATAATTTATACAATTGGGGTTTGTGAAAATCTGTCGGATATATGGAATAACGAAAAAGGTGTGGGGAACATCTGGCTGTGATACCATATAACAGAAAATGCAGATCAAATGTTTTACAAAATTCTGCTAAATCCGAGGGTTGATAAGAAACAGCACCATAAAGCAGATAATTACAAGTCACAATATATTATTAAACAAAACAAGGGCCGCTTATGTAACACAAATTCTGCAAGTGATATATACAACCACTTGCAGTCGTATAATGATCATTGCGGCCCGTATTAGAAAAGGAGAAGATTATTATGGTAGCACAGACAGTAAAAGTAGTAAATGAACAGGGACTTCATATGAGACCAGCAGGAGTATTTGCAAAGGAGATGACAAAGTTCTCATGCGCAGTAACTCTCGACGTAGCAGGCAAGAAGATCAATGCCAAGAGCGTAATGCTCATCATCGCAGCATGCATCAAGTGCGGTGCAGAGGTTACAATAGAGTGTGACGGTGCGGATGAGAAGGAGGCTCTTGCAAAGGCAGTTGAGCTCATCGAGTCAGGATTCGGCGAGTAATATAAGTACATTGCCCTGACGTCGAAGCGGACTATTTATATATGAAATCTGAAATCAGACTTCAGTACAGGTTACAGGCAAATGGTACTCGGCTGGAGTACCATTTGTTGTATAGAGAATAATTGGAGGTTTTCTTATGAATAAAGGAATCGCGGGTTCAGCTGGCTACGGCGTTGGAAAGGTTGTGATCATATCTGACGCAAAGCCGGAATATGAGAACAGAACGATCACAGATACAGATGCAGAGATCAAGAGATATGACGATGCAGTTGCAGCATTTACAGAAAAGACTCATGTCATGGCAGAGGCTATGAAGGAGAGTGTCGGAGAGCACAATGCGGAGATACTTGAGGGACACATATTGCTCCTCACAGACCCGGGAATGGATGAGATAACAAAAGGTGCAATTATGAGCGGAACCTGTGCAGAGGCTGCATTTGAGAGTACATGCGATATGTTTGCCGGAATGTTCCAGATGGCGGATGATGAGCTCACAAGACAGAGAGCAACGGATATCGGCGACATCAAGGTGAGAATGCTCAAGATACTTACTGGCACGCCGGACATGAACATATCAGAGGTTCCAGCCGGAACTATCCTTGTGGCTGAGGATCTTACCCCTTCCATGACAGCGGGAATCGTCAAGGAGAATGTGGCAGGAATCATCACTGCGGTTGGCGGCAAGACATCCCACTCAGCTATTCTTGCAAGAGCACTGGAGATACCGGCGGTACTCAGCGTGGACGGAATAGTTGACATGGTTTCAGATGGAATGACAGCAGTAGTTGACGGATGCGATGGAATCTGCATACTTGATCCGTCCCAGGAAGAGGTAGATGAATATCAGGCAAAGAGAGAGAAGTATCTTAACGACAAGGCTCTTCTTGAGGTATATAGAGGCAAAGACACAGTCACAGCTGACGGTGTAAAGGTACATTTGTATGGCAATATTGGTAATCCGGAGGATGCAAAGCAGGTTGCTGCATGCGATGGAGAGGGTGTTGGCCTTTTCAGAACAGAGTTCCTTTTCATGGGTGCATTGGAGCTCCCATCTGAGGAAGAACAGTTTCAGGCATACAAGGCGGCTGCTGAGACCATGGAGGGCAGAGAGGTTATCATCAGAACCCTTGATGTGGGCGGTGACAAGGATATCCCATACCTTGGACTTGAGAAAGAGGACAATCCGTTCTTAGGTTTCAGAGCAGTGAGATATTGTCTGCAGAATAAAGATTCATACAGAGTACAGCTGAGGGCACTTCTCCGTGCGAGTGCATTTGGCGATATCAAGATTATGGTACCGCTTGTCACATGTGTTGATGAGATCAGAAGTGTGAAGGCTCTTGTTAAGGAGCTTATGGTTGAGCTTGACGCTGAGAATATAGCATACAACAAGGATATCCAGGTCGGTGCAATGATAGAGACTCCTGCGGCAAGTATCATAGCAGACCTGCTTGCAAAGGAGGCAGACTTCTTCAGCATAGGCACAAATGACCTGACGCAGTACACCATGGCGGTCGACAGAGGTAATGCGAAGGTTGCTTATCTGTACTCATCCTACAATCCTGCAGTTCTCCGCTCCATGAAGAATATCATCGAGGCGGCAAATGCAGCGGGCATCATGGTAGGCATGTGCGGTGAGGCGGCAGCAGATCCGTTGCTCATACCTCTCCTTATATCATTTGGACTGGGAGAGTTTTCAGTTAGTGCCACTTCAGTCCTTGCGACAAGAGGAACCATAGCAAAGTGGTCGAAGGCTGAAGCAGATGAGCTGGCAGCAAAGGCACTCTCACTTGCAACAGAGACGGAGGTTGCGGAACTTCTCAAAGCAAATGCAAGATAGATTAAAAGTGCACAATATGGCTTGGTAAAAATATGAGCACATTTTTGTATGTTTCATGTGTTTGAGAAAACAATAATGAACAAAAACAATGACCCACAGTGACTATTTTCACGAAAATAAAAAAGTCGGCATTTTTAACTGGAAAAAGTGCCGATTTTTTTGTTACAGTATATTTAGTAGCAAGAAGAAGCTTTAGTGAACAGAAGGCAGCCTTGCGAATCGAAACAGACAAGCGTATCATATAGCAATTTTAGAGCGTTTGTTTCAATAGCATTGTAGATGGAAATAATATGGATAGGAGGATGTAAAGATGTTTGAGAATGAAAAAGTAAACCATGTGAAGTTTGGTGAAGGCAGTGTGATGGAATGTGATGGAAGCCATATAAGAATTGTATTTTCTTATAATAATGTAGAAAAGACATTTGCCTATCCGGGAGCATTTGACAAGTTTGTCAGCTTCCAGAGTGAAGAGGCACAGCAGATGGCTGAGAGTGAGCTTGAGCAGATAAAGCTGAACCAGAAAAAACTTGACGGCATGAAGAAGCTTCTTCAGATGGAGAATGAGCGCAGAAAAGAGGAAGCTCTTAAGGCCAAGGCGAAGAGGAAGAGATAGTAATATAAGGTAAGCCTAATATAAAGTAAGATATAGAAAAAGCTAGTAATATACATTGACGCTTAAATGTGTCAGTAAGATTGTGTAATGAGACAAAAGAATAATAGTGTATGCAGTTTTGTATCACTAGAGACATAATAGTCCCTGCCAGAGAGAAAATTTTCTCTTTTGGCGGGATTTTTTGTGCTTGAGGATAATTAGGGGGAGTTTTGTGTCTGAAGAGACAAATAAGGTACTTGTAAGGATAAATTTGGACCAAATCTGAGAAGAATAAGGGAAATGTGAAAAACACAGTGTTGCAGTAATGCAGTGCTATTTTTACATATACCTTGATTTTGTTGATATTTTTTGCTAAATTAAGTACGTACGTGTATAAATAGGGGCAAATGCACCCATTTACAGAATAAAATGATCATAACAGTCAGAATTTGGCTGTCGGAAAGGACGGAGCACAGAGTGTATAAGATTACTAAGGTTGAACAGTTGACAGAGACCATATACCTCATGGACGTGGTTGCACCACGAGTTGCAAATAAATGTCTTCCAGGACAGTTTGTAATTGTCAGAGGTTCAGAGGATGGAGAGAGAATTCCTCTCACTATCTGCGATTACTCAAGAGAGGACGGAACCATCACTATAGTATTCCAGGTAGTTGGAGCTGCTACAGAGATGATGAAGAATAAGAAGGCTGGAGATTCATTTGCGGATTTCGTTGGACCACTTGGATGTCCATCAGAGTTCTGCAAAGAAGATATAGAAGAGCTCAAGAAAAAGAAGATCCTCTTCGTTGCAGGTGGTGTTGGAACAGCGCCTGTATACCCACAGGTAAAGTGGCTCCACGAGCAGGGCATCGAAGCTGATGTCATCATCGGAGGAAGAAACAAGTCACTCATCATTCTTGAGGACAAGATGAAGAAGGTAGCCGGCAACCTGTATATCACAACAGATGACGGTTCATATGGAAGCAAGGGTGTCGTTACAAATGAGATCCAGAAGCTTGTAGACGCTGGCAACAAGTATGATGTGTGTGTTGCCATCGGACCTATGATCATGATGAAGTTTGTATGTAAGCTCACAAAGGAGCTTGAGATTCCTACAGTTGTCAGCCTTAACCCTATCATGGTAGACGGAACAGGTATGTGTGGTGCCTGCCGTGTGACAGTAGGCGGAGAGGTTAAGTTCGCGTGTGTAGATGGACCAGAGTTCGATGGTCACAAGGTGAACTTTGAGGAGGCTATGCAGCGTCAGCAGCTCTACAAGACTGCAGAGGGCAGAGCATTCCTTGCAGCAAAAGAGGGCGATACACATCATGGCGGATGTGGAAACTGTGGAGGTGACAAGTAATGGCTATAGAAGTAGATGTTTGGAAGAGAGTGCCGGTTCGCGAGCAGGAGCCACAGGTACGTGCAAAGAATTTTGAAGAGGTTTGTTATGGATATAATGAAGAGGAGGCTATGGCTGAGGCTTCAAGATGTATAGGATGTAAGAACGCCCCATGTATGAATGGCTGTCCTGTATCTATCAATATCCCTGGATTTATAGCTCAGGTCAAGGAGGGCAACTTCGCTGAGGCATTCAAGATCATCAGCGAGTCATCAGCACTTCCTGCTGTATGTGGCCGTGTATGTCCACAGGAGACACAGTGTGAGCAGAAGTGTATCAGAGGAATCAAGGGCGAGGCGATATCCATCGGTAAGCTTGAGAGATTTGTTGCTGACTGGGCCCGTGAGAACGGAATCAAGCCAGAGCCTGCAAAGGAGATGAATGGTCATAAGGTGGCAGTCATCGGATCAGGTCCTTCAGGTGTGACAGCAGCCGGAGATCTTGCAAAGATGGGTTACGACGTAACTATATTCGAGGCACTTCACCAGCCAGGCGGAGTTCTCGTATACGGAATCCCAGAGTTCCGTCTTCCAAAGGAGAAGGTAGTTGCCAAGGAGATCGAGAACATCAAGTCACTTGGTGTCAAGATAGAGACAAATGTAGTAGTAGGAAAGTCAGTTACGATCGACTCACTCCTTGAGGATGAGGGATTTGACGCAGTTTTCATCGGATCAGGTGCAGGACTTCCTAAGTTCATGGGTATCCCAGGTGAGAATGCCAACGGCGTATTCTCAGCAAATGAGTACCTCACAAGAAGCAATCTCATGAAGGCATTTGACGAGAATTCAAATACACCTATCATGAGAGGCAAGAAGGTTGCCGTAGTCGGCGGTGGAAATGTTGCTATGGATGCAGCGAGAACAGCACTCAGACTTGGCGCTGAGACACATATCGTATACAGACGTTCAGAGGAGGAGCTTCCAGCCAGAGTAGAGGAGGTTCATCACGCTAAGGAAGAGGGAATCATATTTGATCTCCTCACAAACCCAACAGAGATCCTTGAGGATGAGAACGGCTGGGTATGCGGTATGAAGTGTGTGAAGATGGAGCTCGGTGAGCCAGACGCATCAGGCAGAAGAAGACCTGTTGTGATTCCAGATTCAGAGTTCACAATGGACGTTGACACAGTAATCATGTCACTTGGAACTTCACCAAACCCACTTATCTCATCTACAACAGAGGGACTTGAGACAAACAAGTGGAAGTGTATCGTTGCAGAAGAGGCAAACGGACAGACAACCAAGGAAGGCGTATATGCCGGTGGCGATGCCGTAACAGGTGCTGCAACAGTTATCCTTGCAATGGAAGCTGGTAGAGCTGCTGCAAAGGGAATTGATGAGTACATCAAGAACAACAAGTAATAATTATATAGAGTCATAAAAACAGGGCTGATGTGTATAGGGAATACTTCACATCAGCTTTGTTTTATATACGGGGGATTAGTTATGTATGATGAATTTGCAAAATGGTTAGACAGAATTTTAGATGAGAATATGCCGCTGCCGGGGGTGGCGATCAACTTCAATATATATGAAGAGGTGGACTTGCATTGGTCGATCCAGTTGATAAGTTCAACTTATTTTGACGAGGAGGACGAGGACTGGAATTGTTACGAGGAGTTCACGACAGGGGAAGATCTGTACGAATGGCAGCAGGGTGTAGGCTGGGAGAAGATACTTGATATTTCCTGTGAGATGATCAGAAAGTATCTCACAGAAGGAAAATATGCTGAGAAACTTAAGAAGTACGAGGCTGTTGCCGCTGGATTCGTGGACGGCGATGTGGAAATCCTGTACAGAAGATAGAGTGTTATGGAAACTAGTATGTAGCAGAAAATTGAAAATCTAGTGGGGAGTAGGAAATCGAGTGAATTGTGGGAAAACGAAAGCATTATAAGAAATAATGCACGTTGTATGAAAATGTGTGAGTTGTAGAAATATAGTATGTATTGCAGAAAAATTGTGATAGGTGGGTGACAACATGAAAACTTTATATGTATCAGATCTGGACGGTACGCTTCTTCGCAGCGATGAGACCACATCCGAGTATACAAACAGTGTGATCAACAACTTGACAGATAGAGGGATGATATTTTCTTATGCTACGGCGGTTATATCATCAAATGATGAGGATGGGGTGGCGCACTGGCTTGAGGATAATTATATCGTAAAATGACGAAAACTTATGGGTAAAAATCCAGGTTGAGTATAACGGTAAATATACATAAAAATCAGGTTGTAATTTGCGCAGAGCAGGGTATATAATGACACTACACATTTATAATCTTAAGTAAATATGCTAATATGATTGTGAAACACAAGTTGCACCACGAGATAAGGTGCTTGAATAGGGAAAAGGACAATTGCGGTTATGTAGGATAATATTGTAATTGCCTTAGAAAGTGAGAAGGAGAACATATCTTATGGAAAAGAAAGAAATGATATACTACAGACTGGATGAGGTGGATGAGAAGATACTTGCCATGCTTCAGGACAATGCACGTGTATCACTCAAAGATATAGGCGCTGAGGTGTCCATGTCACCTACAGCGGTTGGAACAAGAATAGACAGGATGCTTGCCGAGGGCGTGCTTGAGGGATTTACGACCAAGCTGAATCCTGAGGCTATGGGTCATTATATCAAGGCATTTATCAATTTGGAGGTTTCACCGGAGCAGAAGGCTGAGTTCTATCCATATATAGACAGCGTGTTAAATGTTGTGGAGTGCAATTGCGTGACAGGAGATTACTCAATGCTCATAGAGGTACGTTTCAAGACAACGGCAGATCTTGATCATTTTGTAGGAGAGCTTCAGAGATTTGGCAAGACCAAGACTCAGATCGTATTTTCCACAAATGTAAAGCACAGATGCAGATACTGGAAGAATGATCTTCACCATGACGATGACAAGTAGTAGAAGCTGAGATCAGTGGAAAAATATCTCGGATTATCTTCCGTGGCAACGGTCATAACCAGGAACAATGTTTACAAATGATAAGCGTAATTGATAAATACAGGGGAAAATTAAGCAAAAACAAAAAAATACTTAGATTTCACAAGTTTTTTCTTTACAATCTTAATTTCCTATACTATAATAGGGAACGTGGTCAGGAAATAATTAACAGGTCACGATATATAATCAGTTTAGGAGGATTTTTACTATGTCATATGTTGATGAAGTACTCGAGATAGTACAGAAGAAGAATGCAGATCAGCCTGAGTTCTTACAGGCAGTAACAGAGGTTCTTGATTCACTCAGACCTTGTATCGAGGCAAATGAGGAGCTTTACAGAAAGAATGCTATCCTCGAGAGAATCACAGAGCCAGATAGACAGCTCATGTTCAGAGTACCATGGGTAGATGACAACGGACAGGTACAGGTCAACAGAGGTTTCCGTGTACAGTTCAACAATGCCATTGGACCATACAAGGGAGGTCTCAGACTTCACCCATCAGTAAACCTTGGTATCATCAAGTTCCTTGGTTTCGAGCAGGTTTTCAAGAACTCACTTACAACACTTCCAATCGGTGGTGGTAAGGGTGGTTCAGACTTCGACCCTAAGGGTAAGTCAGACAGAGAGATCATGGCATTCTGCCAGAGCTTCATGACAGAGCTTTGCAAGTATATCGGTGCTGATGTCGATGTTCCAGCTGGAGATATCGGAACAGGCGCTAGAGAGATCGGTTTCATGTTCGGTCAGTTCAAGAGAATCCGTGGATCATACGAGGGAGTTCTCACAGGTAAGGGACTTACATATGGTGGATCACTTGCTCGTACAGAGGCTACTGGTTACGGACTGCTTTACCTTACAAACGCACTGTTAAAGGATCATGACATTGATATCGCAGGCAAGACTTGTGCAGTATCAGGTGCTGGTAATGTTGCAATCTACGCAATCCAGAAGGCACATCAGTTAGGTGCTAAGTGTGTTACATGTTCAGATTCTACAGGTTGGATCTACGATCCAGAGGGAATCGATGTTGCACTTCTTAAGGAAGTTAAGGAAGTTAAGAGAGCACGTCTTGATGCTTATGCTGCTGCTAGACCATCAGCTGAGTACCATGTAAAGAAGGATGCAAATGATCACGGCGTATGGTCAATCAAGTGTGACCTTGCTCTTCCATGTGCTACACAGAACGAGCTTAACCTTGACGATGCTAAGATGCTTGTTGCAAACGGCGTTATCTCAGTAACAGAGGGCGCTAACATGCCTACAACTCTTGAGGCTACTAAGTACCTTCAGGAGAATGGTGTTCTCTTCGTTGGTGGTAAGGCTGCAAATGCAGGTGGTGTTGCTACATCAGCTCTTGAGATGAGCCAGAACAGCGAGAGACTTTCATGGACATTCGAGGAAGTTGATGGCAAGCTCAAGGGAATCATGGAGACAATCTACGCTAATATCTCAGATGCAGCAAAGAGATACAACATGACAGTTGGCGGAAACGCAGACTATGTTGCAGGTGCTAACATTGCCGGCTTCGAGAAGGTTGTTGACGCTATGCTTGCTCAGGGTGTTTGCTAATCATAAGCATTTGACGAGAGCCACATCTTCAAATCAACTAGACATAAGATTATAATATAAGACTATAGACGTCCATCTGTGGAGTGATCCGCAGATGGGCGTTTTTGCGTTGCGGTTGTCTTCAGTGACTTCTGTTGGTGTAATCTCTATGTTGTATATCCAATCACGTTTGTCTACCCTCACTTTGCCTTTGCTTCCATCGTGTACGCCGCGCCAAGCACGATAAGGGCGCCTAGCTCTCCGCGGCGACACAGAAGCGTCAAAGTTCGGTCGCCGGCACTACCGATTGGATATACAACATAGAGAATACACACCAACAGGAGTCACCGAAGACATTTTTTTATATTTAAAGTTCGTTTAAGCTTGGTAGGCTATTATAACATCATCAAGAGGAGATAAGATAAGAAAGGATGATGCTTATGGCAGATAATACATTTAAAAGATACGAACTTAAGTACATGCTTGACAGAGAGCGGTATGAGCAGGTAATGAGCGAAATGATAAGGTATATGCAGCCGGACCGGTTCGCACATAGCCAGATCATTAACATATATTTCGACACTCCTTCCCACAGACTCATCAGGGACTCCATAGAAAAGCCGGTTTACAAAGAAAAGCTCAGGCTCAGAAGCTATGGAGTCCCGGATGACGATTCAGAGGTTTTTATAGAGCTCAAGAAGAAATACAAATCTGTTGTGTACAAAAGGAGGCTGGAGGTGCCTGAACAGGAGGCCATGGATTATCTGGTGGGCGGTCAGCCACTGCACGAAGATTGCCAGATAGGAAGAGAGATAGATTATTTCATGCAGGTGTACAAGGATCTGGAGCCTGCAGTGGTTCTCTCATATGAGCGTGATTCTTACAAAGGCATGGACGATCCGGAACTAAGGATTACATTTGACTACGATATACTCTGGCAGAACGATGATCTTACACTGCAGAAAGAGCCGTATGGGCACAAGGTCATACCTGAATATAATGTGTTGATGGAGATCAAGATGGCAGGCGGATTTCCACTGTGGCTGTCACATCTGCTCACAAAATACAATGTATACAGAACATCATTTTCAAAGTATGGAGAGGCATATAAACAGATGGTTGGTTGACATAAGTCAAGGGCAAACATAAGCAGGAGGATATAGAAGATGACAGGATTATTTGACAGTGTATTTGGTACAGCGACAACGATAACGGTGCAGGAGTTTCTAATCTGCATAGCGGTATCTCTTGTGATAGGCGTATTCCTTGCAGGGGTGTACGCGTTTAGGAGTAAATATACACAGAGCTTTTTGGTGACACTGGCACTCATACCAGCAGTCGTGTGCGTGGTGATAATGATGGTAAATGGCAATGTTGGCGCGGGTGTTGCGGTGGCAGGAGCTTTTAGTCTGGTGAGATTCAGATCGGTGCCTGGCTCGGCAAAGGAGATATGTGCGATATTTCTTGCGATGGGAGCAGGTCTTGTGACCGGAATGGGATTTATCGGATACGCGGTATTATTTGCGATAATACTTGGCGGAGCAATGTTCGCTTGCAGTCTTACGGGGTTTGGCGGCGGAAGGGATGAAGAGAGAGCCCTGAAGATCACCGTGCCTGAAAATCTCGACTATACAGAGGCATTTGACGAGGTACTTGCCGACTGTACAGACAGTTACAGACTGACAAATGTGAAAACGACCAACATGGGAAGTCTGTTCAAGCTTACATATGTGGTAAAACTTAAGAAAGATACAAATCAGAAGGATATGATAGACAGACTCAGGGTGAGAAATGGCAACTTAGAGATCATGCTGACACAGGTGGATTCGGGGGATATGACATTGTAGAAGACAGTATGTGTTCGTGGGATATAACACTGTAGAAGATGATATGTGTACGTAGGATATAACATTATAGATGATGACAAATGTATGAGATGATGTTTATGATATAAAGCAGAGCAGAAATTTAGATCGGTTGGCAAATGCTTAGTAAGGAGATGATCGCATGAGAAAGAGTAAATATATGAGACATAGAGCGGGAGTACGCAAGTGTTTGGCGGTGGGGCTGACAGCGGCCATGTGCATGGCAATGCTTGCCGGATGTTCAACCAGCCAGAGCACAGGTTCGACTTCAGATACTGAGGTGACAAGTGATGTGAGCACAGAGACGGACGCTGATAAAGAAAGCCCAAATGGCAGTGCGGATGCAGAGAATACCAGTGTAAAGACAGAGATGACTGTGGAGGAAATGCAGGCGGCTATAGATGAAGCCATGAGCAATGCGGCTATAGATATAACAGATATGTTCACGAAGCGGGATCTGGCGGGAACCTATGATGAGAGCGATGCTGTAAAGATAACATTATCGGGAAAGACAGCCACATGTGACAGCTCAAATGTACATATAGAAGATGGTGTGGTGACGATCAAGGCGGCAGGTGTATACGTTCTGTCAGGGACACTCACAGACGGAACCGTCGTAGTGGACGCCGGTGATGATGACAAGGTGCAGCTTGTATTTGATGGCGTGTCGATCACGGCTGCAGACTATGCGGCGATATATGCAAAGAACGCAGACAAGGTATTTGTGACATTGACAGAGGGGACTGAGAACACCCTTACAGTGTCAGGCGACTATGTACAGACTGATGACAACAATGTGGACGCTGTCATATTTGCCAAATGTGATCTCACACTGGGCGGCAGTGGAAGTCTTACGGTCAAGGATACCACCGGACATGGAATCGTGTCCAAGGATGATCTGGTGGTAACGAGTGGAACCTATACGATAGATAGTCAGGATCACTGCCTGAACGGCAAAAATAGCGTAAGAATTGCGGATGGAACATTTACCCTCACCTGTGATGAAGATGGAATACATGCCGGAAACGGCGATCAGCAGGATGGTTACATATATATAGAAGGTGGAGACATTGATATATCGGTTGGAGACGATGCGATGCACGCGGAAGGCCTTTTGATCATAACCGGTGGAGATATAGACATTTCCAGGAGCTATGAGGGTATCGAGGGTTATAAGATACTGGTGACTGGCGGCGATATAGACGTGGTAGCCAACGATGACGGTTTCAATGCGGCAAGACCTGACAGCAACGGACAGAGCGATGGCACACAATCAACCGAGGAAGATCAGAGGCAGACGGATTCGTTCCAGAGAAGGACAAAAGACACAGAAACGAATAGACAAGAACTTCCGGAAAAAGGAGACCGGCCGGGAGATTCAGGCACACCTGGCGGACCTGGCATGGGCGCAGGCATGGATGCTGATTATGACGCATATATTCTAATAACTGGCGGAACCATCAATATCAATGCAGACGGCGATGGAATAGATTCAAATGGTTATCTTGGCATCGCGGGTGGCAGCGTGTATGTACTCGGCCCTTCAAACAATGGAAATGGTGCGCTGGATTACGGAATCTATGCGACTATCACCGGCGGTGAGATGGTGGCTGTGGGTGGTTCAGGCATGGAACAGGGATTTGGAGATGAGTCCACACAATGTTCTGTACTTGTCAATTTTGATGAGTGGATAGATGTCGGAGAGACGATCACCCTCACTGATTCCAATGGTAATAAGCTTCTAACTTACAAGGCTGACAAGAAGTTTGACTCAGTTTTGATAAGTACTTCAGATATGAAACAGGGTGAGACATACACTTTGACTGCGGGAGATCAGACGAGCACATTTGTAATGGAGGATGTGACATACAGCGAAGGTCCTAGCAGTATGCAGGGACCAGGTGGAGACCCAGACAACGGCGGCATGCAGAGACCAGACAGCACAGGCAACGGCGGCATGCAGAGACCAGACAGCACAGGCAACGGCGACATGCAGAGACCAGACAGCACAGGCGACGGTTCAGACGCTGGAAATTCACAGAACTTAGATAAGAGATAGAACGGTGGGCAAGATAACAGCACTCAGTCCACAGAAACGCTTAAAAATACAGAGAATATAAGCATATAAAATAAAATTTCAGAATAAAATTCCAGGCACTTTATTATCCAAAACAGTTGATTTATTTACAAAAATGCTTAATATTATAAAGATGTGACATCTGATAAAGTCGGAAGGAGTGTACAGATGAGGTTATATGTTGCGAGACATGGAGAGACAGAATGGAATAGACTGAACAAGGTCTGTGGCAGGACGGACTCCCCTCTTACAGATACAGGACTCAGACAGGCACAGCTCCTTGCAGACAAGTTGGATGACTGCCCTATTGATGTGATAATAGCATCTCCGCTTTCGAGAGCGCAGAAGACGGCCCAGGCGGTTGCTCAGAGAAAACATTTGCAGGTCGTTACGGACGACAGGCTTATAGAGCAGGATTACGGTGTGTATGAGGGGGTTCCTAGAGATGATGAGGATTTCCTCAATAATAAGAGGATGTTTGCCTATAGATACCCAGGTGGAGAATCCATGATGGATATAGCCAGGAGGACGTACGATCTCATCATAGAGACGAAGAAGCGATATCCGGATTCGTCGGTGCTGTTTGTATGCCACAATGGAATATGCCGCGTGATATGCAGTTATTTTAGGGATATGACCAACGAGGAGTATTTTGAATTTAGTCAGGACAATTGCGGATACAATGTATATGAGTTCTGATGGCAAGGAGTGTTAGGGATATGTTTGGATTGTTAATAGATTCATTTAAGGATGCATTGTTTGATACGGTCAAACTCATCCCGTTTCTGTTCATCACCTACGTGATCATGGAATGGCTTGAGAGAAAGACTGCGGGCAGACAGGCAAATGTGTTGAAGAAGGCAGAAAAACTTGGACCTTTGCTTGGCGGAGTGCTGGGTATAGTGCCACAGTGCGGATTTTCGCTCATGGCATCAAACCTGTACAGTGGGGGAGTAATAGGCGCAGGTGTGCTCATAGCAGTATTTATGTCAACATCGGATGAGATGCTCCCGATAATGCTCTCAAATGATGCCATAAGTGCCGGAACTATAGCAAAGATTCTTGTGACAAAGGCTGTTATAGCAGTTATAACGGGCTATATAGTGGGATTTGTGCTGGACAGGCTCAGAAAACCAGTGGAAGTGAAGAGGATAGAACACGGACACGGTCATGTACATCAGGATCAACATGGGCATATGCATGGCGAAGCTGCGGCAGAAAATACACAGTATCCCCAGAACATAGTTTACAACAATATAAAGGGTGAGAAAAACAATGGCGGACACGTGCATGATTACGTTCATGAGCACAGCCACGATCACGGACATTATGGAGAGAAAAATATACATGAGGTGTGTGAACAGGAACACTGTGACTGCGAGGGCGGCGTGCTGAGATCGGCATTGGTACACACTGCAAAGATTGCGATATTTATATTCATTTTTACCCTGATAATAAATATAGTTATAGAGTTGGTTGGGGAGGATACCATAGCAAGGATGTTCAATGATGTGCCAGTTCTTGGTGAGGCTTCGGCTGCTCTGGTGGGACTCATACCTAACTGTGCGGCTTCAGTGATCATAACAGAGCTTTATCTTCAGGGGATACTCAGTGCCGGAGCCATGATGTCCGGACTTCTCGTGAGTGCCGGGGTGGGTCTTGTTGTTTTGTTCAGAATGAACAGACACAGACCAGCTGAGAATATTAGAATAGCAGCGGTGCTCTATGCAGCGGGACTTATGTGGGGACTTCTCATAAATGCGGCAGGAATAACATTTTAATAGTTTAGACAAGACAACAAAAAGGAGATTGTGAAAATACAATCTCCTTTTGCTTGTGTGTGCTATTTGATTCGTTTCTTACCGCAAACTGGACACACATCCTGACTTGTGGGCTGTCCGCATCCCCAGCATATCCATGTGTCACCTGTTTCGGTGGTGCCCTCTGAAGTCTTCTGAGTCGGTTTCATTTTGAAATTTTTGGAAACAATCTCGACATTACCGTTTTCATCAAGAGTGGTCTGCATATCGGTCAATGTGGCATCCTCAGCAGGTTTGCTTTTTTTCTTTTTCCCAAATCCAAATCCCATTTTATAACCCCTGTTTCTATAACATATATAGTTTATTTTAAAGCAATATGTACAAATAGGCAATAGGGATTTGGTAAGTTACACAATGTTTTGTTGAAAATGTTCAATGAAATATGTGGCTACTGCCATGCACCGTCAAAGGTGATGACCTGGCCGTTCAGATAGTTTCCACAGCCGGCTATGCGGCATATGAACTCAGCGGCTTCCTGTGGCGTTGCCATGCGTCCTGCGGGGATCTCATCCTCCAGCATCTGACGTTCATCAGGTGAGAGATGACCGTTCATGGTCGTATCCACTGCGCCAAAGGCTATTGCATTGACCGCTATGCCGCTTGGGGCGAGTTCTTTGCCGAGAGCTTTTGAAAATGAGTTTACAGCGCCTTTGGAGGCTGAGTAGGCAACCTCACAGGAAGCTCCACAGCATCCCCACACAGATGAGACATTTATGATATGGCCTTTGTGAGCGCGTACCATATAAGGGACAACTCTGTTGCAGCTGTTAAACACTGAGTATATGTTGGATTTCATGGTCCTGTCAAAATCTTTGATGGTCATGTCGGTGAGAAGCCCTATGTAGGATATTCCGGCGTTGTTCACCAGCAGAGCTATATCATCACCGAATGTGTCTGTGATGGTTCGTATAAAATCCTCCATGAAATCCATATCCCCGGCATCCCCGCTCATTGCCAGACAGTGACATCCCTTTGCATCAAGTTCTTTTTTGAGAGACATGAGCTCGTCTCTGTGTCTGAAAGAAGTGATCGCGATATTGTTATATGAGTCAGCAAGCTTTAAAGCAGTGGCCCTTCCGATTCCGGTAGAAGCTCCGATTATTATTGCAGTATCCAAAAATGACACCTCCTTGCCATAAATGTGGAACAGGCACATGAAAAGTCGCTACGCGAGGTGCCTGCGTGCTTCACAAGGACTCTCCCGTAAGCGGGTCCTCCTCGTGAAAAGTGGAGCAGGCACATGAAAAGTCGCTGCGCGAGGTGCCTGCGTGCTTCACAAGGACTCTCCCACAGAGTGGGTCCTCCTCGTGAAAATTATTATATCATGTGAATTACATGTTGAAAATAAAAAAGCACTTTGGTATACTCTAGTTGTTTTTGTTGATAAACTGATGAGACTTAAATTGGATTTAAAGATACTGATCAAATATTGAAATGCATAAAGAATATGGAGGCTGTATAATGGGTAAGAAAGTTATGAAATTGTTTTTAGATACCATGCTCAGAGCTGCGGTTATAATACTAGCGGTTGCGATAGTGGTAATGCTGGTGCTCCTCGCAAAGACGATGAGCAAGAGTAAGAAGAACGACACTACAAGCAAGAAAGAGGTGTCAAGTATAGTTACAGAGGAGAATGATCCATCGGATCCTACATTTGGAGGAGACGGAGATGCTGCCGGAACAACAGATGCTTCATCAGACGGCGAGGATTCGCAGGATCCTTCAGAGGATACAAGCTCATCAAGCGCAAAGAACGCAAAAATGGTAGTACTCAATGCATCAGGAGTATCAGGAGTTGCAGCTACATGGCAGACAACACTCACAGCTGATGGATACACATCGGTGGATATAGGAACATATCAGGGGGATACACAGTCTTCCACGACGGTATATACATCTGATTCATACGATGTAAGTTCACTTACAGCGATTCTCGGATCTGCTTCCACAAGTGCCAGAACTGACATAGACGATTCTATGGCAGATGTAGATATAAGTGATGCGGATATTGTTGTTGTCATCGGCGTTGACAACGCAGCAAATAACTAGAATATTATGGAGTCCTTTGTGCTGATGGTAGTTCATCGGTACGAAGGATTTTTTTTGACTGTAGTAAAAAATACTGCATATTTTGAAATGGTAAAAATCAAATTGAAATCAACGCAGGATAAAAAAGTCGTAATTAAGACAAAATAACCCAAATTTGAAGCAGTGGTAAAAGAGAAACAATTTTTGTCAAGTATATATATGGTTAAATTGAATAGGCAAAAGTTATAAAATATACTGAAAACCTTACTAAAAAACGGTGAAAATTGTGAGCTATTGGTGAAGGTTTCACAAAAAACAAAGTGCAAAGCCTATCAAAAAGCCTAGAAAATCGTCAAAATGTTGTAAAAAATGCGAACGTATACATTTTAGACAAAAGTTCAAAAATTTTTTTGAGCAATAATCACATAGAATGAAAAATGTGGATGATGTAGAATAACAATAGTTTTTAGGGTGAACAAAAACAAGATTATATACACTACGGAGGTAATTTCAAATGGCAAGTTTATCACTTAAGAACATTTACAAGGTATATCCTAACGGATTCAACGCAGTTAAGGACTTCAACCTTGAGATCGAAGACAAGGAGTTCATCATCTTTGTTGGACCATCAGGATGTGGAAAGTCAACAACTCTTAGAATGATAGCAGGACTTGAGGATATCAGCTCAGGTGAGTTATGGATCGGCGACAAGCTCGTAAACGATGTAGAGCCAAAGGACAGAGATATTGCGATGGTATTCCAGAACTACGCTCTGTACCCACATATGTCAGTATATGATAACATGGCATTTGGACTTAAGTTAAGAAAGGTTCCAAAGGAGAAGATCGACAAGGCTGTACATGAGGCAGCTAAGATTCTTGATATCGAGCATCTTCTTGACAGAAAGCCAAAGGCTTTATCAGGTGGACAGAGACAGCGAGTTGCTATGGGACGTGCAATTGTCCGTGAGCCAAAGGTATTCCTTATGGACGAGCCTCTTTCAAACCTTGATGCAAAGCTTCGTGTTCAGATGCGTGTTGAGATTTCAAAGCTTCATCAGAGACTTCAGACAACTATCATCTACGTTACACATGACCAGACAGAGGCTATGACACTTGGTACAAGAATCGTAGTTATGAAGGATGGTATCATCCAGCAGGTAGATACTCCTCAGAACCTCTACGACAAGCCATGTAATCTCTTCGTTGCAGGATTCATGGGTATGCCACCTATGAACTTCATCGATTGTAAGGTTGTTAAGTCAGGCGCTGACGTCCTCCTTATGTTTGGTTCACACTCAATCAAGGTTCCAGACAGCAAGGCTGAGAGACTCATCGCACTTGATGCAATTGATAAGGAAGTTGTTCTTGGTATCCGTCCAGAGGATATTCATGATGAGCAGCTCTTCATCGAGTCATCACCAGAGAGCGTAATTGATGCTAGAATCAACATCTATGAGATGCTTGGTGCTGAGGTTTACTTATACTTCACAATCGACCAGTTCGATATCACAGCAAGAGTAAATGCTCGTACAACAGCTAGACCTGGTGATACAGTTCAGTTCGCATTTGACTTAAGCAAGATTCATATCTTCGATAAGGAGACAGAGGAGATTCTTGTTAACTAGTCTATAACAAGTAGAATGTACATTACACTTCGGATATTCTGAATATTTATAAACGTAGATATCCAGATAATCTTGAATAAGTGGTTTAATTCTTAAATATTAGAGAAAATGCAGAAATTATATATAAAAAATCTGCATTTTCTCTTTTTTTTTCAACAATTTTGCTTTAAAATAAAAGCAATGGATTACGGGAACAAACCAATAAAGAGTATAAGGAGTGAAAAGAGTAATGATATCAAACCAGATTCTTCAAGATACAATAGATGGATTAAAGAGCATAACAAGAACTGATCTGTGCGTACTTGACACAGAGGGCAAGGTGCTTGCGTCAACTCTTAAGGATATAGATGACTGCGAGGATTCAGTTCGTGCATTTGTGGATTCGCCTGCAGAGAGCCAGGTGGTAAGAGGATACCAGTTCTTCAAGGTGTTTGACGACAATCAGTTGGAACACATTCTTATGGCAAAGGGCGAGACTGATGATACATACATGGTAGGCAAGATCGCAGCATTCCAGATTCAGAATCTTCTTGTCGCCTACAAGGAGAGATTTGACAAGGATAACTTTATCAAGAATCTTCTTCTTGACAATCTCCTTCTGGTTGATATCTACAACAGAGCTAAGAAACTTCACATTGACACAGATGTGAGAAGAATCGTATTTATCATCGAGACAAAGAATGAGAAGGATACGAATGCACTTGAGACAGTTCGTAATATTTTTTCAGCAAAGACAAAGGATTTCATCACAGCAGTTGACGAGAAGAATATAATCCTTGTCAAGGAAGTGAAGTCCAATGAGACTTATGAGGATATGAATAAGATCGCTCAGGTTATCGTAGATATGCTGAACACAGAGGCCATGTCATCTGTTCATGTATCATACGGTACTATAGTTAATGAGATCAAGGAAGTATCACGTTCTTACAAGGAGGCCAAGATGGCACTTGATGTAGGAAAGATATTCTACGAGAACACAGATATCATCGCATACGGCAATCTCGGAATAGGAAGACTTATATACCAGCTTCCGCTTCCACTCTGCAAGATGTTCATCAGAGAGATATTTGACGGCAAGAGCCCTGACGAGTTTGATGAGGAGACACTTACAACTATCAACAAGTTCTTTGAGAATAGTCTGAACGTGTCAGAGACTTCAAGACAGCTGTATATCCACAGAAATACACTTGTATATAGACTAGATAAGCTTCAGAAGAGCACAGGTCTTGACCTCAGAGTATTTGAGGATGCGATCACATTCAAGATTGCTCTCATGGTAGTAAAGTATATGAAGTACATGGAAAAGCTTGACTATTAAAAATCGAGACACCTGAATTATATAAAATCATTTGTTTATCAAGATTAATACACAACGGCAGCCAGCATATTATATATATGAAGACTGCCGTTGTGTAATATTGGGATGACACCCGGAATATAGCGGGGCAATATAAAGCAATATTAATTCACAAACAAAACACAACAAAAGCAGTGATTTGTAGTATAATGGTTCGTGGACAAAGTCGAGAGACATAGATTAGGTTAGCAGGTGACCTCTAGCAGGTCAGCATATAGGAGACATAAGATGATAGAATTGGAGAACGTGAGCATGACATACCCTGGTGGTATAGAGGCTCTCAAGAATGTGAATATAAACATAGAAAAAGGAGAGTTCGTATTCATAGTTGGAAGCAGCGGATCAGGAAAGACAACACTGTTCAAGCTGTTGCTCAAGGAACTCGATCCTACAGCCGGAAATATCACGGTTGCCGGTTATGACTACAGCAAGATAAAGAACAAGGATATACCGAAGGTCAGAAGAAGGATAGGAGTGGTGTTCCAGAACTTCAGACTGCTTAAGGACAGGACCATATACGAGAACGTGGCATTTGCACAGAGAGTTATCCAGACTCCGGTTAGATATATAAGAAGACGAGTGCCAGCGATGCTTACACTGGTTGGACTTGCAGACAAATACAAGTCATATCCGAAGGAGCTTTCAGGTGGTGAGCAGCAGAGAGTAGCCATGGCGAGAGCGCTGGTAAACAATCCGGATATCATCCTTGCGGATGAGCCGACCGGAAACCTTGATCCGAAGAATTCGCTTGATATCATGAATCTCCTTGAGGATATCAACAAGAGGGGAACCACGGTTGTGGTTGTAACTCACAACAAGGATATCGTCAATGAGATGAAGAAGAGAGTTATCACGCTTAAGAAGGGCGTGATCATCAGCGATGAGAAGGAAGGAGGATATATAGATGAAGATTAGTACATTTTTCTATATCCTCAGACAGGGATTTGCGAATATAAGAAGAAATATACTGTTCTCACTGGCATCGATAGGAACGATCATATCGTGCCTCTTCCTGTTTGGAATCATCTATGCGGTGGTTGTGAACTTCCAGTCGGGAATGCAGGAGCTTGAGAGCACGGTTACAATATCGGTATTCTTTGATGAGGATACCTCAGATGAGACGATACAGCTGATAGGTGAACAGATAAGAACACTTGATTATGTGAATACGATGGATTTTGTATCGGCAGATCAGGCGTGGGATAACTTCGTTAAGCAGAACTATGACAATCCACAGGCTGCAAAGGATGCATTTGGAGATGACAATCCGCTTAAGAATGCAGCGTCATACGAGGTGACGCTCAAGGATGTGTCAAAGCAGCCAGAGTTCGTTGCATTCGCACAGGGGCTGTCGGGAGTGAGAAAGGTCAAGAGTTCAGATGTGACGGCTGACAGCATAACGACACTTTCGTCACTGGTAGGATATGCATCCATCGGAATAGTAGTCATACTGATGCTGGTGTCCATCTTCCTTATAAGCAACACCATCACGATAGGAATCACGGTGCGCAAGGAAGAGATCGGGATCATGAAGCTCATAGGAGCGACAAATGTGTTCGTAAGGGCGCCGTTCATCATAGAGGGTGTCATCATAGGAGCTGTGGGATCGGCGATACCGTTGGTTCTTCTGTATTATATGTATGACAAGATACTGACATATGTGGCAGGAAGATTCCAGGTTGTAACGACACTGTTTGCATTTGTGAGCCAGAAGGAGCTGTTCAGCACGATGGTTCCGGTCGGACTTGTACTCGGTATAGGAGTCGGACTTGTGGGAAGTATTCTGACGACAAGGAAGCATTTGAGAGTCTGATACTAATTTTGTTATGTGGGGTTAACAAGGAGTAGTAGGATTATGAAGAAGAAATATGATAATTGTCGCAAAATAAAAAGATCGACATTGTTAGTGTTGGGCTGTCTGGCAATGGGGGGCGCGATGCTGCTTCAGACAGGTGACAGCACTGTCAATGCGATGACCAAGGAAGAGGCTGAACAGCAGAAAGAGGAAGCCAAGGAGAATGAGAAGAGTGCCAAGGATATACTGAACGCCATGGAGGAACAGCAGAATGAGCTTGTTCAGGAGGTGGCTGATCTTGATGCTCAGGCGACAGCTGTACAGACGGAGATCACAAAGAAACAGGATGAGGCGGATGAGATTGAGGCGGGCATAAAAGATACCAAGAAACATTTGAAAGAAGCCCAGGAAGCCCAGGATAAGCAGTATGAGGCTATGAAACAAAGGATACAGTACCTTTATGAGGAAGGTGATGAAGAAATTGTGGATGCCTTTATAACATCTGTATCATTTACAGATCTTCTAAACAAGTCGGAGTACATTGATCAGATATCTGACTATGATCAGAAGCAGCTGGCAAAATTGATAAAGAGTAAGGATGATATTGCGCAGTATGAGAAAGATCTGGAGGCGGATCTCAGACAGGTTGAGTCTATCAAGACTGACTTGGAAAATGATAACGACCAGCTTCAGGCGTTGATAGATAAAAAACAGCAGGATATAAATAAATATTCTGATGATATTGATGCCCAGAAATCTCTCATGGCGAAATTTACCGCACAGAGGGAAGAGGCTGAGAGACGTATAGCTGAGATAGCAAGGCAGGAGATGATTCGTGCCAGGGCAAATGGCGGTGGAGTCTACACTCCGGATGGAAAAGTTTATGACACATCAAAGTATGCGGGCAAATTTATGTGGCCGGTATCGACAGGTGGAGTTATAACAGATGAGTTCGGTTACAGAGATGCGCCGACAGCTGGAGCGAGTACATATCATCAGGGACTTGATATCGGATGCGATTACGGAACAGATATAGTTGCAGCTGAAGCAGGAACTGTTGTCATGGCGTGCTACAACGGTGGCGGTGGAAATATGGTCATGATAAGTCACGGTGATGGAATATGTACTGTGTATATGCACAATTCACAGTTGTGTGTTAATGTGGGAGAGAAAGTCGTTAAAGGACAGGTCATAGCAAAGGCGGGAAGCACGGGAGTTTCAACCGGTCCGCATTGCCATTTTGGTGTATCCATAGATGGCACGTATGTAAACCCACATGATTTTCTAGGCCAGTGATAATAAGACCAGATTGGAGATGTAAGCGATGAGAAAGACGATCAAAAAGGCGGTAGTGACGGTCGTACTTGCAAGTACGGTGATAGGACTTACGGGTTGCGGTTCATCCGGTGTATTCAGCAGTTCACTGAATGGTGGGAAAAGTTCCAGTAAGGTCACATATGATGGTAACCTGATAGATGCGGATGTCCTGAGTAAGACATCAAAGATCGAGACTATCATAGATAATTATTATTACAATGATGTCGACGATGATACGGTCAAGGAGGGTATATACAAGGGAATTATGGAATCTCTGGATGATCCATATGCTGAGTATTACACCAAAGAGGAGTATGCCAAACTGCAGGAGGATGACTCGGGAGAGTATGCAGGAATAGGTGTCACAGTCAGCAAGGATGAGGATACTGGATATGTGAGAGCTGTCAATATTCTGGAGGGAGCACCTGCAGAAAAAGTTGACATACAACCAAATGATGTTATCGTCAAGATCGATGATTACGATATATTGACGGATGACGATCTGGATTATCTCGTGTCACTCATAAGAGGCGTGGCCGGTACAGATGTCACACTCAAACTGTATAGAGAGAGCGACAAATCATACCATGATGTGACAATCACAAGAGAGATTGTGGAATACAGCACAGTCTCCTCATTTATGATAGATGACAAAATAGGATATGTGAGGATCACACAGTTTATAGACAACACTGATGAGTTGTTCGAGAAAGCAGTGGAGAAACTCAAAAAAGAGGGTATGCAGGCGTTGATGATAGATGTCAGAAGTGATCCGGGCGGAATGCTTACATCGGTTGTCAGCATTTGTGATTACCTTCTGCCGGAGGGAACTATAGTTTCCATTAAGGATAAGAACGGCAAGGTTGAAGAGGAATACAAGTCTACAGATGAACAGTCACTGGATATGCCTATGGTTGTCCTGACAAATGAATACAGTGCCAGTGCATCAGAGATACTGACGTCAGCGCTGAAGGAATTCAAGGTGGCTACAGTTGTCGGAACAAACACCTACGGCAAGGGAATCGTTCAGAGTGTTATACCTCTTGGTGATGGTACTGCCATCAAGCTCACCACACAGAAATATTTTACCCACGATGGAAATGACATTCATAAGAAGGGCGTTGCTCCTGATATCGAGGTCGAACTGCCGGATGATTACACTTACAAGGATTTCCAGGGCAAGAATGACAGCCAGTACCAGAAGGGCATTGAAGTGCTTAAGGAAAAGCTTAGTAAGTAGAAATGGCTTGGCTTACAGTTTTATGCGTGAACAATAGAATTCTATAATAACCAGTTGGATGACGTCGAATGATATAAAGATGAATACAATATATCGTGCAGAAATAGGAAAAGGCGAATCATATATAAAGATGTATATAATATATCAGATAGAATGAGGAAATGCTGTGATATATATAGAATTTGCATAAATATTAAAAACAACATAATTTTTGGACAATATGCAGCACAAAAGTGCTGCATATTGTGTTATACTAAGAAATGTTCAGAAATCTGTTATAGGTAAATAAAAGGCAACAAAGGAGATATACATGGATAAGGAACTGATTATCGTATTGGACTTTGGCGGACAGTACAACCAGCTGATCGCCAGACGTGTAAGAGAGTGTAATGTATATGCCGAAGTACATCCGTACACATTGCCGCTGGAGAAGATCAAAGAGATGAACCCTAAGGGAATCATCTTTACCGGCGGACCAAACAGCGTATACAAGGACGATTCACCTAGCTGCAGCAAGGAGATATTTGAACTGGGTATTCCTATTCTCGGAATATGTTACGGTTCACAGCTCATGGCGCATCTGCTGGGCGGCAAGGTCAGCACGGCCCCTGTCAGCGAGTATGGAAGAACAGAGGTTGAGGTTGACAAGACATCAAAGCTGTTTGCAGATGTGAATGACAAGACCATCTGCTGGATGAGTCACACAGACTATATTGCAGAGGTACCAGAGGGCTTCAAGAAGACAGCTTACACTCCTGTATGCCCAGTGGCAGCCATGGAGAATGCTGAGAAGAAGCTATATGCGACTCAGTTCCACCCAGAGGTTATGCACACCGAGGAAGGTATGAAGATGCTTCGAGCATTTGTCATGGATGTATGCCAGTGTGCAGGCGACTGGAAGATGGATTCATTTGTAAAAGATACTATAGAGAGCCTGCGTGCCAAGATAGGCGATGGTAAGGTGCTGTGCGCCCTGTCAGGTGGTGTGGACTCATCAGTGGCTGCAGTTCTCCTGTCCAAGGCGATAGGCAAGCAGCTCACATGTGTGTTCGTAGACCACGGTCTTCTCCGTAAGAACGAGGGCGACGAAGTTGAGGCGGTATTTGGACCGGACGGTCCATACGACCTGAACTTCATCAGAGTGAATGCTCAGGACAGATTCTACAGCAAGCTTGCCGGAGTAACCGAGCCTGAGGCAAAGAGAAAGATAATAGGCGAGGAGTTCATCCGTGTATTCGAGGAGGAGGCCAAGAAGATTGGTGCCGTTGACTTCCTCGTACAGGGAACCATATATCCTGACGTCATCGAGTCAGGCCTTGACAAGTCGGCAGTCATCAAGTCCCACCACAATGTAGGCGGACTTCCTGACTATGTAGATTTCAAGGAGATCGTAGAGCCACTTCGACTCCTTTTCAAGGACGAGGTCCGCAAGGCCGGCCTTGAGCTTGGAATCCCAGAGTACCTGGTATTCCGTCAGCCATTCCCAGGCCCAGGCCTTGGAATCAGAATCATCGGAGAGGTCACAGCTGAGAAGGTCAAGATCGTTCAGGATGCCGATGCCATCTACCGCGAGGAGATTGCAAAGGCAGGTCTCGACAGAAGCCTCGGTCAGTACTTCGCAGCCCTGACCAACATGCGTTCAGTTGGCTGTATGGGAGATTTCAGAACCTACGATTACGCCGTAGCACTCCGTGCTGTAAATACAACAGACTTCATGACAGCAGATTGTTCAGAGATACCATTTGAAGTTCTTCAGAAGGTAATGAACAGGATTATCAATGAGGTTAAGGGTGTTAATAGAGTAATGTATGATCTGACCAGTAAACCACCTGGAACGATTGAGTTTGAATAAATCGAGTTGCTTAAAAAAGCCAGTGTTTATGCGGGTTTCAGCGATTTCGATTAGTCTTTTGATAACAAATTGATAACAGTCATAGCAAGTGCCATTATTCTTGTTATCCAGTGGTTTATGGGTAACGGAACAATTAACAGGTGGCTTGCAGACTAAAGTTCGGAGCTTGGCTCTGAACAAATTCCATATTATAAACTAAGCCCTTAGCTGTGGTTAATAACCATAGTTAAGGGCTTTTTTGTCGTTGCCAAAGCATCTGTAGGGAGCTGCCAGTGGCAGGTCCTGTAGGTGCTTATTTATCTTTCAAGTGGTCTTTGAATGCTTCCACGAGAGCGTCACTTAATTCCTGTGATGGAACTTTTGCCCAACGCTGTGTGGTGTCGAACTCTGGATAATGGTAACGCCAGTTATCGTATTCTTCTCTGTTGATTTCTTCGGAAGATAGCTTGTCTGCCTGTTCTTTCCAAGCATACAGCATTTTGAGGAGTTCATATGCTTCTCTGCCTTTGTCCTTGTTGACCTTTAAGCATACCTCTCCGTCTGCTTCACTGACAGTAAGACCGTAAATATCTTCAAGGGTAAACAGAGTGTGCATAAGACCGATATAGCTGTCTATGTCAGGAACATCAAGAGCCTGTGGAGAAACATCAAGCACCTGTGCCAATGCATTTGTAAGGTCTGCTTTCGGTTTGCGTGTACCAGTTTCGTACTGTGCCAAACGCACATCAGCACTCTTTTCTGGAAAACCGATTGCTGTACCGAGATACTTTTGTGTCATACCACGCATTAGTCTGAAAAAATGTATTCTTTCGCTGATAGCCATAATGATACGCTCCTTTTATATTTAGTGAAATAAGTATAGCAGAAATGTTTAGTGGAAGTCAAGAAAAACCGAAACAAAAATGTTTAATATTTTCTTTGCAACCACTTGACAATAGCAAATATGTTTAGTAAAATAAATTACGAATTAAACAAATATGCTTAATGCGACAACTGAATGACCGTCCGAAAAGCCAAACCGCCAAGACCTCGTCGGAGCAAGTTCCGTATCGTTCGCTTGTGTGCAAGCACAAAAGCTCATTCGCTGCACTGCTCCTCCTCTTCCCCAAAAGTCTCCGACTTTTCGGGAACCCCTATACGAGCGAGCGCCTGATGTACTGCGGTGCATTGGGACAGCACAGCGCCTGCCGACAAGCAGGAGTGCCTGTTGGAACTTTAACACGGAGAAAGCGGCAAGCAAAAAATTATTTTAAGAAAGGAAGAAAAAGGATATGGAAAACAGATTTATCCGAGCCGAAGATGTGGCTCAGGAACTAAACGTATCAAAACCTTATGCATATAAACTCATCAGACAATTAAATGAGGAATTGAAAGCAAAGGGCTTTATTACGATTGCAGGGCGTGTAAATCGCCAGTATTTTTACGAAAGGCTCTACGGAGCAGGAAAGGGGGAAATGTAAATGCCGGTATTTAAGAATGAAGATAACGGTACTTGGTATGTGATGGCAAGGTATGTGAACTGGAAAGGGGAACGCAAGCAGAAATGCAAGCGTGGCTTTGCTACCAAACGAGAAGCACAGGAATGGGAAAGAATGTTCAAATTGCAGACTTCTTCAGACCTTGATATGAGTTTTGAAGCCTTTACGGAGCTTTATATCAATGATGTGAAGAACCGTTTGAAGGAAAACACGTGGCTTACCAAAGAGCATATCATACGCACAAAGATACTTCCGTATTTCGGGAAACTGAAAATCAGCGAGATTTCCACAAAGGAGATTATTACTTGGCAGAATGAAATGCTTGCCTATCGTGATGAGAAGAAAAAGCCTTATTCACAGACGTATCTGAAAACGCTGCACAATCAGTTGTCCGCCATTTTCAATCACGCTGTCCGCTACTATGAACTGCGTTCCAATCCTGCGGCAAAGGTGGGAAATATGGGACGTGAGGAACACAAGGAAATGCTGTTCTGGACAAAGGAAGAATACAAGAAATTCTCTTTTGAGATGATGGACAAGCCTGTTTCCTTTTATGCGTTTGAAATGCTTTACTGGTGCGGTATCCGAGAGGGCGAGCTGTTAGCTTTGACTCCGGCAGATTTCAACTTTGATAAGGAAACAGTCACAATCAATAAATCCTATCAGCGTTTGAAAGGGCAGGATGTGATTACTTCTCCGAAAACGAAAAAGAGCAACCGCACGATTAAAATGCCGAAGTTTCTGTGTGAGGAAATGAAAGAATATCTCGGTATGCTTTACGGATTGAAGAAGAAAGACCGTATCTTTACGGTGACGAAAAGCTATCTTCATCACGAGATGGACAGAGGGGCAAAGGCGGCAGGCGTGAAGCGTATCCGCATTCACGATCTCCGTCACAGCCACATTTCACTCTTGATTGATATGGGCTTTTCTGCGGTGGCGATTGCTGACCGAGTTGGTCACGAAAGTATTGATATTACTTATCAGTACGCACACCTCTTTCCGTCAAAGCAGATTGAGATGGCAGAAAAATTAGATGATTTAGGGAAAGGAGATTTTGAAAATGTCAGCTAAGAACAGAGATAACAAAAATCGTTGGAGGAATATCACAGTAGGGTTTCGAGTATCGCCCGAAGAAAACGAACTCATTAACAGAGCTGTAGCTCTATCAGGATTGCCAAAACAGGAGTATTGTTACCGCCGTTGCTTAAATCAGGATGTGGTGGTACAGGGCAATCCGAGAGTGTATAAGGCGTTGAAAACGGAATTTGCCACAGTCCTTGCGGAACTGAAAAGGATTGAAGCAGGAAAAGGTGTGGATGATGAACTGCTGAGTGTAATAGAACTGATTTCCATTATTCTCGGCGGTTTGAAAGGAGAGGATGCGAATGGAGAATAAAAAAGAAATGACTATTCCAAATGTATCTGCGGCAACAGATGCGGAACAGTCACTTTCCAAATGTACTGACAATAGTATAGTCAATCAGGATACGGATTTCAAGGGGTACGAGCAATCTTTTGAAGAAATGCAAAGGGAAATACTCAGACAGTTAGACCCTTCCTATCTGAAAACAGTATCAATGACAACGCTGTATGATACGGTGTTTGAGGTTCAGACACCACTTATCGACGGTCTGCTCCAAAGGGGAACTTACCTTTTCGTAGGTTCCCCGAAAGTGGGAAAGAGCTTTATGATGGCACAGCTTGCCTATCATATCAGCACAGGCACACCGCTTTGGGAGTATAAGGTGCGTAAGGCAACGGTGCTTTATTTTGCCCTTGAAGATGATTACCCACGTTTGCAGAAGCGATTGTTTCAGATGTTCGGTGCAAAGGAGACAGGCAATCTGTATTTCGCAACGGAATGTAAAACGGTCAATGGCGGACTGGAAGAACAGATAAGAGGGTTTATGAGGGAACACCCAGACACAGGCTTGATTATCATAGACACCTTAAAGCGTGTGCGTGAAGCAGGCGGAGCAGATTACAGCTACGCAAGTGATTATGATGTTGTGGCAAGGCTGAAAGCGTTGGCAGACAGTTACAAGGTTTCAATGCTTATTGTTCATCATACACGCAAACAAAAATCGGAAGATATATTCGATATGATTTCAGGCACGAATGGTCTGATGGGTGCGGCAGACGGTGCATTTGTTCTCAGTAAGGACAAGCGTACTTCCAACAATGCCACACTTGATGTTGCTGGCAGAGACCAGCAGGATATGAAAATCCATCTTGTAAGGGACAGCGAGCGATTGGTGTGGAACTTTGCAAAATCGGAAACGGAGATGTGGAAAGAACCGCCCGAACCTCTGCTTGAGAAGATAGCGGATACGCTCTTTTCGGAAAGTGACAGATGGGAAGGAACTGCTTCGGAACTTTGCGAAAGGCTTGCGGTGGATATAAAGCCGAATGTACTTTCTTTAAGGCTCAGTATCAACGCAAGCAGGCTGTTTCGTGATTACGGTATCCGTTATCAGAACAGCCGCACACACGACGGAAGAAAGGTTTCACTTTGGAAAGAAACCGAGCAGACGGCGTGACAAACGGTGTCAAAGGTGTCAATGTTTTTGAGAGCAGCACGCTGTGAAAAACATTGTCACCATCGTCACACTTTGACACCGGATAAAGTTTAGGGGAGTGTGCAGAGAGTGCCTTTTCAAAGGCGGCTCTTTGGTCTCGCCTGCTGGCTCGGTCGGTTCGCAGGCGTGTGTGCCACCGGCACACGCTCACCCCTCGGAGAGCCTTCGGAGAACGCAAAACCTGTTTACAGGTCGCATTTTTGATGGGTGTACCCGTCAAAAGTGCTTTTGCGTTACTTTTGACAAAAGTAACAAAACCTGAGAATGTTGAAATTTACAGATGGGAGATGAAAAAATGCAGAGAACGATAAGTGCAATGGTCGGTAAAGGCTCGGTCAATCACAATAGCCGAAAGTTCCGAGCAGAAAATGTAGACGGAACTCGTACTCATCTCAATATCGACTACTGCAATGAAAATATAAAGACAGTTTATCACGAATTGTTTGATGAAGCATTGGAAAGATACAATGCCAAGCAGATAAGGTCAGACCGAAAGATAAAAGATTATTATGAAAAAATCCGAAGTTCCAAGCAGGAAAAACCGTTCCACGAAATCATTTTACAGGTGGGCGGTAAGGGAAATATGAACGCCGATACGGAAAACGGAGAACTGGCAAAGCAGATTTTAGATGAATACTATCAGGGTTTTCAGGAGCGAAATCCACAGCTTCGGGTGTTCTCGGCTCATCTGCATATGGATGAAGCTACACCACATCTGCACATAGATTTTGTACCTTTTACCACAGGCAGCAAGCGTGGACTTGATACAAGAGTGTCACTAAAGCAGGCTCTTGCAACGCAAGGTTTTAAGGGCGGCAGTCGTGGCGATACGGAGTGGTCGCAATGGATACAGTCCGAAAAAGAACAGCTTGCGGCGGTGATGGAACGTTATGGGATTGAGTGGGAACATTTAGGCACACACGAAAAACATCTTTCTGTTTTGGATTATAAAAAGCAGGAAAGAGAAAAAGAAGTGGCGGCATTAGGTGCGAAAATCGAGCAGAAACAGATTGAATTTGATGTGTTGTCGGAACGAGTATTGAACTATGATAAGGCAAAAGACGAGCTGTCAAATCTTGAAATAGAGCTTGATACTGCACCGAAATATCAGTTGCCAGAACCAGAGAAATTTATGACTGCAAAGGCATATAAAACCAAAATGGCAGAGCCGGTTGTAAGGAAATTGAAGCAACTTGTCAAAACGGTGCTTGCCCGCTGCTTTGAGGGGTGGGACAACTATCATAGGCTGAATACAGCGAATGCACAGTTATACCGCACCAATCAGCGTTTGGAGAAAGTCAATGAAAGATTGACCGAAGAAAACAAAATCCTAAAAGCAGAAAATAAAGATTACAGCCTGCTCCGTAAGGTTTTTGGTCGCAAACAGATAGATGATTTGTTGGAGCAGGCAAGAACAGTTAAAGGTCGCAAGCGTGATAATACACGATCACGATAGACAAAAATCACAGGAGGAAAAGGAAAATGACAAAGACAATTTTTGAAGAAATGGGCGGAACTTATAGACAGGTGGGTGATTATTTATTGCCGAACATCACAGTACCAGCCGAAGAAGAAATAGAGCCGATTGGTTTATGGGGGAAACGACATGCAAGGCATTTAAAGGAACACTATAAAGTGTTATATATGAACCTGCTGACAAGCGGAAAGCTGCATAGTTATCTTGCAGAAGTCGATAAGCAAGCAGAGGATATGTTTCTTCGACTGGTAAAGGAATATGCCGACAGACAAGATGTGACGGAACAATTAAAGAAAGATAATCCCTACGAATGGATTGGAAGAATGAATAATATTCAGGCTTGTGTGAGGGAAGTTGTAGGAACGGAGTTGATTTACACATAAGCGTTTTACGGTATGGTGCTCCTGCGTTTGCTGGAGTGCTGTGGTTGTGGTTGTAAAGAGGTTGTGAAAGATTGAATTTCGTAATGGTTGGATGTATAATTAGGAAGTGAAAATTTTAATTTGCACTTCCATAAGGTGAAATGTATTGACACAAAAAATACAGTATGATAGTATTGCCATTAGAAGAAAGAAAGGCACATTTTGTGTAAGGTGAGGAAATGATTAATAGATAATTTGATTTAAGTAAGACACATATAGTTATTGAGCCTGTAGAGAATAGGTTTGTTTTGTGTACGCTTAAGTTGGATTATCGCAAGAGGCATTTCCTTTGTTTTCCTTTTGGAAAAGAAATAAGGGTCTATTTAGCGAGTCTATTTTTGCGTATGCAAAAAAGACTCGTTTTTGTGTGTTCAAAATAATAATTGGCTCAGACTTCGAAAAGGAGAAACTTTAATGTTGCAGATAAAAAAATTAAATTTAACACATAAAAAAGACCTGAGAATAATTCTTAATGATTTCAACCTTGTGCTAAATGATGGAGATAAGGCAGTTATTATTGGAGAAGAGGGAAATGGGAAATCGACATTAATGAAGTGGATATACAATCCGTCGCTTGTAGAAAACTATATAGAAGCAGATGGGGAAAGGATAATGGGACACGAACGTCTTGGTTATCTTCCGCAGGAGATGCTCGATGAAGATAAGGAAAAAACAATATACGAATATTTTTCTGAAGAGGAAATATTCTGGGAGAAAACGCCTAAAGAATTGTCTGTTATTGCGGGAAAATTTGGAATGAAAAATGATTTTTTCTACAGTAACCAGACAATGGGTAGTCTTTCAGGAGGCGAAAAAGTCAAGACACAACTTATGAGGCTTTTCATTCGCGATGTTTCTGTGCTGTTGTTGGACGAACCTTCCAATGACATCGACATTGCGACGCTTACATTACTGGAAAAAATCATAAATGACTGGAAGCACATTGTGCTTTTTATTTCACACGATGAAACGCTGATAGAGCGTACTGCCAACATGGTGATACATATCGAGCAGATTATACGAAAAACAAAGGCGAGATATACCGTGGCAAAGCTTCCCTATAGACGCTATGTGGAAGAACGGCTTCATAAATTTGAAATCCAAAAACAGCGGGCACTGAGTGACCGTAGGGAGAAAAAGATTCGCGATGAAAAATATCAAAGAGTTATGCAGAGTGTACAAGGTGCATTAAGAAGTTGTACCAGACAAGCACCGTCTGTTGCCAAAAACTTAAAGGACAAAATGCATACGGTTAAGGCAATGGAACGAAGATTTGAAAAAGAAGATGAAAATATGACTCAGATGCCGGAACAGGAAGAAGCAATCTTTGTCAAATTAGGGGATGAAAACTCACACATTCCCGCAGGAAAAACGGTCATAGAATATGAACTTTCAAAGCTTGTGACTCCGGATGGCAAAAGAATTTTAGCAGAAGGAATTCATTTAAAAATAAAAGGTTCAGAAAAAATCTGTATGATAGGAGCCAACGGGGCAGGAAAAACGACTCTTCTAAAAAAGATAGCGGAAGAACTCCTAAATCGGAATGACATTAAAGCAGAATATATGCCTCAAACTTATGAAGACCTGCTGGATTTGGATGTTACACCGGTTGATTACCTTGATAAAACAGGAGATAAAGAAGAGCGTACAAGAATTAGAACATACCTTGGTTCACTTAAATACACACCAGATGAAATGGAGCATCCGATTCGGGAGTTATCAGGCGGACAAAAGGCGAAAGTGCTTCTCTTGAGGATGAGCTTAAGTGGTGCAAATGTTCTTATTCTGGATGAACCGACAAGAAATTTTTCACCATTGTCCGGTCCGGTAATAAGAAAAATGCTCCGAGAATTTCCGGGGGCTGTCATTAGCATTTCTCACGATAGAAAGTATATTGAAGAGGTGTGCGATAAAATATATCAGCTAAATCCTAATGGATTACAGCTAATTGGTGATTGATAACAAAAAGGATGAAAGACTGACAAATTTCAGGCTTTTAGTGAGTTGGAAAGCATACAAAGATTTGAATTTGGAGGATAGATTATGGTACGTACAGAAGATGCATGTGAAATTATAAAATATGCTTTGCAAAACGAAATTAAAGTATATTTAGATGGCGGATGGGGTGTTGATGCACTTCTTAAAAGAGAATCAAGAATACACAATGATATTGATTTGTTTGTTGAACTGAAACATTATCATGATTATATTTATGTGATTAAGCAGCATGGATTTGAGGAAGTAAATACTGATTATACAACGGATGGTCATACTGTCTGGAAAGATGATAAACAAAGAATCATTGATTTACATTGTTTTGAATTTACAGATGACGGAATTGTTTATGAGGGAGATATATTTCCATCAAAAACTTTTTCCGGTATTGGAAAAGTTGGAGATATAACTGTTTCTTGTATTGAACCATTGAGTCAGGTAATGCTTCATTTGGGATATGAACACGATAAAAATGATGTGCATGATGTGATGCTGTTGTGTGAAACATTTCAAATAGCAATACCAGATGAATATAAGGAAAAGTAAAATTTCAGTTTTGTGTTGAATCTCTAAGCAAAATAGCTTATAATTTGACATGCTACATATAGTTATTATCCACAGTTATCGAGTAGGTGTTATCAATGCCGATAACAAAATGATAACATTAGCTCGTATAGGCAGGATAATATGGATATATCAAATAATCAAAAGAACGAGAAACATTACAGAGAATAATTCCTAAACAAAAAGCGTTAGTCTTTGTAGAGTTTGAATAATTTTCAAAAGCTCGCAAAGCCTATAAAATGGGCATTTGCGAGCTTGTTTTTTGCTCATTGGTACTAAAATGGTACTACATATTAAACTTTTGTATCTTTGATAAAACCCGTATATATTAGAATTGCTAATATGTCCGCAGGTATATATAGGGCAAGATTTGCTACAAAAGCAGTTACGTTGAAAGTGTTATTATCGGATTTTGTAAGTAAAAAGCATCCAAAGATGTGTATTGGAAACAGTAATAAGTAAAAGAGTATATTTTTGTCTAAGGTAATTTTTATGAATTTGTACTTTTCAGGTTCTTCATCTAATATTGCATTTATATTAAAATCAAGTGTTTGCATATCATCAGATGAATTGCATAAGTCTTGTGAAAGTTTAATAAAAGACTTCTTGTGCTGAAAGGCGATGCATAATCTATCATTATTTTGTGGACGAAGTATTAAATGTAATTTATTTATAATTTCGGTAAATATGTCTTGTGTTTCTGCTTTTTGTAGATAGGCAGAATGGATTATTCGTGAAAACCAAGTTATACCTTCTGTATATTCTAAATCAGAAATTGTTGATGAAGAAAAATATTCTAAATAATTTGTCAAATCGCGTATGTTGCTGATTTGAGGTAATCCAAATAGTTTTTCGTAAATTATATTAAGTAATATAGCAATAGCGAACATTACAATAAAAGTAATGAAAAAATGCATAAAATAATCTTTATAAGCAAATTGAGTAACGATTAGTCCGATTATAGGTACATATAGTAGTAATAAAAATACTAAAGTAAAATATTTGAGGTAAAATTTTCTTTTAAGAGTTTTTTTAAGATTCATAGTAGATATCTCCTTATATTTGCGGCCAAGTAATTTTCCACTCAAAGTATTCGTTTGGAGAAATCTCTCCATTATTTAATTTCGTTTTCATTTCACACCATTCCGAAAGGAAATCATTTACCAATCCATATTCAAAAGTTAATGCGACAGGTGAGCCTGCACTGTCATAATCATCTTCGGTGTAAGTTGGTCTGGCAGTCTCGGAAGATTTTGCCGGAGTCATTGCAGTCAGATGAATCAGGTTGCCGGGAGCTGTATACTCTGGAAATCTTGTGCCCTTTCCACGTGCAGGAAGTGATGTGGCACTTTCTTCAAGCCAGAAAAGTGTTTCAATGATATCTTCAGCAGCACCAAGGCTGTAATCAGATATTGCCTTGTAATTGCAGCGCAAAGCATCAGCAAGCTTTAGAATCATATCTTCACCGGGAATGCGGGCACCGGTTTCATACTGGGATATGCGGACAGACATATTTTTGCCTTCAAAGCCAAGTGCACCGCCCAGCTCATCCATTGTCATTTTACGGAATACCCGTATTTTCTTTATTCGTTCACCAATTGTCATAGTGTAGTCACATCCGTTTATCTGTCCCTAATGGACTGTTAAAGACAGTATAACACGGAAAAAATGAAAATGGAAGTTTTTCTATACGAGAACATTAGAAAAACTTCTTGACAATACCACACGGTATAGAATAATATCAATTCAATTATCTATACGATATGGTATTGAAAAATAACTAAATGAGCGGTACCAGAAATCTAACAGACATTTGCCAAGACATTCATAGGAATCGAGCGAATGTAGACACTCCCCCAAGCGGACCGAGTACCTCGAGCAGGAGCGGGCGATATTACAGGAGATTATCTCAGGTAGGGAGGCTGGTTGTGACATCAGCAGAACTGGTATGGAGAAACGCCAAAACAAATTTTAATGGAAAGGTGGTGAAAGGGCATGAACGAAAAGTTTTTAGAAGTAGGAGATGTGATGCAGATTCTTGGGATTTCAAGATCAGCGGCATACAAGCTTATGAGACAGATCAACAGTGAACTTGAAAAGAAGGGTTATATTGTAATCTGTGGAAAAGTAAGCAGAAAATATTTTGAAGAACGCATTTATGGTATGAGTGATGCAGGATAAGCAACAGGTAAGAAGAGTGAGACAGAGGCAGGTGCAAAAGTTATATGGGCTTAGGCATCTGCTTCTGCATATGGAAAGAAGGAGATGATGAATATGCCAGCTTATAAAGACAGTAAGACAGGCACCTGGTTTGTCAAATTCTATTGTAAGGACTGGGGAAAATAAACAGATAAAGAAGAGAGGATTTGCAACAAAAAGAGAAGCGTTGGATTATGAGCGTAATTACAAAATACGGCAGGAGAATAATCTGGATATGACATTTGGAGAGTTCTGGAAGCTGTATACAGAGGATGTGAAAAATTATGTCAAACTCAACACATGGCTTACCCAAGGACACATTGTGGATACAAAGATACTTCCATATTTTAAGAATCTTAAGATGAATGAGATTACACTGGGAGATGTACGCAAGTGGCAGAATGAGATGGTTGCATTCCGTAATGAGAATGGGAAGAGTTATTCCCAGACTTACAAGAAGACAATGCACAACATTTTAAGTGCGATATTCAATCATGCATGCAGGTTTTATAATCTGAAATCAAATCCGGCAAGACAGGCCGGAAATATGGGCAGGGAAGAAAAGAAGGAAATGCTTTTCTAGACAACTGAGGAATATAAGAAGTTTTCAGAAGCGGTGATTGACAAGCCGGTTTCATTTTATGCATTTGAAATGCTGTACTGGACAGGAATGAGATTAGGTGAGCTGCTTGCACTTACGATGGAAGATTTTGATTTTGAAAAGAACACAGTCAGAATAAATAAATCGTATCAGCGGATACAGGGGAAGGATGTTATTACAACTCCGAAAACACCTAAGAGCAACAGGACAATCAAGCTGCCGAAGTTCCTTGCAGAGGAAATGCAGGAATATTTTGCAATGTTATATGACCAGACACCAACAGACAGGATTTTTCTGGTAACAAAGAGCTTCCTTCATCATGAGATGGAGCGTGGCTGCAAATTATCCGGTGTGAAGAAAATCAGAATCCATGATCTAAGGCATTCGCAAATTTCACATCTGATTGACCTCGGGTTTTCCACAGTTGCAATAGCTGACAGGGTTGGTCATGAGAGCATTGATATCACATATCGTTATTCACATCTGTTTCCGTCAAAGCAGGTGGCAATGGCAGACAGACTTGATGCTGTCAATGCAAGCTTTGAGGATTGTGAAGAGCAGGATGATGATGCAGACATTATGCAGGCAGAGGAAACAGCACCTATGATTGATATGGATGCGGCTGCGGAAAAGATTATAAGCATTGATAAGTACAAGGCAGTATGATAATGCGGGTACAAGTTTTGCAGGATATATGCAACAGAAATTAAAAGAATAGATTTTATATTGGAAGGAGCAGATTATTATGAGCGAGAAAAGGCTGGATGCCAAGAACAGATGGAGAAATGTTGTAGTAGCGTTTCGTATGTCACCGGAGGAAGCACAGGAGCTGAATGTGAAGGTTCGCTCAGCGGACTTTCAAAACAGGATTATATCATCCAATGTCTTCTGAAGCATGAAATCAGGGTAGTTGGTGGAATGAAGGTGGCAAAGAAAGTACAGGTTCATCTTGATACGATACTGGAAGAATTACAGACGTTAGATGAATCTGACAGAGGTATAGATGTTGAAGAACTGCTGGTTCCATTAAAGCATGTGCTTGATATTCTGCAAAGTGATGAGAAAGGCGGTAATCATTATGAGTAAGACAACATTTGAAAAGCTAGGTATCCCATATGAAGAAAAGGATGGAATCTTCTATCTGGTTCTTGTCGCAGGGACAGAGAAGGCAGACATAGAAGCAGGAAAGTATGGGCGAATGTGGATTAAATATATCAAGGAAGAATATCCAATGAGATATAAGAGCCTGGTGAGGTTCGGGGAGCTTGAAGAGCGAGCAGATGAAGTCAATGATACAGCATATGAGCTGCTCGATGATATTGAAGCTAAGTGGCTGAAAAAGCATAAGCCAAAGAATCCAAATTCCTTTACAGAACAGTTACAGCTAAGAACACAGACCAGGATGATGGCAGAGGAAATCGTTATTATGGATGTAGTGATGCAGTTTCATTAGTGTGGGGGCAAAAAGCGCCCCCAAAACGTGAAAATGGGGGTAAAAAGCACCCCCAAAACCACAAAGTGGGGGCAGAAAGCGCCCCCGCACAAATCAGAGCCGAAAAAGTGTGGGGGCAAAAAGTGCCGTCAAAATGCAAAAGTGGGGGCAAAAAGCGCCACCAAAACAGTAAAGTGACGGCAAAAAGCGCCACCACTCAGATAAGCGAGAAAAAAGTCATAGTGGCGGAAAGTGCCATCAAAATGGAAAAGTGGTGGCGGAAAACGCCACTAAGACAGCAAAGTGATGGCAAAAAGCGCCACCATATCAGTAATTGTGGTAGAATATTAACCACCACATATCATATACAGGGTGCAGGTGCTCCTGCCAAGACGAAAAATTATGTAAACGCTGATGGCGTTTATATTTTTTCGGAAAAAGGTCCGACCTTTTCCGCATCTTGCAAAACCAGTGAACACTACTTTTAGAAAGGATGAAAAAAGCAATGGTACAGATAAAAAGAGATTGGTTTGATACAGCATTGAAGAATTACGAAAGGGGAGAAACGTATGGTAGATGGGAAGCGAAGATACAAGTCTGACAGGAAAGATCATAAGGTATCTGTGAAACTGTCAGAAAAAGATATGTATATTCTGAAAGCGGCACTTAATCGGACTGGAATGACAGCAAGTGCCTATATAAGAGAATTGATCCGGACAGGCGGTAACATAGATACAAGTTATCCTGAGGACAGGGCAAGAGCAATCCGTATCATAGCAGGTATTGCAAATAATATTAATCAGGCGGTAAAGCTTGGCAATTCACAGGGAAGATTGTATTACAGCGATATTGATAAATTGCAGAACAGTCTGGATGATATAAAGAAAACATTCGGGGAGGTGCTGGAAGTATGGCGATTACAAAGATCTTAAATATACAGGAGTCAGAGGGCAGAAATCCAGCATCGCACCTGAAGAATGCTTTGGAATATATCTAGAATCCGGATAAGACAGAAGAATGTATACTGGTGGGCGGTATTAACTGCCTGCCAGATACAGCATTTGAGCAGATGGAAGAGACAAAGAATATATTTCATAAGACAGGTAAAAGGCAGGGCTATCATGTGATCATATCGTTTTCGCCGGAGAAAAAAGTAACAGCAGAGCAGGCAATGTATGTCCTCGAGCATTTCGCAAAGGATGTGCTTGGTGATGATTAGGAGGCGGTGTATGCAGTCCATACTGACAGGGAACATATGCATGGGCATCTGATCTGGAACAGTGTCAGCATGACAACTGGCAAGAAATACAATTCACCGAAAGGCAACTGGAAGAATCATCTTCAGCCTATTACAAATAAATATTGTGATGAACTTGGACTTTCCATTATGCCGGCAGAGTACAGCAGGAATCCAAAAAATATCAGCAGGGACAAGTGGGAAAAGGAAATGTCAATGAAAGAGATAATTCTAAGGGATGCCAAGATGTGTGCATATGCAGCCGGGAATGTGGAGCATTTTAAATATCTGATGAAAAGACTTGGATATGTATTTAAGAAAGACGCGTGGATGGAGGTGTAGGCACCGGGATTTCGGTATTATCATAAACTGGCAAAGCTGGACGAGATGTTTTCAGAAGATATGTTACGGCATTATGTGGATATGCCCTGGATGGAAAAGCCTTACTTTTATTCGTCGGATATCAGGGGACTACACAGGGCGAAGCTGTCATCATTCCAGAAGAAGTTTTATGCAAAGCTGTACAGATTAAGGATTGTAGAACAGAAGCGCTTTGCAGTCGGTGGAGCAAAGTATACAGAGGATTTGAAGCGGTTTCATCAGTTACAGGACGAATATCTGCTGATTGTAAATAATGACATCAAAAGTGTTGTGGATCTTGTGGATTTCATAGGTGAGCAGGAAGAAAAAATCCAGCAGATTGAGGACAGACAGAAGGAGATATACAGAGAAAGCTCTAGCAGGAAACGTAGTATAAAGAATGAAGAGCCGTACCGGGAATATCAGATATGGCATATGGAAGTGCAGGAAGAACTGGATGAGCTTAAGCAGGAGAAAAGGAGAATTAAGAGGCAGATACAGCTTGCTGATGACATTATAAAAGAAGATTTGTATACGGTTTATTATGCGGTGTCGTGGAATGAGGAGATTGTTGCAGACAGGGAGATTGAGATACCTGGGATGGAAGAGACGGTTGAGAAAGTAGCGGTAGTAGTTGTTGAGCCTGATGCAAATGTTGAGGTAATGAATCATAACAATAATCAAAATAAAATAGGTGTACAGAAAGAGCAAACAGATAGTACGACAAAACAACTGATTGATTTAGATGGTGTAGGAAAACCAGAGATTTATAATTTGAATGATGCGAATGTGGCAAGAGTGGATGAAAGTATGACTGATGTAACAGATAAAAGTGAATTTGTGGAAACTAAGGAAACTGAGTCTGTGGATAAAGCAGGCTGGATTGTCAGGAGAATATCAGAGCTTGGTGGTTATGAGAATGTCAGTGATTCTGTTAAGGCTGATGTATTTAGATTTGATATTGCTGATGTAAGTGGAAGCATAAGGTTATTCTCAGATGTGATGAAACGGCTGGGGATAAAGCTTGATGGGGATGAGCTTTTTGGAGAATTTCAGAAGGTTTATGATGAGAGTGTTGGTAGAGATGCCAGTAAAGATAAGGCGGAAGATAAGATGTGGAATAAGGGCAGAGGGAGATGATTACTCTGCTCAATATTAAATTAAGAATGGATGTATAATTGAACACTAAAGATATATTAAATACTAATAAATCATATTTAAACAGTGGAATATCAGTTGAGGGAAACAGCTGTTCGTGATATAATTACTTTGTTATTTTATACAGTTTAGAATCGGAGGGAGAATATGTCTGAGACTAATGAAAAATGGTCTAATTTAGAAGAAACCGCAGAATATCTAGGTGTAACGAAAGATACCATAAGAAGTTGGATTAAAAAAACAGATATTCCTGCTCATAAGATAGGCAGACTTTGGAAATTCAAATTTTCAGAAGTGGATGAGTGGGTGAAAAGCGGAAAAAGTGCATTATAGAATAGAAAGTAGAAAAGAAAATGATAAATACAGAATTACATAATGGAGATTGTCTTGAGTATATGAAAAAAATACCAACATCTTCGATTGATTTGATAATAACAGATTCACCATATAATTTAGGAAAGTTTATGGAGGAGAGAGATACTAATTTAGTTAAAATGCGGGATAATTTTTTGGGGGCTGCAGGATGGGATGATTTAGATTATAAAGAATGGAAAAAATCTATGAATAAATTTTTTCATCAAGCATCAAGAGTTTTGAAGGATGGTGGTTCAATAATTGTATTTATGGCGATAATAAAGGTTGAAACAATAATACAATTAGCGCAAAAACACGGACTGTATTATAAGACAACTGGTATATGGCATAAGTCTAATCCAATGCCAAGGAATATGAATTTGCATTTTGTTAATTCGACAGAATCGTGGATATATTTTACTTATAAAACAAAGACAGGGACATTTAACAACAACGGAAAAGTATTGCATGCTAGTTGAGAAGGTTATGGAATTAGTAAGGAATTTGTATTTGTAAATTGTAATTAATATTTCATAATTATGAAGATAGGTATTAACTGCCTAAGTAAAATTGTCAATTGAATTTAAGAAAGAACGAGAAGGTGATGAGACTGAAATGAATAAGAAGTGCCAAATATTTACTCCTGATGGGTATGTAAAAAAACTATTAGATTGTATACAGTATTGCGAAAATATATACGACAAGAACATATTGGAGAATTCATGTGGAGATGGGAATATTTTGGCTGTAATTGTAGAACGATATATTGATGATGCAAAAGCACATGGATTATCAAATCAACAGATAAAAAAAGGTTTATCAAAGCATATATATGGTGTAGAGATTGATCCAGAACAATATAAGAAGTGCCTTCAGAAATTAAATTCGTTAGCAAAAAAAAGGGGGATAAATGGTGTTAGGTGGAATATTGTTAATGAAGATTATTTAAAATGGGAATATGATAGAAAATTTGAATTTATTGTAGGGAATCCTCCTTATATTACATATCAAGAATTAGATGAAGAAAATAGAGATTATGTAAGAAAAAAATTTTCTACATGTGAAAAAGGAAAATTTGACTATTGTTATGCATTTATTGAAAGAAGTGTAGACAGCTTGAGTGATGATGGTAAAATGTCTTATTTAATTCCAAGTAGTATATTTAAAACTGTATTTGGGCAAAAACTTCGTTCTTATATTAAACCATACTTACAAGAAATATATGATTATACTCAGGATAAAATGTTTGATGATGCATTAGTAAAATCAGCCATAATTATAATTAATAAATCTATAACGAACAATGAAATGATTTATTATGATATGGCAAATGAGGATAAAATATATATTAATACTGAAAATTTAACAAACAAATGGTTTTTTACAAAAAATAATATACCTGGAACAAGGCGTTTTGGAGATTATTTTCAGGTTGCTCATGTAGTTGCAACCTTATTAAATGAAGCCTATGTGTTAAAAGAGGAAAACTGTCAAGATATAAATGAGTTTTATTGTTGTAATGGCAAAAAAATAGAAAAAAAGGTTGTTAGGGAAACAGCAACTCCGCGCTCGTTACGATATAAAAAAAGGGAAAAAATAATTTTCCCTTATGATTATAAAAATGGAAAATTAATTAGATATTCAACGCAGCAGTTTAACACACAATTTCCTGGAGCAGTTAATTATTTAAATGATTTCAGAGAACAGCTTGATGAACGAGAAAGTGACAGAAACGCATTATGGTTTGAATATGGTCGCTCTCAAGCATTAGCAGGATTGAACAAAAGAAAATTATTGATTTCTACAGTCATCACTGAAAAAGTAGTAGTATATATGTTAAAGAAAAAGTGTATACCATATGCAGGAATGTATATTGTGCCAAAAGCAGATAATAAAACATATAAACTGGAGGATGCTAAGGAAATTTTAGAAAGTGATGAATTTATGAAGTATGTCCAAGATGTAGGGATTCATATTAGTGGAACTTCTTTGAGAATTACATCAAAGGATATTGAAGAATTCAAATTTTAGGAGGTGGCTTGAGTGGAAGAATTAAAATATGTTTTAGAAGATAGTACGATAGCGGAATTGTTAGGTGTGCAGAATTTTTCTACAGATGAGGCTGCAATACTTGAATTAGTTAAGAATGCATATGATGCTAATGCCTTGAATTTAAAAATTACATTTCACAATGACACACTTCGATTTGAAGATAATGGCATTGGCATGAATGCAGACGATATAAAAAAACATTGGATGCATATAGGTAAAAGTAGCAAAGAATATGAAATAATAGATGAAAATAATAAAAAAAGAATTCAAGCTGGTTCGAAAGGTGTTGGAAGATTTGCATTATCGAGACTAGGGTATAGAGTATGTTTGAAATCAAAAAAAATAGATTCTGTTGGTGTAATTTGGAAAACAGATTGGAATACATCTGTTTTAGATGAGAACTACGACATTCACACTAAAGGAACAGATATAGAAATAATAGGTTTAAGGGAAAAGTGGAATAAAAAACGCATAGAAAATTTAAATAAGTATCTAGAAAGAACTTATCATGATACATCTATGGAGATAAGAATTATTTCGGATAGTTATGATGAAATTGTAAAGGAACATTTCCCTAAAGCGAAGGTAGGAATTAATTGCAGAAGCAATATCGTTTTAAAGTATGCTAATGGAGTGCTGGTAACTACAGTAGAGTCAGATGAATTTGAGAATGAAGCTTTAAAATATTGCACAGGGATTGATATAAAAAAATTTGAAAAGAAAACGGATGTTGTTAATGAATTAAAAGGAAATAAGATTACTGAGCTTTTAGATGATGATATACAAAATATAATTAATAATATTGGTGAATTTTCAGCAAATTTATATTTTAATATAGTTTCATCAAAAGAGGAAAAAGAAAAATTTTTATACAAATATTTAAATACACAGGAAAACATAGAAAGTGGAATAATATTATACAGAAATGCATTTAGTATATCTTCATATGAAGGCAAAAAAGATTGGCTGGGACTTGGAAAAAGATCTAGAAAATCTCCAGCAGCAGCATCTCATCCAACAGGTGCATGGCGTGTGAGAGAGAATCAGATGGCAGGATATGTAATGATAGATAAGAAGAAGAATGCAGTACTTCAAGACATGGCTAATCGTCAAGGCTTAGACGAAAATATTTATTACCAGTTATTTGTTGAAATAATTTTAATAGGGATTAAGGAATTTGAAAGATATAGACAAAATATTGTAAGAAAAATAAATGTAAAAAATCAAGTAGAAGAACAAAAAGCAACACCTATTTCAGATCGAGTATTAAGTAAACCAACATCCGTTAGTGTACTTACAAAGGAAGAAGCAAAGCAATTAGCAACGGAAATTAAAGGCTACAAAAAAGAGGGGAAACAGTATCAAAAAGATAAAGAAGCTGTAGAAGCTAGGTATAAATATGATGTAAGAATTTTAAATGTATTAGCAACGACAGGATTAAAAGCTTCATCTATAGCACATGAAATGAAAAATGATAGAAATGCCATATATGATAATTACAATAATATAGTAGATGCATTAAAAGAATATGGTATGTGGGATGAATTGAATTCTTCTGAAAAAACGAGAAAATCTTATAAAAATGTACCTTATTTGTTGGAAAGTAATGATGTTGTTGGAAGAAAATTGGTGACATTCATGGACACTATGTTGGAAGAAATAGAAAAAAAACAGTTTGAGATTAGGTACCAGAGTATAGCAGATATCTTAACTGTTATAAAAAAAGTGTGGGAAAGAGATTACGCATGGCTTAGTATTGAAATTATAATGGATGAAGATATTGTTTATCAGATTTCAGAAGATATATTGCAGGTTATTTTTGATAATCTGATTTTAAATAGTGTGCAGCAAAATGAAAATACGCAAAAACTAATGCTCACTATATCTATAAATGAGACTAATGGATTTTTAAATATTAAATATTGTGATAATGGAAAAGGACTTGATGATAAGTATAAAACGGATCCGATGAAAATATTAGAGGTACATGAAACTACAAGAACTAACGGGCATGGTCTCGGAATGTGGATTGTAAATAATACATGTACAATGTCAGGGGGAGAAATACAGAAAATAGGTGGGGAAAAGGGATTTGAAATAGAATTCACTATAGGAGGAAAAATATAATGGAAAACTTAAAAATTATATATATAGATGATTATCCGGAGACTTCATTATCCAAATATTTGGATAAATATAAGAATTCGAGTTGTAATGTTGAATCTTTAGATATTAAATTCAATCCAGATGCAGGATACGAGAGTTTGATTAATAATCCGGATGTTAAATCAGCAAATATAATTTTTATAGACTCAAAATTATTTGAAAATAGAACAGCAATAGCAGGAAAGTTTACAGGAGAAGAATTTAAAATTATTCTAAAAAAATATTTTCCGTTTATAGAGGTGATTGTTATTACGCAAAATGATATCGCCCCAGATTATGAAACAATTTCTAAATATGATCCTAAATGCGGAAAGACTCCAGTGGAATATTATGATGAAAAGCTTCCTCCAATATTGGACCAATGCATTAGAAATATTTTTGAAGTCAGAAAAATTGCTTCAGAAATGCAAAAAAATACTAGTTGGGAAAAAGTTATGGTAGAAAAAATAGTGAATTCGATCAATGGTCAAGGGAAATTTGATGAACTTACTAAGAATGATATTGATGATGTGATAAAAATGTTTCAAGAGTTGCAGACGAAAGTAGAAGGATAGGGATATGGACTACAGAAGAACAAAATATTGTCCGGAATTAATTGATGTACCGAAAAAAAAGAAAGCAGTAGAGAAGTTAGTTGAAATAGAGCATCCTAATGCAAAAGATATGCATAGCTATATAAGTGATAATTCACAGAAATTTAAGCTGGAATTCATTAAAGCTTATAATGGAAAATGTGCATATTGTGGAGCTTCAACTGATTTGATAAAAAAGACTGAATTTGAAATAGATCATTTTTTATATGAAAAAGCTCCTATATTTGCTACAAAAAAAGATGCGGGTTATATGGAAAATTTAATCCTATCATGTCATGACTGTAATCATAATAAAAATTCATTTTGGATTGAAAAGGAAGAAATGGATACATTGAATCCGGATGGAGAAAAAATTAAGAATGTATTTATAAGAGATGACAAATATTATATTCGGATAAATGATGAGTTTAAAGAAAATACAACTATAGAAGGATTTTATAATAAGCTTTGTTTGGGATCTGAATTACATAGGTTGGATTATTTAATAATGAATATAATTGGATTGCAGAGATCTTGTGAAGACAATAGTGATTTATATGTCGGACTTGGGAAGATACTGGGTACAATAAGGGAAAAGAGAAATATTATGTAGAATAAAGTCCTAATCATAAAGTTTTATTTATGCAATATTACGCAGAAAAATTTTTGCAAAGAAGGAAGTGAATTTATGGACATAAGGCAGCTAATCGGTGAAACCACAGATTACGACAAAAAACTTGCACTTGAAGAAAAGAAACCTAAGAGTTGGTGCAAGAGTATCAGTGCATTTGCCAATTGTTTTGGTGGCAAGCTTATATTTGGTGTATCGAATGATAATGAGTTAGTGGGACTTGCAGATGCTGAAGGTGATGCCGAGAAAATTAGCGAAGCAATAAAAGCACATTTGAATCCAATACCGGAGTTTAAGTTGTATTTTGAAAAAGATGGCGAAAAGATTTTTGTTATTGTGGAAGTTATGAAAGGGCAGCAGACACCATACTATTATGAAGGCGATGGACAACTTATTGCGTTTATGCGTATTGGAAATGAAAGTGTTCCAGCAACACCTTCACAGTTAAGAGAGTTGGTACTTCGTGGAAGTGGTGAAAGTTATGATAGCCTGAAGTCAAGATATGATTTTGGCAATATGTCTTTCACAAAATTAAAATCGGTATATAAGCAAAGAACAGGAAATACATTTGAAGATACAGATTATGAATCATTTGGTCTGGTTGATGAAAAAGGCAATCTGACGAATGCAGGAGCACTTCTGGCAGATGAATCTCCGATTCGTCATTCCAGATTATTTTGTACAAGATGGAATGGACTTACGAAGGCATCTGGAATTGTAGATGCACTTGATGATAAGGAATATACGGGAAGTCTTGTTACACTATTGCAGGCAGGAACGGATTTTGTAAGAAATAATTCCAAGAAAGCATGGCGTAAGGTTGATGACGGCAGAATTGAAATGCCTGATTATCCGGATCGCGCAGTGCTCGAAGGTGTAGTAAATGCATTGATTCATAGAAATTATATGGAAATAGGTAGTGAAGTTCACATAGATATGTTTGATGATAGAATTGAAATATATTCACCGGGTGGAATGGTAAGCGGGATATCTTTAGCGGGAAAAGATTTATTGAAAATCCCATCAAAGCGAAGAAATCCGATATTAGCTGATATATTCAGCCGTTTGAAATACATGGAGCGTAGAGGTAGTGGATTTAAGAAAATATTGGCAGATTATGAGGGACAGGTTGAATTTGATGAGACTAAGATGCCGGTTTTTGAAGCAGATAATGATGATTTTACATTGACTTTGTATAATCTGAATTATGGACATGATTATGTTATGAATGTTAATGATACTCAGGGAGGCACTCAAGATGGCACTCAAGATGGCACTCAAGGTGGCACTCAAGACAAATTGCAGAAACAAATCTTTGACATGATAGAAGAAAATCCTCAAATTTCCACATCAGAAATTGCAACCAGGTTAGGTGTTGGTGTAAGGACTGTGAAGAGAAGAATAAAACAAATGACGAATATTGTATATGTCGGAAGTGGATATAGTGGTCACTGGGAGATTAAAGGGGAGTAAGCAGGCATATTTTATGGACAGGAATCCAATGTGATAATAGTTCAGATAAGTTATCGCAAAATTAAAAAAGGAGAATGAAAAATGAAGAGACAATTGTCACAATTGCAGAGACTACTTGTGGCGGGAATATATATTTTTATAATTGTTATGATATATGGATTGCTAAATGGGGGAATAGCGGATATATTGAATCAGTCGGAGGCTGCATCAGTTTGGTTTTTCTCTGGGATCTTATTGATTATAATGGGAATGTACGTAACTGAACCATATTTTTCATCGCCAACAGACACATTGTCTAATAGTATTTCGTTGATATTGGTTTTACTAGCTATTACAAATCGGCAGGAATTGAATGGCTACATTGAATTACTTGTTTATGCAGTTTGTATGTTTATATTAAGTATTTTTCATATGATTGTAAAAAATTATAATGAAAAGGCAAAAAGGATTAGTTTTTGGTGTTTAAAGCATTTAGGAAGTTCTAAAACGATGTTTTCTGTGGTGTATCTTGTCTCGGCATTTTCGTTTTTTAGAGATAATACACCTATGTTATTCGCAGCGATTGCTTTATGGATATGTATGGTACCAATTGGACTTGTAGAAAGCATTATTGCCAAATTTAGTCAGTTGATGGGGATAATAAAAGAAAAAGATATTGATTCGTGTATTGGAGTAGCTATAAAAAATTCAGAGTCAAACTTATATACAATTTCAGTCCCTAAAACAGACGAAAAAGAAAAACTTGTATCTTCAAGTAGAAACTCTGTGTATGCTGTAAAGGTAGACTCTGATTCTTATTGTTTGGGGATAGAAATACAAAGAAAGAACCTTATTGATTCAACTTGGATAAGCATAATGTTATTGGATAATGCAGAACTGGAAATTACACTAAATGATTTGGAAGATATCGGAATTAATATTAATTATACGGAAAATTTAGGAACTGCACATGTTTTGAATAATGGAAAAATAAAACAATCAATTCTTGAACAGTTGAAATCATCAACTATTTTTATGGAGCACGACGATTTTATAGGATTTGTTCTTCCTGAATCAAATGTTAGTACTATCAGGTTTAATACGTGCAAAATAGATGAAACGCGATTAACAGAAGGAACAATAGTTAAAACACATATTGCAGGAAGTGAAGTTCTTTACCAAGTAATCAATGGCATTACAAAGATAGCTAGTAACAGTGCGGATAGCGAGTATGGATATATATGTGCAGTAGCAAGAAAATTAGGGCATTATGATGCCGGACATCATGAGATAAAACATGTTAATTGGACACCGAAAGTTTATGAGCCTGTATACCTGTGCAAAGTAAATCGAGATATTGATTTGCAAGAAATAGCAATAACTTCTATTGGTCGGTTACCGGGATCTGATATGAGTATACCTATAAAGAATATTAATGCTCTTGTAACTCATAATACGGCAGTATTAGGAATATTAGGAGTTGGAAAATCTTGTTTAACGTTCGAGTTGATTAAAAAAATTGTTGCTGCTGGAATAAAAGTTATATGTTTAGATATTACAAATCAATATGCAAGTGATAATGGTTTGTATAAATATATTCCTAAAGCACAAATAGTAAGCGATTTGCTGCAGGAGAAAATAGATGAACTTGAGTCACAATCAATGCGTACAGGTACAAGTGATTCAAAATCTTCGTGGGGAAATGTTGAGAATTTTAAAAGGCTGATGGAATCGGCAGTGTCTGGATTTATGGATGCTAACAACAAATCTGTGATGGTACTTAATCCTGAAAAATATGTTGTTAGACAAGCTGCAACTGATTTTAGAATTACAGAGCTGAAGGATGTCTCTTTGGTTGAAAAGGTTCAAATTATTTCTGAAATAGTTCTTAAAAAGTGTATGGATTTAGGGCAAATAGATAAGGCGAGATGTTGTGTTGTTTATGAAGAAGCGCATTCATTGACTCCAGAGTTTAATTCAGTTGTAGTAAAAGATGATAATTCTCATGCGAATGGCACTGCAAAAGTTATTTTACAAGGTAGAAAGTACGGACTTGGTTGCATTATAGTTACGCAGCGTACGGCAAATGTAACAAAGAGCATATTGAACCAATGCAATACAATTTTTGCATTAAGAGTATTTGATGATACAGGAAAATCTTTCTTGGAAAATTATATTGGTAAGGATTATTCGGATACCTTGCCGACATTGGAAGAAAGACACGCAATTGCTATTGGAAAAGGTATCGGGCTAAAACAACCAGTGATTTTACAACTTAATGATATGAAGTATTTACAAACGAATGAAGGAGAGAAAATAGTTGAGTAAAACGAATGTGTGGATGTAGAAAAAGAAGAAATTACTACAAATCTATAGGAGTTTTAATATTACAAAAAATTAAAATCTTGTTAAAAGAGTGATATTACTTTCAATGAGATTTAAGATTTGGAGAGAATACATAATATGGGGAAAATACGATAAAATCGGGTTTATGGCTGATTCGTATGAGTACAATTTCAAATCAGTCTCATTTTTGAAATCGTTTGTTGAGACTAACATGAGAATGATGAGGTTCAAAATCATGGACATAAGTAAAAAAGATTGGAAGCTATTTCGAGAAAGATTATCAGGCTGGCAGGAAAATTATATGGAAGGTCTTGTTAAAGAGTATGCAAATTTTCTGAATGATGATAAAAAGCCTGCATCAGAGAAATTCTGGGAACTTGAAAAACGGATAAAAGAAGATAAGCGTCATCCGGGAGTTGTCATGGAACTGAAAAAATCAGAGGTAATATGGGATATTGTTCGTCTCATTAGACTGAAAGTAATTACATATGATGATTTATCAGATTTTAGTGATGAATTACAGAATGAAGTAAAAAGAATACTTGAGATGAGCATGTGATACATATGGAGATTGGTGCAACAAAAGCAGTTCAAGATCGACTAAGAACAACAAAGATTGAAGAAAGCGTAGGCGCTTCACTTGTGTTCTGCTGGGACACACATTTGACGAAAATAAAAGGAAGAAATGTATTGTTTATTGTGAATGCAAGTAATCGTTATACAATAGCAATGACAGATATTGAACCAAGAAACTGGAATTACTATACAATGTATATCCGCAGTGTGATTCATGGCGTGATGCAGGAAATGGGATATTCCGAGGATCAGATAGGGCAGTATTTTTAAATATCAGGCGATACAACTGTAACAAAAACTCATGGTAGGAAATCGGTTGGTGGCATTAACAGAATGGTAATAGATGCACAGTATTTTGGTAAGAAGCTGGAGGAAGAAGCAAAGTATCAATGGGAACTTAGTGAGTATCTGAACAGAGATATTTGCCAGCCAGAGGGATTTGATGCGTATGGATATCCGAGTGAACTTTTTAAATTAGACATGGAACGATTAGGGATTGCTGCTAAGAGAGAGCCAGCAAAGGTAATTGATTTCGCTTAGTACATAGAAGACAATCGTGGTACTAACGATTAGTACCACAAAACTTTTCCTTGCAGAAATATCGCTTGGAAATTATAATTTCCATAGGTGGACTTGCAAACTATCAGATGATTATTCTCTGAATAGTAAACGAACCTGCAAGCCACCGGAACTACGCACAATAATGAAAAATGCAATGGTACTGTATTGGTACTAAAAGTGTGTGAAACGAAAAATAATGTGTGGAAAAGGTATGAGTTATCAATACAAAATGGTATAGATAACCATGTTGAAATAACCTGAATCAAACCAGACTCTGCGAGTTTGAATAACGGATTAGAATGCCGAAAGCCTGTATTTATGCGGGCTTCCGGCATTTGTTTTATCAAATGGCTCTAGTTTGGCTCTATTTGTGGGCGGGATAAGGGTTGCGAAAGCACTGATGGAGAAATGAAGGAATAATGGTAAGGAAAAAGTGATATATGCATCTTGGAAGCACAGGAATACTGAAAATTATAAGTTCAGCTGGAACAAAAAGTAAGTTATGTACTGGAGAATTCCGGGAATCTGTGGGGAGTAATTGCGGGAAAAAAGGGAAAAGCGTATAATGCAAGAAAATAATGTTTTCACAGTGTAAAATAGAGGAGAGAACTATCATGCAGAAAATACTGATTGTAGAAGATGATACAAATATCAATAATCTGCTTCAGGAAGCATTATCCAAAGCAGGCTATTTCTGTGACCAGGCGTTTTCCGGAACTGAGGCAAAGCTGCTTTTGAATATGCAGGAGCATAGCTATGCACTGGTGTTGCTGGATTTGATGTTGCCGGGAATTACAGGAGAAGCAGTTCTGGAGGAAATACGGAAAAAGGGAAATCTTCCGGTTATTGTTTTGACTGCGAAAGATAGCTTGGATGAAAAGGTAAAGGTTTTAACTAGTGGGGCTGATGATTATATAACGAAACCTTTTGAAATCAGAGAGGTATTGGCAAGAATTCAGGTACAGCTTCGTCATACAGAAGAAAAGGAAATAAAAGAATCTAACCTTTTGTTCAGAGAGATGGTATTGAACAAAGCTACTTTTCAGGTCAGCATTGGTGGAAAAATACTTCCTAAGATAACAAGACAGGAGTTTGCGATTTTAGAATTACTGCTCAGAAATCCGAAGCAGGTTTTCAGTAAAGAGGACATTTTTGAATATGCGTGGGACGAACCATATATGGGTGAAACAAAAACTCTGGATGTACATATAAGCAATATTCGTAAAAAGATAAAAACAGTTACATCTGAGGAATATATTGAAACAGTCTGGGGAATCGGTTATCGTCTTCATCTATAATCTTTACTCTTTTTTTACTATTTATTTGCGTTTGATTAGGATTATTCCTTTATGATAAATGCAGATAAGAAAAAGGAGATGAAAAACTTGAGCGAAATGTTATTGGAAACAAGAAATTTGACTAAGCAATATGGACACCATAAAGCTGTGGACAGTGTCAATATGCATATTAAAAAAGGTGCTATTTATGGTTTTATCGGTCGGAATGGAGCTGGGAAGACAACTTGTCTGAAGATGATCAGTGGACTTTCCAAGCCAACTTGTGGAGAAATCGAGATGTTCGGATGCAAGGGAAAGGATTTGCAAAAAGTTCGATCACGGATAGGATGTCTGATTGAGGCACCAGGACTTTATGGAAATATGACTGCATATGAAAATCTGAATATCAAATGCAAGCTGTTTGGAATAAAGAAAAAAAGTTATATTGAAGAAATATTGAGAATTATCGGTCTGGAGGATGTGGGAAAGAAAAAAACAAAACATTTTTCACTTGGAATGAAACAGCGTTTGGGAATTGGTCTTGCTTTGGTTGGAGAACCAGATTTATTAGTTCTTGATGAGCCAATCAATGGATTGGATCCACAGGGTATTGCAGAGATCCGGGATACGATTCAGAGACTTCAGAAAGAGAAGAATATGACAATATGCATTTCCAGTCATATTCTTGAGGAATTATCGAAGATTGCTACTGATTATGGAATTATTCATAATGGAAGTTTATTACAGGAAATTACAAGAGAAGAATTAATAAGAAGATGCAGTGAACGGATAGAGTTGACATTGGATCATCCGAAACAGGCGATTCCGGTGCTGGATTCTATGGGATTTACCAACTATCAGGTAACAGATAAAGAGCATATTCATATTTTTGAACGATTGAATGAAAGTGCAGCGTTGAATATGGAACTTGCAAAGTCAGGAATTCCGGTAAAAGGGATTTCCATAACCAGTGAAGAACTGGAAACTTATTTCCTGAATCTGACGGGAGGTGCGGATCATGCTTAATATAATAAAAATGGATTTATACCGGATGCTTAAAACCAAAAGTATGTATGTAATATGGATCGTACTGGCAGCAATATTATTGATTACAACATCTTTATGCAAGACAGATTATGAGCTTTTGACTGAAAAGGATGCCATGAAACAGGAGCAGGTTACTGAACCTACTGTGGATAATATTAATGTGGGAATGATGGTAACGCTGCCTACGGAGCCGGGAGAAAAGGTGACGGTATATGATATCTTTTTTGCCAATTCCCAAGGAAAATTGTATGCACTGCTTTTGGTGATTTTTACTGTTCTGTTTTCAACAGCGGATATCAGTAGCGGATATATTAAGAATATAGGAGGTCAGGTTAGAAATAGAGAAACTCTGATTTTTTCCAGGGCAATTGCCTTGGCTGTCTTTACGGTACTGACAATGGCAGGTGCATTCTTATTTCAGGCAGCGGCGAATGGTATTGTTTTAGGGGAATTGAAATGGGGAAATACAAAGGCAATTTTATCTTATTTTGTGACTGAACTGGCTCTTCATTATGCACTTGTGCTGATTTGTATGGCGATTGCAATTATTTTGAAAAATAATGTAATCAGCATGGTCATTGCTGTCTGTCTTAGCATGAATGTAATGACCATTGTGTATGGGGTGATCAATAGCGCTATTCAAAAAATAGGAATTCAGAATTTCCAGATTTATAAGTATACGATAACAGGAAAATTATCACTGCTTCCTATGAATCCGAGTGTAAATGAGTGTTTGGCGGCATTTGGTGTGGCAATAGTGTTCATCGTTATGATGATATCAGTAAGCAGCGTTGTTTTTCAAAAGAGGGATATTTAACGGATGTATATCGTAATTGGGATATTAGCAGGAATTATTATCTTACAATTTATTATTATGTGGAAATACCAGCGGCAGGTGAAAGACATCTGCCGCCAATTGGCGTTTATGATGAAACATGACAGTAACATGTTGATTAACCATGAATTTGATGTGGGTGGAATAGGAAAGCTTTCTGACAAGTTGAATGAGCTTCTGGAACTGCGAAGAAAAGAGAAGCAGCATTATCAGGAGAAAGAAGCTCTGATTGCGGACACTTATACAAATCTTTCTCATGATATCCGCACACCACTGACATCTTTGGACGGATATTTCCAGCTAATGGAAGAATGTGAAAATATAGAGGATCAGAAACGTTATTTAAGCATTATCCACGAAAGAATTCATAGTCTGAATGAAATGTTGGAAGAACTTTTTATGTTTACAAAGTTAAAAAACGAATCTTACAGTTTGGAATTGACATTGTGCTGTATGAACCGGATTTTGAAAGAAACAGTTTTTTCATACTATGATGAATGGGTAAGAATGGAAATTCAGCCGGATATTCAGATTACGGAAGGACAGTTGTATATACATGGAAACAGGCAGGGACTCCGCCGTGTTATCCAGAATGTGATAAAAAATGGGCTGGATCATGGAGAAAAGAAGATTAGCATTGTGTTGGAACGTGATCAAAATCAGGCGGTGCTTAGAGTCAGCAATCAGGTTACACATCCAGAACAGATTAATATAGATCAGGTATTTGAGCGATTTTATAAAGCAGATATTGCCAGAAGTAAAACATCTACTGGATTGGGACTATCTATTGCAAAGGAGTTGGTTAGTCGGATGGATGGAGAGATTGAAGCAAAGATAGAGAAAGAAGAGTTTATTGTTGAAATGAACTTTCCGATTGTAACCGATGCTAAATAGTATTTTGCGACGTAGAGGGATAATCAATAATTTTTATTTACCCTTGCAGAAGCATTAGCTCTTATGTTAGGGTACTCTTTAAGGAAAGTACCCATGACAGGGCGTTAAGTGTCTGGTGGTGCTTGCTTAGCGCCGATGACGGCTTATGAGATCATTTCGATTTTCATTGGGATATTAGCATTGTTGATGTCCTTTGGTATCGTTATAATAGTGCTTTTGAAACAGCAAGCATTTTCTGGAATTATACGAAGTCGGAAGAACTTGGTATAAGAAACTAAGTGGAACAATGATAAAGGTGGAAGAACTGACCAATGCTCTGCGGGTATGTTAGGATAGTGGTGCAAAGAGAATACTGATAGAATGTATAGTTCCTATTTGAATGTCGTGCCTAAAGACCAGATACCAATAGATATGGAAAAATTAAATGATGCTGTTCTTGGTGAAGGTGGATATTATGCAGTTTTCTAGGAAGGAGACATGAAGATGGATATAAAATGTTCATGTATGAACGACTCAGTTTCAATGGAAATATTGATGCTTATATTGGGTGCAGCCCTTGGATTCCTTGCAAGTTTGTTTACTATGATTATACAACGAGTTTTGGATAAAAAAGGTAAACTAAATATTTTTTATCGGTTTTCTTATCAAAAGGGAATGAATGGTGAAACATGGGGATTTGAAGAAACCCCAAATGGAGGAAAGTGTTTTGTAATACCGATAGTATTTGAATTTCAAAACACGTCTAATACTACACGGGTAATTAGAGATGTAAGCATGCATCTTTATGATGGGAAAAAATTTGTAGCAAAAATGAATCAAATGGATTACTTACATATCACACATAGAAAGGGCAATTCTGTTAGTGGAGAAGAGGATCATTATTTTGGTACAGATAAAGGGTCCTATTCATTTGTGATTCCGCCTAGAAGTATTCAGCGTCAAGAGTGCGAATATATGTATATAATTAATGCTTCTGAAATCAGTGCTAACAAGTTTGATAGAATAAAAGCTTGTTATTTCGATGAGAAAAACAAGACTAGATATTTTGAAATTAGGACTATAGATAATTGCTGGGAACACAAGATGTATCCAATAGATGAGGATTGGCAAGTGTTCAAATAATTATTTTACAGTATATATCTCTGGTACAAGCTAAAATAATTCAACACTTTTGATACCTAAAAAGCGTCGAAAAAACGGATATTAGCTTTATAGATGGAGTAGAAGTAGGTGTTACTGATGAATATTCAAACCATTTCGCTACAATATAATGTAAAAAATAGCGAAAAAACAAATTTTCAGAGCTGTCCTTGGGCGATGGGAAGGAATCAAGAGATTTCGTTGTGGTGATACAAGCGTGATACCCGTATGATACCTGTTGCCCATGAAAATAAAAATATAGCGTGAAAAATAAATAAAAATGGTAGTAAAAGATAATGAAAATTCGAATATATTTAACATTTATGTTAAATATATAGGGAGTTTGAATAACGGACTAAAATGCCGAAAGCCTGTATTTATGCGGGTTTCCGGCATTTGTTTTATTAAATGGCTCTAGTTTGGCTCTATTTGTGGGGAGAGTAATGAGCTAGAATATACAGAAGGAGAACAGCGTTATGTCAATCTTGTCAACAAGAGAATGGGCAACATTAATATGGGGATGTATTTTCATGCTATATGTATTATGCCATAGTGAAATAAGAAAAAGTTTGTGGAATGTCATAGTAATATTTTTTGACAAGAAGTTAAGGATATTATGGGAAATAATATTGCTATATGTTCTAACGATTACAATAGTATTCTGTTATTTGCCTATTTGGGAGAATATATATATCAAAGATATTATTATATGGTTTCTTTTTTCTGGATTAATATATTGTATGAATGCGGTTTCGAGTGAAGCAGATGAAACATACATTAAAAAAATCCTTAAAGATAATTTGAAATTTACCATGATTTTAGAATTTTTTATGAGCACATTTACATTTAATATATGGATTGAACTTGCGATTATTCCAGTTATTACAATAATTACTGTTATGAATGTAATTGCAGAAAGAAAAGAAGAATATAAGAGTGTTCATAAATTATTGGATAGTGTATTGGCAATCGCTGGATTTTGGATTTTTTATGAGACAATAAAGATTGGGATAAATGAATACAAGCAATTAAATATAATAAATACATTGGTAAGTTTTATGATACCGATTGCTTATTTAATATTGATAATTCCATTGGAATATGCTTTGGAACTATATTCAAAATACGAATTACTATTTTTAAGGATGACTTTTAAGGAAGAGAAAGATAAAAAAACTAAAATTAGACATAGAGTTGCGATAATTTGTTCATGTAGAATTTCTGTTCGTAGAGTATTGTTATTTCAAAGGGAATATATGGGAATGATGTATGTTAAAATGAAAGATAATGAGTTTGAAAAATTAATTCGGGAATTTAGAAATGCTTGCAAAAGACCAACAGATTAACTATAGAAGGATGAATTCATCATTATAAACTGTAACTTGACAAAAGAAAATAATGTATGTATTCTGTTAAAAAGCGATGAAGAGAGATAGTAAATATTTTGGAAATCACAGAGAGGAGTTGCTTGGTGGAAAACTCTATTGAAGAAATATTGAACCAGGCTTGGAGCTGTGTACTGAGTGATATATCATTAGGCTACACTGGGAACGCCCATTACAGCGTCAGAGTATCGAAAAGCAATTTTCCGTACTTGCTAAGGTCTATATTGCGAGATATAGATGAATTAAGGTGGTAACACGAAGCTATTAGCTATCGTCCTTAAAGTAAATTTAAGGAGGGTAGCTTTTTTAATACATAAAAATAATAGAATCGGAGGAATTAGTGATGAATTATGTTGTTGACAGTTACGAGAATTACAAAGAGGAAAATCGTTTGACTACAAATAATGCAAGAAGAATTGAATTTGTAACAACCACAAGAGTTTGGATGAGATTATACATGACAAGAGTAAGATATTAGATTGTGCAGCAGAAACAGGAATTTATTCTTTCTGGCTTGCAGATAAGGGGCATGAGGTAACTGCTACAGATATGTCATGTTTTGCAGATAATTCATTTGATATTGTTCTTAATATGGGGCCATATTATCATTTGATAACTGAAGCACAGAGAGAAAAATGTATGAAGGAATGCATAAGAGTATTAAAGAATGGCGGTCTTTTAGTTACGGCATATATTCCAAGGTATTATGTTTTTCAATATATTGCTACGAACAATGAAAATTATTTGGATGAACGCTTGGCAAAACAACTTATTGAAACAGGGGTGCTTAGACATGATGATGAAAAGTGTTTTTGGACAGATATTTATTACTCATCAAAAGAAGAAATGGAATCAATTTACCAAAGATATAGATTAAAAATTGTAGACCATTTTGCTCAAGATGGGTTAGCCCCTCTTTTATCGAAAAAAGTTGATAAGTGGGATGAAAATCAGTTCAAAACATGGTGTGACTATCACTATAGTGTATGTCGGGAACAATCAATTTTAGGAGCAAGTAATCATGTTGTCATAATTGGGAAAAAATAATAAGTTTTAATATTGCTATATGCATAGATTTGTGTTATTATAACATTCCGTTAGTTAAGTTGAAAGAATAGTATTGATTTTTGAACTAAAATTATGTATAATAAAAACAGAAAAAACAGATTGACTTTTTTTGATGTTAGTGGTATTATATCGGAATGTTTTCGCATACTATATAGTGTGCACATTATAGCTCATCTACCATTTATAGGAAGAAGGAGTAACGAAGGCGCTTGCGTTGAGCAAGCGCCTTTTGCATTATATATCTTGTTTTTGAATATACTCCTGATATTCTTTTATGAGTTTGTTTCTTGTATGATTATGAGTAACTGGATAAGCAGTCCAAAATAGATAAAAATTTTTTCGTTCATCTAAAACTACTAGGTAATCAATATCTTGGCACCAAAGAAGAATACGAGTTTTATTTTTTCTTTTATTTTTCCATACAAGGATTTTTTTGCAATTATTTTTGCAGTAGCTTAGTATATATGCAGGCCAAGTCACTCTTTCATATCTTCTAAAATCTGGAATGCGACTTTCTTCAGACTCACCACTTGAAATAATATGCCAAAATGTTCCGGATTTATTTTTAAACATAGGATGCTTTTTTTGATAAATTGGTTTTCCATCCCAAAAGAAATTGTGGTTTTCAAAGGTAGTCTGATACGCTGCATATATAGCATTTTCATATGCTTCATAATTACCATTAAAGGAATCATATTCTATAATTTGAGGTATGTGTTCACAATCCATAATATTATTCCTCCTGTGGTAACCATTTAAATATATTAATTTTTTCTTCTGCCTTTGGTGTGGTTTTTGTCAATATGCGATTGGATTTTTCTTCTATATGTTCAATTAAGCGTAATTTAGCAGAATTTGTTGATAAACCTCTGTTTGCATAACTTACTGCTCCGATAAATAAATCGGCTAATTGTAACAATTGAATTTGGTCAGATCGTACTAACTGTATATTTTTTACAGTTTCATCATAAAAATATCCAACGACATTATTTAATACGTCTTTTAGTTTGTCGACTTTATCAGAGCCTTTTGTATCTTTAATATCAACATAAACATGATAGTTATTACCGATATCAATAATTTCTCGTAAGGTGAGGTAGTATATGCGCTGATACCAATCGTCATGTGAAAGATGAAATTTTTCATAATTTAAATGTGATTTATTAAGAGCAACAACAGCTCTAAATGAAAGATAGCTTGTATCAAAGAATAAATCAACTAATTCTTCGTACATTTTATATTTTGATTTTGATACTTTTGTCCATTTGATTTCAGCAAACTTGTATACACCATTTCTGATTTTTATATCTCGAATGGCTTTATTAATATACTCAGTTTTCTCTTTAGGACAAGAGATACCACCAATAACCATTAAATCGATGTTATCGTGTGGTAAATGACAACTTTCATCACAATAAATATTATATTCCATGAGTAATCTCCTTTATATTATGTAGGTTATTTTAAAAAATTTTTACAGTAAGGCGGTCAGTGTCTTTTTTGATAACCATATTGTCATCAAGCAGGTGTTGCTTGATTTCTTCGATATTTTCATTGATATGTTGCAA